>PDWI01007893.1_pt1 | contig 12714 bp, 8 predicted proteins | sample 1430891 | NCBI WGS metagenome assembly PDWI01 (sample SAMN01162508, study PRJNA174530) | Oral metagenome, whole genome shotgun sequencing project. | biome: Marine environment; feature: Marine mammal; material: Swab sample of the gingival sulcus; isolation source: swab sample of gingival sulcus... | reverse complement strand
GTAACTGTTATTTTTTGTGCAAACGTTGTAGTTGCAATTAAAAACATTATTATAAATGATAAATTTTTCATATTTTCTTTTATTAAATTTTACATAATTTTATTTATTAAATCTTAGCAAAAGTAATTAAAAAAATAATACAAATATATTTTAACAGTTAATTTTGGAATAAATCTGCTAAATCCGAAACATTTTGGAATAAAAAAAGCCACCCTTTTAGGGTAGCTTTTTTATTATTTAGAATTTTATTATTAAACTATTCCTTGTTCTATCATTGCGTTTGCAACTTTAAGGAATCCTGCGATATTAGCACCTTTAACATAGTTTACATATCCTGTCTCATCTTTACCATATTTAACACATGCAGCGTGAATATCACACATTATATTATGAAGTTTTGTGTCAACTTCTTCTTTAGTCCAAGAAAGTTTCATTGTATTTTGAGACATTTCTAATCCTGAAGTTGCAACACCACCTGCATTAGCTGCTTTACCGGGTGCGAATAATATTTTACTCTCTAAGAATAACTCTACTGCTTCGGGAGTACAAGGCATGTTAGCACCTTCGCATACACACATACATCCGTTTTCAATAAGTTTAATAGCGTCTTCTTTATTAAGTTCGTTTTGAGTAGCACAAGGAAGAGCAACATCACATTTTACTTCCCAAGGTTTTTTACCTTCGTGGAACTCTGCACCAAATTCGTAAGAATATGGTTTTACAACGTCGTTGTTACTAGCTCTAAGTTCAAGCATATAGTCTATCTTTTCGCCTGAGATACCATCTTTATCATATACGTATCCGTCAGGACCTGATATTGCAACAACTTTACCGCCTAATTCAGTTACTTTTGATACAGCTCCCCATGCAACGTTTCCAAATCCTGATACAACAACAGTTTTACCTTTAAAAGTTTCACCTTTTGTTGCTAACATTTCTTTTGCAAAGTAAACGTTTCCAAAACCGGTTGCTTCGGGACGCATGATAGAACCACCCCAGTTTCTTCCTTTACCTGTTAAAACTCCGGTATGTTCTCTTGCTAGTTTTTTGTACATTCCGTACATATAACCTATTTCTTTTCCGCCAACACCAATATCACCTGCAGGCACATCAGTTTCAGGGCCTATTAGTTTCCATAGTTCTAACATGAAAGACTGGCAAAAACGCATTATTTCTCTATCAGATCTACCTTTTGGGTTGAAATCAGAACCACCTTTTCCACCACCCATAGGAAGTGTTGTTAGAGAGTTTTTGAAAATTTGCTCAAAACCTAAAAATTTAAGGATTGATAAGTTTACACTTGGGTGAAATCTTAAACCGCCTTTGTATGGTCCGATAGCTCCATTAAACTGTACACGGTATCCAAGGTTTACGTGAACATTACCTTCGTCGTCTGTCCAAGGCACTTTGAATGTTAATATTCTATCAGGCTCAATTATACGACCAATAATGTTGTTTGCCTCAAATTGAGGATTCTCGTTGTAAACATCTTCTATTGTTTCGATAACTTCTTTTACTGCCTGAAGGTATTCAACTTCGCCCGGATGTTTTTTTTCCAGGTCGTTCATGATTTTTTCTACGTTCATCTCTTTTAAAATTTTAATTATTAATATTAACTATTTATAAGTTCATTTTATAAAATTCAAAATTAGATACTTTATTTTATGTTATACAAAATAATTGTCCTGTTATTTGGTATAATTAATTGATATTTATCAATGATATTTGTCTTACACCCTATTTTTGTTATTTTTGCATCTGTTTGTAATATAAATTATAGAGTGCAAAACGAAGATATTAAAATAATACAGAACAGCTTAAACAAGAAGAAAAAGGAATTAAATTGTATATATAATGTTGATGAAATTTTAAAAGAATTTAATACATCTATAGACAAAGTTATTATGAAACTTGTTGATGTTATTCCTCTTGGTTGGCGTTTTGATGATATTTGTAAGGTTAATATTAAATTATACGATTTTGATATTTCAACTAAGGGTTTTAAACGTACCGAATTAAAGCAGTCTGCAAATATTTTTGTCGAAGACAAGCAGGTCGGGGAAATTACTATTTGTTATATTAAGCCGGTGCGTTCCGAAAAAGGAATATTCCTGCCCGAAGAGAATAAACTTTTTAAAACTATTGTAGAAAAAATTAATCAATATCTGGCTTTTCGTAAATTAAAAGACATATATTCCGAAAATATTTCGAATAACACAAAAAATGGTAATATTCAAAATAGTTTTATTTCGTATTTAAAAAAACTAGAACTCACAGATGATGATATTGCCAAAATTACAAAAGTTCAGATAAATTTTGATAAAGGAGAAACCGTTTGTAAGCAGGGTACTTTTGCTTCTTTTATTATGATACTTAAAGAAGGCTTATTAAAGGCTGTTATAGAAACATCACATTATAAAAATCATATTTTTAAAGTAACTACACCTTTTAGTATTGTTGGTCTTTCGAGTTTATATGGAGATAATTATTACCATTTTAGTTGTCGTGCATTAATTAATAGTACGGTTTATTTAATCGAAAGAAGCACTTTTGACCAAATTATTAAAAATAACACTAAGTTTTCGATGAAAATAATGAAAATGTATTCCTCTTCTTTGCAAAATGTTTATGACAAATTAGGAAGTGTTGCAAATAAGCAAGCAATAGGCAAAGTGTGTGATACATTATTATATTTGTCCGAGAAAGTTTTTAAATCTAATATTATCGAAACAACAATAACCCGTAAAGATATTGCAGAACTTTCAGGAATTTCCAACGAAAACCTTGTTAGAACCCTTTCCGAACTAAAAAAAGACAATATTATTTCAATAAAAGATAAGTCTATCATAATAATAAATTATGATACTTTGAAAATGCTTGCTAATATAGGTTAACCCCGAAATACGTTTTAGAAACTAAAACTTGTAAATAGAGTTTTTTGTAATTTGATTTTAATAAAAAATCGTTATCCAAGTTTTTCTATTAATTTTATATTGTATTTATTAAAAATTGCGAATTGCACGAACTCTTAATTCTTCAGTCTTATAATCCGGAATACCATTTAGAACGTGAGGATCGAAAGATCGTCTCCATGCTTCATCTTTATCATCCTCTGTTGAACTCCAATATTTACTGGCACTAAAATTTCCAATCTTTCCTTGATTCTTAAATAATTCCTTAAGTTCACCATAACTAGGTAAATACCAATCATCGTATCCATTTTGTACTAAATCATAGCATTGTTTTGCGGCATAATTCCCACTACCTAATGCTTGAACAATAGTATTCGTATTCATTTGACCGGTGCCAATGTCATGACCATTAGCCCCTGTTTGAATAGCCTCACCTGTACTCCATGGAGTAATTAGTAAATCGAACTGTGTTGCAATAAATCCATGTTGCCCACTTTCATCAATATATGCAATAATTCCACCTTGATAACTTTGTCCTATATGAAAATATGGAGTTGTAAAAGTTTTTTCAGCGCCATAAGCAGTTCCAAGTTCATTAGTTGCATACGCTCTTACAAAGTAAGTTGTATTTGCAGAAAGGTTAGTTATTTCACTTTGATAAGTACCTATTTCTGAGCCATCAATAGTTTTGTTATCATTAATAGTTGGATTTTGATTTGTACTCCAACATACTCCTCTGTTAATTATGTCGCTACCACAGTCTGATATAATATTCCCACCACAAGTTGCAGCATTTGATTTTAAATTAGTTATATCATTAGTGCTAATCTGCGGAATCCCTTCAGATGTACTGAAAGAAACACTATTGCTATATCCAACTCCAATTTCATTAACAGCATAAGCTCTAACATAATATGTTGTGTTAGGTGATAGTGATATTAATTTACAATTAAATGAGCCGGAGCCTGCTGTAGAGGTATTTATCAAAGAACTATTTATATCTGGATTGGTTACTGTATCCCAACATATTCCTCTTAAAACAATCTCAGAATTACCATCGTCTGTTATCTCAGCATTACCCATAGCAGTGGACTCTGTTATTTCAGTTATTTCGCTAAGTGTTATTGTAGGTAACACAGGTTTCTTTCTACATCCGGGGTTTAAAGAGAGTAAGATTACAAAAATAGAAACCATAATTTTATAAGTAATAGATTTTAAATTCATAGTATTTTTGTTTTTGTTAAATATTAATTATAATTTGTTATTATGTTAAACATCTCGCTTATTGTTAACACACAAATATACATACATTTTTCAAAATAATCAAAAAATCATAATAAATAATCACTATATCGAATAAACTTTTAATATTTTTTTTAATTTTGAGAACTAATAAAAAAATCATATTAAAATGACATTAATAAAATCTATCTCTGGAATTAGAGGAACTATTGGAGGCGAACAAGGAAACAACTTAACCCCTTTTGATATTGTTAAATTTACTACTGCTTACGGGCTTTGGATAAAAGAAAATAATTTGTCGTCAAACGCTATCGTTGTTGGACGAGATGCCAGAATTTCGGGAGAAATGATAGAAAACATTGTTGTTTCGGTATTAGTTTCGTTAGGATATGACGTCTTAAACATTGGTTTAGCAACTACCCCAACAACCGAATATGCCGTTATCAATGAAAATGCTGCAGGAGGTATTATTATAACAGCCAGCCACAATCCAAGAAATTGGAACGCCCTAAAACTACTTAATTCAAAAGGCGAATTTCTTAATGCCGAAGATGGTAAAAGAATACTCGAACTAGCAGAAACAAACTCATGTGATTTTGCCGAAGTAGATAACATAGGAAAAATTAAATCTATAAATAATTATGAAGATTTACATATTGACTTAATTAAGAAACTTGAACTAGTTGATATTGAGAGCATTAAGAAATCAAATTTTAAAGTTGCAATAGATTGTGTAAATTCTGTTGGCGGAATAGCAATTCCTAAATTATTAAAAGAACTTGGTATTAAAGAGATTATTGAATTGTACTGTACTCCAAATGGAGAATTTCCACACAACCCCGAGCCTCTACCAAAAAATCTTACAGAAATATCCGGCACTATTAAAGAACAAGGTGCAGATGTAGGTTTTGTTGTAGATCCTGATGTTGACAGATTAGCAATAATATGCGAAGACGGAACTATGTTTGGAGAAGAATATACATTAGTTGCAATAAGTGATTTTATACTTTCTAAAACTCCCGGCAATACTGTATCTAATTTATCTTCTACTAGAGCATTAAGAGATATTACAGAAAAACATAATGGTTCGTATTCAGCAGCAGCAGTTGGAGAGGTTAATGTAGTAAAAAAGATTAAAGAAACCAACGCAGTTATTGGCGGAGAAGGAAACGGTGGGGTTATATACCCCAAGGCTCATTACGGTAGAGATGCTTTAGTAGGAATTGCACTATTCCTATCTATGATGACAGAAAGAAAAGAAAAAGTGTCTAAAATAAAATCAAACCTACCCGAATACTTTATTTCTAAAAATAAAATTGAAGTTGAGGGGAATATAAATATAGATACTGTACTCAAAAATTTAGAAAATAAGTTTAAAAACAATCCTTTAAATACTGTGGACGGCTTAAAAATAGAATTTCCCGAAACAAAAGAATGGGTACATTTAAGAAAATCTAACACAGAACCTATTATTAGAATATATGCGGAAAGCAATAACGAAAAAGATGCTAACACTCTCGCTAATAAAATTATTGATGAAATAAAACAAGAGTTCTAATTTTGGGTTAAACAGTTTTGCTAAAAGAAATTTTTCATGTTATTCAAAATTATAATACCTAAAATCTACAAGGGTTTTCGTTATGAAAAGCATTAGGGATTTATAATAGATATATCTTTGCGGAGTTTAGGTAATAAAAAAGAGTGGTAAAATTTACCACTCTTTTTATTGGTAGCGGAGACAGGACTCGAACCTGCGACCTCCGGGTTATGAGCCCGACGAGCTACCTACTGCTCTACCCCGCAATGTGATTGCAAAGATACAACTTTTTTTATAAACACAAAACATTATTCTAAAAAATAATAAATTTTATTTATGATTTCTATTTTATATTGTGTCTTTAAGAACTGTAGTGAAACTAAGTTAAGCAAAGCTATAATAGTCTAATATAGTATAAGAATTAGTTTGTAAACTAAAATACGCTTAAATATGACGTTTTATTTTATCGCAAAGTTCGATAAATTCGTTTTGAGTTAAATTAAGTTTTGGATTTGAGAAAGAAAGGTCGGCTTCCTTATCCATTGGGACAAGGTGTATATGAGTATGTGGAATTTCTAGTCCGACAACGACTATACCAATTCTTTTACACTCTATTTCAGCCTCTATAGCACGTGCAACTTTCTTTGAGAACACTAATATATTTGATAATATTTCATCATCATTATCAAATATATAATCTACTTCTATTTTAGGAACTACAAGAGTATGACCTTTTTTTAGAGGATTGATATCTAAAAAAGCTATAAAATTATCGTCTTCTGCAATTTTATAACATGGAATTTCACCTTTTATTATTTTTGAAAATATACTTGCCATTTAAATAGATATATCTATAATTTCAAATGAGACAAGTCCATTTGGAACTTGAATTTCAACAACATCTCCTACTTTTTTACCAAGTAACCCCTTAGCAATAGGAGTATTAACAGATATTTTTTTCTCTTTTATATTTGCTTCCGACTCTGATACTATAGTATATTGCATTTCGGAATTTGTCTTAATATTCTTTAATTTCACTACATTTAATATCTGTACAGTTTCCGTATCAATTTGAGTTGGGTCAATAACCCTAGCATTACGAATTGTTGCTTGTAGTTTACTAATTCTCAATTCTAGCAATCCTTGAGCTTCTTTAGCGGCATCATACTCTGCATTTTCTGACAAGTCGCCTTTATCTCTAGCTTCTGCGATTTGCTTTGATATTCCTGGTCTTTCAACTTTTATTAGTCTATCTAATTCTTTTGTTAATTTATCAAGACCTTCTTTTGTTAAATATGATATTTCTGACATTTTAATTAAATCTAAAACGTATAAAACAAATAGAAACCCCTTAAAGGGATTTCTATATTTCTTTTACAAATTAATAATAAAGTTTATATAATTACAAATAATTTTTTAATTGTTATCTTTAAAGAGTTACCCTAACACCAAATGTATGAACTCCGGCAAATGGTTCAGTAAATCTATAAGAATAGTCAACTGCAAGTACAGATTTATTTTCCTTATTGATAGGCATTTGTAGTGTTAAACCTGCTGTAGGTCCGGTAAATGCAGACGAGCGAGTTCCACCACCTAGTGTTCCGGCTTCATAAACATACCCACCTCTCAAGAAGAAGTAGTCTTTAAACCCATACTCCATTCCAAAATGATATTGGTCTTTAGTATAAGAGTTTGAAGTAAAGTTTGCAGCAAGAACAAGATTATGGTCAGAGCTAACAGTTTCGTTTACTTCGTCAACCTTAGCTGCAAGTTTTATGTGGTATGAAAATCCTATCTTTATAAGAGAAGGAAGTTCAAACTCTTGACTTCTATGTTCAACAGTCATACTAGTTCCATTTTCAGAGAATCCTGTAAATGACATACCGTCTCCGGTATATTTCATAGTTGTACCAACATTTTTCATAGTGATACCAAAATGTAAGTTATCTCTATTTCTGTTACCTGCTTTGTCTTTACCAATTCCTGTAACATACTGAATCCCTGCATCTATAGCAAAACCTGATGCAGACGCATTAAATATATTTTCATTTATCATTTTAACAGAAATACCTCCATATATACTATTAGAGAATTCTCTGGCATATCCTAAAGCAATAACATTATAAGTTGGGTTAAATGTACCAATACCACCTTCGGGTAGTTCGGTAGTAACTATCTCTATTTCTCCCCAGTTCATATTCATTACATTAAGACCTAACACGCCATTTTCACCTACTTTTGTAGCAAAACCACCGTTATTTATAACAACACCGGAACCTCCAAACCATTGAATATTTGTAAAAGCGAGTTCTGTTTTTCTTGTAAATGCCATTCCTGCAACATTTTGAAACATACCTTCTAGTCCTACTACAGATGCTACGTTGGCATTACCCCAACCAGTACTTCTTGCCCATGGATTTATTAATAGTTGGGATGCACCATTAGAACCTGCTCTTTGTTCGTTTCCTGCAAATGTTTCATTTGTTAACAGGCTCAATCCTATTACTATAAGTACTGTTGAAATTAAATATAAATTTTTCATATTTTTATTTTTATTATTATGAATAATTTTAGAAATTATTTAAGTCAATTGGACGCAATGCTCCAAACCATTTAACTATTTTTTCTCCTACACCCGGAACTTTTATGTGGACAATATACACACCACTTGCAATACTAATTCCGTAAGTGTTCTTTAAATCCCACTGCACAATTGTGCTTTCGCTATCTTTATCTATTTGGCGAATTAAAGTTCCACTTGCGTTAAAGATAGATATTACACAAGTTTTTGGTAAGTTTGTTATTCTCACATAATTATCAAGCTGTGTATTTTCGTAATAAGAGTTTCCATAATATGGATTTGGAACAACTCTTATTAAATCTAAAGCATCTACAGCTTGATTATTATCCTCTTTTATTGTTTTTACATCTTTTGTATTAAATGTAAACATAGGGAAATTATCATTTTGAGGATTTTCTTTAGCAAACTCATTAACTCCTTTTTGATAAGGTGTTCCCACTCTTATTTTTATTTTAACGTCTGTTGCCATAAAGTCAAAATTTGAATTTTGCATAGGAATAGCACACCACATTGCACCCATCCAAGCACTTTTTAATTTCATTGAAGAATTGGTTTCTTCATAAGCCAACAGATTTTCATATATATATTTACAAGAGTCATAAGCAGGAGCATTAAACATTGTGTTAAGATTATTTTGATTGTTTCCCATTATGTATATAGCATGTTTCCCTCCAAATAAAGGTCCTGTTGCAGCATATACTCCTTCTCCCGGATTCCAAAGCATATCCTGACCATTTTCGGCAGCCATCCATGAGTCTTCACCAAATACTATATTAAGTCTTTCTCCGGTTCTAACATCTATTGCGTATCCGGGGAACCAGCTCATACCATGAGTTCCGCTTCCATCAGGATTTCCTTCTTTATCAACAGACGGGCTTTTACGTAAAGTAAACTTTAGTGCATTACCTATAGATAAATAATTAACTCTAGGTGTTACTTCTCTTAAAAATCCACAATCATTAGTTGCCCACTCGTTTTCACACATCTCAACAACACAAGACCTTGTCCACTTACTCTTATCATTAGTAATTACGATATCAACACTAGACAATGGCTCGTAGTTTTCTATTTTTTGCATGTTTCGAACTCCTTTATAAGCAAAACCATCTTTAAAAGAACTAACCAAACGATATGGAGCCCATGTTCCACCTAAAATTTTCTCGAAATTTTCGTTTTCATCATAACCTAATATATCATCATAACTATTATCTGCACCACAAGGAGGATTAGTCTCGCCTTCCTTATTTTTATAATTACCGACTCTTATCCAGTTAAATGGATTGTGACCATCATCGTCAGGAATAAAATACAACCAAGGTTTCGTAGGATCTTCAAAAGTTAATTCTGCTTGTAAAAATCCATTTTGATATGAGTTATTATCTTTATATCCTGCAAAATTTTGTTGTTCGATACTAATTGAAATTCCCCAATCCATAAATAATTGTTCGTTTGCTCTTTGGTATCCAACACCAACATCACTATTTACTACATCTCCGGCAGAATTTATTATTTCGTATTCAAAAGGCTCATAAGAGCTTGCACTTAATTTAATTATATTTGTTCCTAATACTCCAACATCATTTACTTCTGCATTTTTAAATTTTAAAATATATGTATCTTCAGGAACATTTAATGGATCTATTATTTTAACATTTATTGGACCATATCCATTTTTATATTCAATCTTAGAAGCTTTCCAAGGATAACCTGACATAATTTCGTTTATAGTATTGTCAGTAAGTTCTAAAACATTATTTGCATTACCGGAACCTTCTAACATAGTTATCATAGGACCATAACCATATTCAGATTGAACGATTGTTCCACCATTCTCAGCATCATTGATATGAGGAGTAGCAGTATAACGTTTTATATTATTACGTCCTGCAAGATAAGGATGTTTTTGTCCGCCAAAAGTTTCTAGCACAGACTGATTATACAATAAAGAATTATTGTAACCATAAGCTATAACAGAATAATAATATTCTCTATTGTTTATTAAACGAGGATCTCCCGAAGCAAATAGGTCTTTTTCAACAACAAAACTATGAACTATACCTTTATTTTCACCATTTACTTCTTCAACAGGTACGTTTGCACCTAACTCGTCAGACCAAGTATAATTTACTATCTGAGATATATCATCTTCTATATCACATTGAAATACTTCTCTAACTAAAGAATTATTATATCTATCAGAAATACTTACTGTAGGTTTTTTATATTGGAATACTTGATAACCTTGGAATCTATAATATTCGTCACAAGGGTCTATTGTTGAATTACAAACAATAGAAGGATCTTTTTCAACATACTCTTCAAGGTAGTTATTACTTCCGGTTTTATTATAAATATGGAATATAAGTCTTTTATCCATTTCTATAATGTCAAGTTCCGGGGCATCAGGACCATTAAGAACGCGGAAACAGTTTTCGAAAAGTATTTGAGCTTTATCGTCAGCTCGTCTTACCGCTTCTACAGAAGCCCAAGGACCACCCGAGGGGGCACGTGCATATACAGCACCTAAAGTAATATCGTTAACAGCACCGGGATAAAGAGTAAAAGGCCCGGCAGATTGTACAAATCGTCTATCTCCAGCAGGGTTATCTTCTGTTTCTTCTGACCATGCAGATTGAACAACGCCACCTTGTCCCCAACCACAAATATCGGTAGTTGGATTTCCAGGGAACATAAAATCTGTAGGCATATTTATATCACCACCACCGGAATAATGACCTGTACCGCCATAACATAAAGGAGTATTATCTAACCAAAAACCTGTTAAATAATTATAATGTTCTATTGCGGTAGAAGGATCTAAAGTATTTGGATTGGCTCCTTGTAAAGTATTATTAAAATACAAGAAACGTCTCATCCCCCAACGTTCGTTATCAACGACTCCATCTTCAAAGTTTAATCCGTTTATATTACCATTTAATATATCTCCAACTTGACAATCTAATGTCTTTATTCCATCTTGAAGAACATAGCTTGTAGAATTATCTAAACCATCAGGGTCTTGGTAAGGTCCCTCAAAAAAGTCTATACCAATGGCAGGAGGTTGTTTACCATATCCATTTTGACCATCAGCTGTTTCGTCATCATCATCTCCATTATACATATATCCTAAACCTCTTTGAACATCACAACCGGTATAATCGTCTTTTGCAAAACCTAAATCAGCGTCCGTCCATACACCAAAATATGTTTCGGTTAAAGTATATGTTGATCTATTTATAATATTATAGTTATAGAAAGTCATATCGTTTAGCTCATCATTTGTTGCAAATCCAAAAGCTTGAGCTCTAAATTCCATACCAATAGCAGCACCGCCTGTTTCGGTATGTATATTTCCTTTATCATTATAAACCCACCATAGAGTTGCATCTCCAAATAATTTAGGTTTTCTATTTCTTGGTCTTAAACAATCGGGGTCATCAGTAATTCCTTGTCCAGGGAATTCATAATAAGGGAAATCTCCCACTAGAGGGTTATAATATCCGTCTCCATCAGTATCCCAGAAAGGAGCTAAATTATAATCATATCCTCCTTCAGGACCATGAGCAGGCCATTCCATAATTATTTCGGGGATAGTATATGCAGGAAATTGTTCTTCTACATTACATTCGGGATCTATAGAACAAGCATACCATTCTCTAAATTCTTTAACAGTTTCTTTTGTAATACTAAAATGCTTATCATATTCGCGACAAACTTCTTGAGAAACAGTTGCTATTGCCGAACCTGATGTAATTAGTGGACCAGGCCAATAGTCAATACCTTTTTGACGAAATTTTTGAGCGGCAAGTTTAAGCTGTCCATTAACATCTACACCACCAACCCAAATTGCTCCGGCAAATAAAGCACTAGTATTTCCATCAGCAGGCACTATATAATAAGCTTTTTTCCAATCCCACCACATATCCCCTCCGGTGTGTATTAAGGCTCTAACATTATTCACATATAATTCCGTAGAAGTTTTTCCGGGATCGCAACTTTCTGTTAAACGTTTAGTTGATTCTGATTTTACATTATCTCCATGCCATTTATCTGCAAATATATAATTTGAGATAATCAATAAAACCACTATAAACGATATTTTTTTTAGGCTTTTCATATTTCGTCTTTTATAAAATTTCTTTAATAATATTTAATTAAAAACTAAACTGCACCCCTAATCTTATAGTTCTTGCTAAACTATAATTATAAGGAGAATTTATATACATAGCATAATAATTTCTATATGCATCTTCATCATTCTGAGTTCCTATTGCTGTTTGATAATCTGCAAAATTCAAGAACCCATCATCATCTGCATTACCTGTATATGAATAAACATTTATAACATTCTTTGTATTTAGTAAGTTAGATATTTCTAAATATACGTTTAGGTATCCATACTTTTCTTTTGTTCCATCATCTTTTTTATCAGCTAATTTTAG
>PDWI01007892.1_pt1 | contig 12716 bp, 9 predicted proteins | sample 1430891 | NCBI WGS metagenome assembly PDWI01 (sample SAMN01162508, study PRJNA174530) | Oral metagenome, whole genome shotgun sequencing project. | biome: Marine environment; feature: Marine mammal; material: Swab sample of the gingival sulcus; isolation source: swab sample of gingival sulcus... | reverse complement strand
CTTTCTTGATTACCTTTTTGTTTGCACAGTAGTAATCATATATAAGATTGAGGTATTTTTTCAATTCTTTTCTTTTTTTATTATACAGGAAGCTCCTTATTAGTTATTTCACATTATTTTATCATAAATTTAAAAATATTTCTATTTTTTATGTTTAAAGGTATTTTTTTGTGGTATTATTGCTTTTTAGCGTCTATAATAGTAGTAATAGCGAATAGAATAAAATAATAAGGAGATACAATGGATTTATTTTTTACAGCATTAGGTAGTGTTTTTGTGTTATTTTTACTTATTCTAGTTGGCTTCATATGTAGAAAGACGGAATTAGTAAGTGAAAAGGCTCAAAAGGACGTCACAAACATCGTGCTCTACGGTATGCTACCGGCAACAATTATAAAAGCAATGACTAGAACTATTGAGAAAGAAACAGTAGAAATGTTAACCCAAATGATCATTATAACTTTCGTCGCATATATTTTCATTACCATAATATCTATGTTCATCTCAAAATCTTTTAAATTGCCAGAAAATCAAAAAGACGTTCTTTTTGGAGGGATGAGTTTTGCCAACATTACCTTTATGGGACTTCCTGTTCAAGAAGCAGTATTTGGTATGGATGCCGTGTTTTTCACAATTCTTTCACAAATAGTAATCTTTGAAGTATACTGCTGGAGCATCGGTTTAAGCGTCTTAGAAAAACATAAAAAAGGTGGAAAATTCCACATTTCAATAAAAGAAGTGATGAAAAAACCAGGGGTAGTAGCCTGTGCAATCGGCTTAGTCTTAATGTTTTTTCAGATAAAATTACACCCACTAATAGAGGACTTTGTGGACTTATTGAGTAAAGGAACTGCTCCTGTAGCAATGATTACCGTTGGTTTCATGCTCGCCAATTCCAATGTGAAAAAAGCAATCAAAAACAAATACCTTTATATAAGTTCTTTTGTTAAATTGATGGTCATCCCCCTCATTATGATAGCCGTATTATATGCTCTAAATATAAAGGGTTTTGTAATGGCAATTCCCGTTATTGAAATGGCGATGCCTACAGCAGCCTACCTAGCCATGCTTTCGGCAGTGGCAGATAACGATACCGCCCTAGCATCTGAACAAATATTCATTTCTAGCTTGTTTTCACTAGTAACAATTCCAATCATTGTTGGCATACTAACAATGGTAATGTAGTACTTTTATTATTTCAATTTATTTTAAAACTTTTTGTTAATATTCACAATATCCCTTGTGTTTTTAGCATAAGTTCTGTATTATTTGTATGTCGGTGGTAAAAGTTTATCGAAAGGAGTATTACAAAATGAAATTACTTTACGAAGGAAAAACCAAAAACGTTTTTGAATTGGAGAATGGCAATTACCTGCTAAAGTTCAAAGATGATGTAACTGGTGTAGACGGTGTGTTTGACCCAGGTGCAAACCAAGTTGGACTTACTATTGAAGGTGTTGGTAAAGAAGGTTTAAGACTTAGCACATTCTTCTTTGAAAAGATTAACGAGGCTGGATTTGTATCACACTTTGTAAAAAGCGACATTGAAAAACAAGAGATGGAAGTCGTGCCGTGCACAACTTTTGGAAAAGGATTAGAAGTTATATGTAGATATAGAGCCGTAGGAAGCTTTTTAAAGCGTTATGGCACTTACTGTAATGAAGGCGATAAACTCGATGCGTTTGTAGAAGTTACTCTTAAAGATGACGATAGAAACGACCCACCTATTAGCAACGACGCACTAGATATGCTAGGAATTTTAACAAAAGAAGAATATGAAATTTTAAAGCAAAGAGTAAAGGATATCACAAAGGTTATAGCAGAAGAAATCAGCAAAAAAGGCATGGAACTTTATGATATTAAACTTGAATTTGGTAGACGTAAGTCAGATAACGAAATCATCTTAATCGATGAAGTAAGTGGCGGAAACATGAGAGTATATAAGAATGGTGAATACACTGTTCCTATGGACTTAACAAAATTCATGTTAGACTAACGATAAATTGATTAACTACTACACAATATAGATTGACCGAGCAAAAGCTCGGTCTTTTTATATTTATGTAATACTACTTAAGAAGCATTCTCCTTGTATTTATATTTTTTTTATGATAATATATGCATATAAATAGTAGTGAAAACACTTATATATATATATATATATATATATAAGTGTTTGTGAGTGAATATACATTTTTATTCACAAGATTTTTGGGGGAATTATGGAAACGTATTATATTGGTATAGGTGCTTCAGCAGGCGGTTTAGAAGCCTTGGAATCTTTTTTCAAAAACATACCAGAAAATTCCAATAATGTATATATTGTGGTTCAACATTTATCGCCAGATTATAAGAGCATGATGGATGAACTTTTAGCAAGGCATACCAAGATGCCAATCCATGTTGCTGAGGATGGAATGGAAACGCAACCGAACCACGTCTACCTTATTCCGCCTAGCATGGACTTATCAATCTACCACTCTAAGCTTTATTTACAAGCACAATTAAAACATAACCATCTTAACATGCCTATTGACGTGTTTTTAAAATCCTTAGCTCAAGACCAAGGCAAATACGCTATTGGCATAATCCTTTCTGGAACGGGTAGCGATGGAACCAAGGGTATAAAAACAATTAAGGAAGCAGGAGGCATGGTGATGGCACAGTCCTTAGATTCATGTAGATTTGATGGAATGCCTAAGAGTGCCATTTCTACTAATATGGTAGACTACGTGCTCACTCCAGATAAGATGCCAGAGGAAATCATGAATTATATTGACTCCCCTTCTATCCATCAACAATTGGCAGAAAAAATACAAGCCAATGAGGACATTGATGATTTCACCAAACTAGTTCTTATTTTAAGAACTTATAGCGGCATTGACTTTTCATCTTATAAAGAAAATACGATTATAAGAAGAATCGATAGACGAATTAAGATTAACCGATGCCTTGATTTAAAATCTTATATTAAATTATTAAGAGAATCTGATCAAGAAAAGGAAATCTTATACAATGAAATGTTTATTGGCGTAACCAGCTTTTTTAGAGATTTAGAAGCATATGATGTTTTAAGTCAAAAGGTCATCCCTAAACTTGATTTTTCCAAGAAAACAATCAGAATTTGGTCTGCCGGGTGCTCAACTGGAGAAGAAGTCTATTCAATAGCTATTAAGATTGCTGAATATTTAGAGAAAAATAACATCAATTGTGATGTAAAAATATTCGCCACAGACATTGACCAAAAAGCACTTGAATTTGCTGGAACTGGCTATTATCCTGATAGTTTGATGACCGAAGTTCAATCAGATTATTTATCAAAATATTTCATCAAAAAATCGGATGGTTACCAAATAAATGATACAATAAGAAAAATGGTCGTCTTTGCCAAACACAATATCTTAAAGGATCCTCCTTTTTCTAAACTGGACTTATTAGTATGTAGAAACCTCTTTATCTACTTGAAAAGTTTTGAACAACAGAATATCTTAAATAACTTCTATTATTCGCTATATCCCAATGGTTATTTATGGCTAGGTAGTAGCGAATCAATAGGCGATATGCAAAAGGGCTTTGATGTCATTGATAATAAATGGAAGTTTTTCAAATATAACAGCATTTTTAATCCACAAATAGCCCCTCTGAAACCAAGTAAGGTAGACTTGTATAGCACCTTAGAAAGACGTAGTGATGAATTTAAAACAAGAACTAAAAGCATGCATTTTGAAAAGGTATTATCAAGCATTTTAGTAAAAGTTTTATCTCCTTCTATTATCGTGGACGAAAACGATAACATCGTCCAAGTCTTAGGTGATGTTGGAAAATTTATGAAGATTCAAACAGGACGATTCTCCAACAACTTTAATAATAATATGTCTAGAGAACTCGCTCTTTTTGTCAATAACTGTATCAGAAGACTACGGACTGATAAAAATGATGTCACCTTAAAAAATGCAATGCAAATTGACGACTTAAGCATTGATATTCATGGCATTACAATAGAATCAGACCATAAAGAATTTTTCATCATCTCTTTTGTGGAACAAAAACAATACGAAACAAATAATGAAATTGTTGAAATCAATATGACTGAAGAGGTCAAATCAAGGGTTCATGAGTTAGAGAATGAGTTGCAACTTGCAAGAGAAGGTCTTCAAGCTACCATAGAAGAATTAGAAACTTCAAACGAAGAATTACAATCCTCAAATGAAGAACTAATTGCCTCCAACGAGGAATTGCAAAGTACCAATGAGGAATTACAGTCAGTTAACGAAGAGCTCTTTACCGTAAACAGTGAATACCAACTTAAAATAGAGGAACTAACAAAGGTAACAAATGACTTATCCAACTTACTAAAAAATACTGAAGTTGGTGCATTATACTTAGATAGCAACTTATGTATTCGTAAGATTACACCAATTATGTCTAAGGTAACAAATATATTAGAATCAGATATCGGAAGACCAATAAACCATCTAAGCGTCATGAAATCCTACCCTCAAATGATTTCAGACATTGAACAGGTTATGGAAAAATTACAATTGATAGAGAGAGAAATTACGGACCAAGAAGGCAATTACTGGCTCGTTCGAATTCGACCATACCGTACAGAACATAATTCGATAGAAGGTATTATTATCACAATTATAGATATTAACACCTTAAATAAAACCGTTCAAAGCAACGCGGAACTGTTAAAACAATTGCAAGCTTCTATTTCATCAAATAAAATAGGCTGGTGGGAATGGAATCTAAGCAACAATGAAGTACTATATTCCAGTTCGGATGAACATTTACTAGGTTATATAGAGAACGAGTTCCCAAAAGTTTTTGAGGACATTATTGAATTAATTCACCCAGATGATTATGAACGTGCCAAAAATCATTTTATGAATTGCGCTAAAGGCATATCCTCTAACATCAATATTTTTTATCAAATTAAACATAAAGATGGAAGCTATAAAAAGCATCATAACAGAGCAAATATAGTAATAAATAAAGAAAAAAGAGAAAACAGAATAGTAGGAACTATTGTTGATGTCACCGACATTAACAACGAGGTAAAGAAATATAATGAAAAAATGGGAAGAAATTGAACAATTAATTAAAAATGAAGCCAATATTTATAATATAAAAGACGTAGAAACATTACTAGCAAAATTATCAACATATCATGAAGAACTAGTCCTTCAAAATGAAGAGCTGAAGCGAATTAATGAGTATTTGGAAGAACTAAAGAACGATTATCGGAATCTATTTTATTCTGCTCCCGTGGCATATTTTGTCATTGATAATTACGCAACCATAATCGAGGCAAATAACATTGCTATGAGACTTTTTGGTGATGTCTTATCAAAGAAAATCACTCAATATTTGATACCCACGAGTAAAAATGATTTTTATATCTTTTTAAGCAGACTATTTCATCATAAAGAGAATAGAACAAATGCAAGTTTTATCACTAAAAATAAGTCCATTCACATGGAAGTTATTGGGAAGGAAATCTCTTCTGATAACAATAAGTTTTTGATTACCTGCATTGACTTTGAAAAACACTACCAAACACTGGAAGAAACAAGCCGATTTAGTTATAAAGATCACTTAACGGGATTATATAATAGACGTTTCTTCGAAAAAAGTTTAAGAAGCATTTCAGAAGATCTACTCCCTGTTTCCGTTATCATAGCGGATGCCAATGGCTTAAAGGTTATTAACGATTCCTTTGGTCATGCAAAAGGAGATGAACTTTTACAAAATGCTTCTCAAGTCCTTTTAAACAATACCGACCCAAATAATATTATTGCTCGAATGGGTGGGGATGAGTTTGCAGTTTTATGTACCAATACCAGTGCAGAGGAGTGTGAAGACTTAGTTAAAAATTACTACAAATCTTCCTCTAAGCTGGTTGTGGATAATATTAAGTTTTCACTATCTTATGGTTTTGACACTATTTATTCGATAACAGATGATTTCGATGATTTAATTGTTAGTGCTGAAAAGAAAATGTATAGCAAAAAAATCAAACACGAGTTACAAAATAACAGTGAAATTGTAGACTCTATTTTTACTAAACTACGAGAAAAACACCCAGAAGAAAAAATGCATTCAGAAAGAGTTGCAAGTTATATGAAGAGGTTCGGTAAATACTTAGACTATGATGAAGACCGCATTAAGGCAATGTATCTTTCAGGCTTGATGCATAATTTAGGAAAAATAGCAACAGAGGAGAACATACTGAGAAAGTCCTACCCACTTACCATAAGTGATTATGCTGAAATCAAAAAACACCCTGAGGTTGCCTACCGAATTCTCAAAAGCAGTTCTAAATATTCTAAGATTGCTCACATTGTGCTTTTCCACCATGAATGGGTCAATGGTGATGGCTATCCAAAAGGATTAAAAGATAAAGACATTCCTTTACTTAGTAAAATCCTAAGTGTAGTAGAGGCATATGTATCGATGACATCAGATAAACCATACCGTTCTGCGATGACAAAAAATGATGCTATCGCTGAACTAGAAGCTTATGTTGGCACCCAATTTGACAGAAGGGTTGTTGAAAAGTTCGTTGAAATGCTAAAAAAAGAAAACTAAGAGGGCAAAAAAAGAGCCGAGAGTTGATATCAAACCCTCGGCTTTTTCATTAGCTTTATTTTATAGATGCCTCATAGATGCTATCAATTGATTCACCTATCATCTTATTAAATTCTTCATCTGATTGAGCTGCACTTAAACCTTCTGTTAATGCTCTTGAGAAAGAAGCGATAATACCATTATTTCTTGATAATCTATCATTTGACTCTTCTCTTGAATAGCCTCCAGAAAGAGCAACAAATCTCAATGTTCTAGGATGCTCTACCACTTCTTTATAGAAGTTATCTGTCTCTGGTAATGTTAGTTTGAAGATAACTTTTACGTTTTCATCTAATCCATCTAATTTTTCAAGTAAAAGTTTTTTCAATAATTCTTCACACTTTGCCTTATCCTTGCTATTGATGTCAACTTCTGGCTCTATAATTGGCACTAAGCCATTAGCAAAGATTGTCATACCAAAGTCAAATTGCTGGTCAACGATAGCCTTGATACCAGCCTCGTTATATTCCTTGATAACAGAACGCATCTTAGTACCAAAGATATTTTTACTTACCGCATCCTGACATCTAGCTTCTAAATCTTCAATTGGCTTCATTAGCTGAACGCCATCATTGATGTCTGCTAAGCCTTTATCAATTTTATAGAATGGTAAAATGCCCTTTTCTAATAAGAAGTCTGGTGTCTTTTTCCCATCCACATCACTATTCATTGTCACTTCAAAAAGTATCGCTCCTAAAATTCTATCTTTGTTGAACTTTGGCGCCTTCATAATTCTAGTTCTCATTTCATGAACTAGCTTAAACATTTCTTCTTCATTGCTATAAGCGTCTTCTTTTACACCATAATTTGCTAAAGCCTTTGGTGTAGAACCACCGCTTTGATCAAGTGCCGCTATAAAACCTTTATTTTCAGCCATTTGCTTTAATTGTTCTTGTTTCATATCTGAATCTCCTTTTTTTACTTGTCTTTTTGACAGATTATTTCATAATCATTATAACACTATTAAAAAATAAAAACCACCCATAAGAGCGGTTTTTATAAGAACCTTCGATTGCTCGCAGGATGATATCTCCTGCCAACAGTTACATCAACTATGTTGCTGTTAACGTTGATGATTTGAGCTTCTAGCCAACAGTAGGTGATTTGAGTTTCTAGCCAACAGTTAGCGAAGTATTTTTGAGATGATAACAAAGGAACAAGGAATTTTATGAAGGAGCGTAGAAAAGACCTACGTAACTGAATAAAATATCCGCAGTTCCTGAAGTTAGCGCTCAAAAAGACAAGCTAAATGAATAGGTTCATGTTCGACTTATCATTATCATCCAACATCTTCGCTACGCCGCCTACTTCTACTTCGTCAATCAATTCTTCTTTGCTAATGCCCATTAAATCCATTGACATTTGGCAAGCGGTGATTTGAACTCCGGCATCTAATGCGTTCTGGATAAGCTGCTCTAATGAATCAATGTTGTGTTTCTTCATGACCATTCGAATCATCTTACTACCAGCACCTAAAAAGTTCATTTTAGAGAGACCTAGCTTGGTGCTACCCTTTGGTAACATACTAGAGAACATTCTACCCATAAAGTCCTTTGCGACACTTGGTGGATTCTTCTTACGGAGAATACTTAATCCCCAGAAGGTAAAGAACATGTTCACTTTATTACCCATGGCTGCAGCTCCTGTGGCGATGATAAATGAAGCAATCGCCTTATCTAGGTCACCGCTGAAAATGATCATTGTCTTCTCTTTCTTTGCAGGGCTAGTATTTTGTGTTTGGCACTGAGTAGAGTGATTTTCAGCTAGCCCCTCACTCTCTGGGGCATTACCCTTTTTTATGATGGCAATGTGCTTCTCCCCTTCAGTATACTTATCCACAAGGGTATTTCCTGTGTTATTTGCCCATGCCTCTATATCTCTTGTAAATCCAGGGTCTGTCGCCTCTGCTCTTATCATCTCGCCAATTTCTTTTTCATCGATTGCCTTTGATACGGCAACGATTGGTCCTGGGCAGCTTAAGCCACAGGCATTGACAACTTTAATATTATCCATATCTTGTGGAAGATCCTTAGCAGGTGCTTTGGCTGGTTTTTCTCGCTTTATAGTTTCATTCTTGATGCCATCTCTGAAAGATTGAACACCACCCATTAAGTTTTTCACTTTAAAGCCATTTTGCTTTAATATTCTTTCAGATACGTATCCTCTTAAACCAATAGCACAAGAAGTAACATAGGTTATCTCTTTATCAAGCTCATCTAGTCTTCCTCTTAATTCAGTTAGTGGAATTTCCTTAGCATTTGGCATTTTAAATGCTAGTAGTTCATCATTTTCTCTAATATCTAATAGTTGAACCTTGTCACCAAATTCCTCTTTTAATTCATGATATTCTCTAAGTAGGATTGGATCTGTTAATCCTTCTAGTCTGTTTGCTGCAACATAACCAAGCATATTAACAGGGTCTTTTGCTGATGAGAATGGTGGCGCGTAAGCAAGCTCTAACTTTTGTAAATCATAAACTGTTGCACCAAAGTTCATTGCTGTTGCGATAACATCGACTCTCTTATCAACACCCTTGTAACCAATTACTTGAATACCTAAAACCTTACCTTGCATATCATAAATAAGTTTTAAAGCCATTTGTAAAGCACCTGGATAGTAGCCAGCGTGTGATTTTGAGTGTATCAACGTCACCATATAATCTTCATTATATTTTTTGCCTAATCTATTTAAAGTCTTTTCATTCATTCCTGTTGAACCAGCATGTAAATCAAAAACCTTAGCAATACTTGTTCCCTGAGTTCCTCTATATTTTTCTTCCTTCATCCCTAGGACATTGGCACCAAGCAATCGCCCTTGCTTATTAGCTGGACCAGCTAGTGGCACTACTGTTTTTCCGCCAGTATTAAAATCAATAACTTCAGCAATATCACCAGCTATATAAATATTATCCACAGAAGACTTCATGGTTTCATCTACTACTACAGCCCCACGTTGATTTAGCTCTAAACCAAGTTCTTTTGCAAGCTTAGTATTTGGTCTAACCCCTATAGAAAGCATAATCAAATCTGCCTGAATTTCTCTACCAGTATTTAGTTTTACAATATTTCCACCATCTTGTATACTCTCTAAGCCTTCGCCTAAATAAAGGTTCACACCGTGCTCACGCATATGATTCTCCAAAATCATCGCCATGTCCTTATCAAATGGTGCCATCACTTGGTCTGCCATTTCCACTAGGCTAACTTCTATCCCTTTATCAGCAAGGTTTTCTGCCATTTCTACACCAATAAAGCCACCACCAACAACAACAGCTGTTTTAGGGTCATTCTTTTCTACAAAGTCAAATACTTTATCGGTATCATGCATGTTCCATAGAGTAAATGCATTTGGACTATCAATACCTTCAAGCGGCGGAACAATTGGCGTTGAACCAGTTGAAAGTACCAATGAGTCATAAGTCTCTTCATATTCTTCGCCTGTTTCATGATTTTTAACAAGGACTTTATTGTTCTCTTTATCTACTGATAAAACTTCTGAGTATAGTCTTACGCTTACATTATACTTGGATTCGATATCTTGTTTTGATGAAACAAGCAACATATCTCTCTCTTCTATTACACCGCCAATATAATAAGGAAGCCCACAGTTTGCAAATGAAACAAAGCCTCCCTTTTCAAACATAATAATTTCCGCTTGCTCATCCAATCTTCTTAATCTTGCTGCTGCAGTTGCTCCACCTGCAACACCACCCACTATAATAATCTTCTTTGCCATAATTTTCCTCCTACTTTGATCCAGATTTTTTAGATTATGAAACTAAAAAAGGCAATGCTACTACCAATTCATTGTGGTAGAAACAATCTGCCTTACCATGTCATTTTTTAGAGAGTAAAAAGAACTTGTGCCTTCTTTTCTCAAGCTTACTATTCCTAAATCCTTTAACTTTCTGACGTGCTGAGAAATTGCTGATTGAGAAGCCTCTATACATTCTTGCATATCCGAAACACACATTTCTTCTGATTCTGATAGTCTATTCAGTATACAAAGCCTAACTGGGCTTGCAATCGCCTTTAAAATTTCAGACTTTTCCATTATTTTATTTTTATATTCTTGATCTACCATCTTCTCTTACCTCCTCCTGTTTCTTTTTTATTATTATATTAGCATATTATAATAAAATAATTATAATATGCTAATTGTCTCTTGTCAATAGATAATAGAAAAATTATTTATTAAGGATTTCAGCGTATATTCCAATATCCTTGTAATAGACAAATTTGTATGAAGAATATGTCTTTTATGAAAAGAAGAGTAGCAATTGCTAAAGGAGTATATTAGTATGTTTAGAAAACGAAAAGTAGAAGTTGATAATACATCCACAATAAATGTGCAAGAAGAGATAGCAAGCAAGAATATGACAATAGAAGAAAAAGAGCAAATAATAAGATCCTTCTTAGAAAAGATTAACGATTTGCTCAAACGAATGACAAGTTTGGACTACGTTAAGAATATGATCCTTAATTCAGATGAGCAGTGCGATCTTATTTCAAATATAGCTGAAAAGAGCTTAGAGCTATCATCCAGCAGTGAAGAAATTTTTAAGTATATCTCAAACGCCAATGAAAAGATGAATTTTGCCATGGAAAATATCAATGAAAACTTGTTAAATGTAGAAACTACCTTTAATCAAGTGGAAAAGGATATGGAAGAAATCCACACCATAACCAACACCATGAACTTGGTGGAAGATGAAATGGGCAAAATCAATGAACTGATTGATGTGATTAAAAAGGTTGCCGATCAAACCAATTTATTAGCGTTAAACGCTAGTATAGAAGCCGCTAGAGCCGGTGAAAATGGTAAGGGATTTGCCGTCGTAGCAAACGAAATAAAGACACTTGCCGAAAGCACGAAAGAGCAAGTCGATATTATTAGTAATATTGTCTATGGTCTGGATCAGAACGTTTATTCTGCTAAGAATGAAGTGGTTAAATTTGTCGATAAATTTGAAAGTTCAAAATCGAATATCAATGAAACTACCGTAGGATTAAAAAGCATCAACGTTGAATTAAATGATATCCAAAGTAACTTTGGTAATGTCTTAAGCAATGTAGAAACCCAAAATCAAATAACGGAAGAAATAACAACAGAACTTCAATCAATAAATGAAAAATCACAAATTTTGAATGAAGACTCTAGAAAAACTTCAGAGGCCTTCTTCAAGATATCAAAATCAATTAATGAGATAAGGCTGTTTGTTATAGAAAATGCAAATGATTTATCAAAACAAGTTATTGTTGATTTAATCATCACTGATCACCTGATGTGGAGATGGAACATATACAACATGATACTAGGAAATACTACATTAGAAGTTCATCAAGTGAATGATCCTACAACATGCCGATTAGGAGTGAGAGTCTTTGATAAAAGTATCGTAAGAAACGCAGAAGAAACAAGAATACTTAATCAGATGATTGAACCACATAATGCAGTTCATCAAAATGCAGCTAGTTCAATTGAAGCTTATAAGAAAGAGGATATTAAAAAAGCCGAGGAGCACTTAGCTAAAATGGATGTCGTATCTGAAAAGCTAATGACATTGTTAGAACAAACAAAGAGAATATAAGAATGTACAAGACGCGATAAAAAAAGCCCTAGTTTATGAAAATTCTAGGGCTTTTTTATATCAAGTGTAAAATTGCTAAAAATGAGGACAGTTCTAGGCACAAGGTTTTTGCTGGGGCGCTGTGTACTAAAACGTACATAAGCATCAGCAAAAGTCGCAGTAACAACGAAATGTCCCATTTTTAGCGATTTTGTTATTTTGCTAGTGTTTCACAGTATAGACAACGATAAGTTCCCTTTTCTTTGTCGCTGAGTTTAAACACTTGTTCCAACTCCTGCTCTATTGATGTGATGCAACGTGGATTCTTACACTTTATGATGTTATGAATCTCTTGTGGAAGTTCTGGGTGCACCTTTTTAGCTCTCTCGCCATTTTCTATTACATTTACTGTAATTTTTGGGTCTACAAAAGCCAAAATCTCATAGTTGACATCAATTTTTTCATTTATTTTTAAAATATCTTTTTTACCATATTTTTCACTAACTGCATTTTT
>PDWI01007891.1_pt1 | contig 12717 bp, 9 predicted proteins | sample 1430891 | NCBI WGS metagenome assembly PDWI01 (sample SAMN01162508, study PRJNA174530) | Oral metagenome, whole genome shotgun sequencing project. | biome: Marine environment; feature: Marine mammal; material: Swab sample of the gingival sulcus; isolation source: swab sample of gingival sulcus... | reverse complement strand
CTACTGTAATCTTCTAAATATGTCAAACATACTAAAGTAACTATTTTTATTAGAAGATGAAATTTTAATAATATTTGTTAAAATATTAGAAATTTCTTCTTCTAAAAATTCATCACTAAATTCTCCCGTCGAACTATCTTTTATTTTCTTTATAGAATTATACATTGCGACTAACTCATCATCTATCTCAACTGCAATATCATCATTTTTAACACTAAGTATCATATCATTAATATCAACTCTTTTGTTTAGCAAAGGTACTACAATAGAAGTCATATGGTCAAATTTAGCATCTCTATCCAATTTATACAGTGGCATCTTGGTAATTTTTTCTTCTTTTTCAACCCCAATAGAATTAACAACAATTATCTCTTCGTCATCTGCTATCATATTAGCTAGCCAAACTTTTAGTTCAGATGCAAGTATCCTATCATAACACTGCATAACAACCATGTATCCTCGATTAAACATCTGTTGATTTTGTAAATCAGCTGCATCAATTACACTTAACCCATTGACTGCATCAATTTTTAATTTAGTTAGTATAAGATCCAAAAAACTTACACCATAGACAATTTCAAGCTGATCATCAGTTAACTTTTCTTTTAATATACTTACCGTCTTTTCAGCCACAAGTGGATTACCTGGAACTGCATATGTTATATCTTCAAATTGGGCAAGTTTTATCAATTCATCCGCTATTTTTTGATATACCAAGTCAAAATTATCACTTTCTCTATACAAATAATCAAAAGTTACAACTTCACCGCACCTTTCCTTAATAAAATCAAGTGTCGGGTGCATCTCTGTCCGTAGATATATTTTATCAACACTTTCAATAGCTGTAATAGCGGCTTTAGTCAAATAACAAGCATCGCCCGCTCCAAGTCCAATTACCTTTATCATTTTACAAACCTCTTTAAATATTTTTTACCAGGCATAAACTGTAAGTCATCTTCATTTAAGACCTTTAAATAAATCAGTAATATACCATACGAAGCAGCTCCCAACATCACGGAAATTAAAGTTGCAATTGTATTGCTTGCAATCAAGCCAAATAACAACTCATACGAGAACCAAACAATTCCACCCATTACCAATGCCGAAACAGTTAATTTTAAAAGTGATTTAAAATCTATTATACTCCCCTCAATGTTTCGCTTTAAAACCAAAATGTTTAAAACTGATGTTGTTAAAAATGCTAAAATTGTTGAAATAGCTCCAGCATAAATAGCCATGCTTGATACCTTCAATAAACAACATAAAACTATAAATTTAACTATTACGCCTATAAATAAATTAAATGTATTGATGATTTGTTTACCCATACCTTGTAATATCGAAGAAGTACATTGATATGTTGCTACAAATATTAGCGATATCGACATCAATCTTAAAATAGGTTCAATACTTTTTGACGATTCCAAATTATTCCACAGTAAATAAAGTATCGGGCTTGCCAATACATACATGCCCACCGCAGATGGTAATGCAATAATAAAGTTTACTTTAAGACCTGTTTTTACGGTATGTAATAGTTTCTTATGATTTTTTACAGCAACAAGCACTGCAACTGCTGGTAAAATACTAACTCTAACCGCTTGGAATAGTATTGCCGGAAAACCAATTAACGCCTTAGATTGATATGCTAAGTAACCATAATAATCAGATGCTGCACTTTTAGAATAACCCAGCTCTATCAGTGCCGGTTTAATCATTCGTCCATCAATTAATCCCATTACTGGAAACATTGATGCTCCAACAGCAATCGGGATAGCATAATATAATATTTTACCAATGATAGCCTTTGATTCTTGATAACTTAGCCTTTGAGCTTTTGGTAAATTATGCGTTTTATCAAATACCCTTTTTTTGTACATCAAATATATTAGGCCAACTAATGCACCAATTGAAACTCCATATAACGAACCAGCAGCTGAATACTCAACACCTATTGGTAAAAGCAGTGCAGCAAACAAAATACCTAATGTTACTTTGACGAATTGCTCCATAAGCTGTGAATTGGCAAATGGTTTTAAATCTTGGTGTCCTTGAAAATAGCCTCGATAAGCCGACATAACTGAAACAATCACCACAGCAAATGATAAGGCGCGCATCGAGTGGACAGCTTCTGAAAACTCACTACTATTACAAATAATCGGAGCAAAAGCAAAAAGAAAAATACTTAATATAGCGCCCAAGACTAGCATCACAATTTTTACTAATCGAAAGACATTTTCTTTTTCCTGCATCTCTCCTTTGACATCATGTGCTGAAATAATCTTAGCAACAGCTGACGATAAACCAACTGTCGACAAGACCAGTAATAAGTTATAATAAGGATTAACAAAAGAAACAATGTTACCACCAGCTTGTCCATAGAAAGTTTCTCTACCAAGTATAACTTTGTAGATTCCACCCATTATTTTTATTAATATCCCTATCCCCGCCATAAACATTGCCGAACTGACAAATGTACTTTTTTTACTTGATTTATTCATTATTTATTTTCCTCATTTTTAGCATTTTCTATCGTCTTATTAAAAGCCGCTTGATTTATTTCAACAGCATGTTTTTGTAAAAAGTCCGCACTTCGCTCAAAAACCATTCCATCCACTTCTCTTAACGTTAACTCTAACTTTAGTTTATCAATGTCCTCATCGCTAGTAAAAGTGCTATTTTTAAGTTTTTCACCAAGCGTTTGACAAGAATCAACTCTAATAATATGATAACCAAAAACAGTCTTAATTGGAGCATATGGAATATTTAAATCTGTATTAAAAGCAATTACAGAAAGTTCAATAGGCAAATCATAGAATTCAAATTGACCAATATTACCACCGTTTTCAGCACTTTTTTTGTCTATACTATACTGTTTTGCAAGTTCTTCAAACTTTTTACCTGCTGCTAATTTTGCACTAACTTGTTCTGCATCTTCTTTAGTATCTAATAGAATATGACTCAAATTTACAGTTAAACGCTTATTTTCTAAATCTTCTTTACTCAAAGCAAAGTTATCTTTTAAAAGCTCAGCATTTTCATCTCTAAATTTCTGTGTATATAATGCTGTTTTAAATTCAATCTTTAATAGCCGCTCATCAATATTATTGTCTTCAATAACTTTTTTTAGTTCTGGTTTTTTATCTGCTAAAGCCATATAACGCTGATACTCTTTATCAAAAAAGTCATCAGCTTGAAGGTCATCTTTTTTTAGATAGTAATCTTCATACAATTTACCTAAGATAAGCTCTTGTAACCTTGTTCGCTTTAAATACTCATCATAAGTCATATTAAAATACGACTGACTTAAATTTTCGGGTAGTTCTTTTTTATACATGAAAGTGTGTAGCTTATAATCTCTTATCAAATCATCAACAGTAAACTTTTCACCTGCAACACTAGCAACTAAATTGACGTCACCAGCTTTTTTTACGCAGATAACTTCACCTTCAGCATCATCTTGTTGATTACAAGCCGTTAAAACGGTTAATAATGATATCATAAGTACAATTAGTATAGTATTTTTTTTCATAATGTCCCCTTATAAGCAATTTATTATTCCGATAAAGATTTTCTAATTTTGTCAAAACGCTTTAATAATGCAATCGTATCGTAGAGAATTTCCGTTTCGTAGTCGCTATCATTAAAATAGCTAGGTTTATAGATGAAGTATTGTTGCTTTTTTTTCGATTCAAAGCTTAAAGTAGCATCATCATATAAATCAATTATTTCTTTTACGAATTCTGTATTTAACTTATACTCCACATCATAAATAAATTTAACAAATGCATTAGATTCTTGAACTATTGCAAAGCCATTTTCCGAAGCTAGCCATCTAATAGTAGATATATTGATGAGATTTAAAACTGGAGTTGGTATGTCACCAAACCTATCCTTCATTTCATTTTTTACATCTTTCATATATTCTATACTATTTATTGAACTTATTTTTTTATACATATCAATTTTGAACCTATAATCAGCAATATAATCATCCGAAATATATGCCGAATGTTTAAATTCAACTTTAGTATCAACTTCGACATCTGCCCTAAGTCCTTGCCTTTTTTCAATTTCTTCTTTAAGTATCTTGAGATAAAGTTCATATCCTATCGAAACTAAGTGTCCATGTTGCTCTGAACCAAATAAATTACCCGCTCCTCTTATTTCTAAATCTCTCATAGAAAGTTTAAAACCAGAACCTAAATCTGTAAATTCTTTGATAGCCGCTAACTTTTTTTCGCCAATTTTCGATAAAATTTTACCTTTTTGATATGTTAAATAAGCATAAGCCAACTTATCACTACGTCCTACCCGTCCTCTAAGCTGATAAAGTTGTGATAAGCCAAATGTATCACTTCGATTGATAATTATAGTATTTACATTCGGTATATCAACGCCCGTTTCAATAATCGTAGTAGAGATAAGTACATCATACTGATAGTTCATGAAATCAATAATGATATTTTCCAGTTCTTTACCAGTCATCTGACCATGTGCGTAAACTATCCTTGCCTCTGGTACAAGATTTGATATCGACATATGAATTAAGTCAATATCATCCACCCTGTTATGAACAAAATAAACTTGACCTCTACGTGACATCTCCCTAAGTATTGCGTTTCTAATGACAGATTCATCATATTCTAACACATAGGTTTGGATAGGATACCTATTTTCAGGTGGGTCTTCGATTATACTTAAATCTCTGACTTTCATCAAACTCATATTAAGTGTTCGTGGTATTGGCGTTGCACTAAGTGTCAGTGTATCAACATTGTGTTTAAGATTTTTAATTTTTTCTTTATGCGTTACACCGAATCGTTGCTCCTCATCAATGACAAGCAAGCCCAAATCTTTAAACTTAATGTCTTTGGAAAGTAGTCGATGAGTTCCAACTACAATATCAGTCACACCTGTTCTTAAATTATCAACTATTTTTTCTTGTTGTTTTTTAGTTTTAAATCTACTCAAAACTTCGATATTAACAGGAAAATCCTTAAATCTTTTTACAATGGTATTATAATGTTGCTCAGCTAAAATAGTAGTTGGAACTAAAAAAGCAGCTTGCTTACTATCATTGACCGCTTTAAAGATCGCCCTTAAAGCAACCTCTGTCTTACCAAAACCAACATCACCACAAAGTAGTCTATCCATTGGTCTAGCTTTTTCCATATCTTTTTTGATTTCGTCGATACACCTTAGCTGGTCATCTGTTTCAGTATATAAAAAGGCTTCCTCAAATTCCTGTTGCCAAACATCATCAGCCGAAAAAGCATAACCAGCTTGACTTTCTCTAATACTATAGAGTTTAATAAGCTCACCAGCAATATTTTTGATAGATTTTCGAGCACGGTTGCGTAATTTTTTCCAATTGCCACTACTTAGACTGTCAACTTTAACATTTTCAGCATCAGCCCCGATATATTTATGGAGACTTTTCATTCTATCTACTGGCACATATAAAAAATCACCACTTTTATACTCTAGCTTAATCATATCTTTATATTCACCCGAAACTTCGACAAGATAAATACCTGTATATTTACCAATACCATGAGTTTCGTGTACGATATAATCACCAACTTCAATATCACTAAAAGTTTTTATTTTTTGCGTATTTTTATTTACTCGTACTTTTCTTTTATATTTTTTATTGAAAATATCATATTCTGTTATCACAACAGTTTTCAATTCTTTTGATATAAACCCACTACTAAATGGTTTGCGATAGACCACAGCAATGTTATGTCTTAAATCTTCATGCAGTTCTTCAGCAAAAATACTAGTTATATTATCATCAATCAACATATTTATTATATTATTAGCTGAATTTGTACTTGCAAAATACAGTTCAACCCTAAAGCCGTCATAAATATAATCTTTTACAGAAGAAACAAAGGTTTTAAAATCGCCATAATACTTAGGTGAAGCTGTAAAATCATAGTCAATAACCGACTTGATAGCTATATCATTAATCGCTGAGTCAATATCTGAAACTAGCACTAAGTTTTGCTTGGCGATTTCTTCTTGCCAAGTGTAACTATCAATATATAAATTAATTTGTTCAGGAAGAGCCTTTTCATTAAGTAAACTTTCTTGAAAAGTCAGCTGATATCCATTAATGATTTCATGTGCTCGCTTAGATTTTCGCTTAACTCCTTCTATCAGTAGAACTGCGTCCGATATATAATCAAAAATTGTATATTTTTGATTGGAAAAAACCGGTGTATATTTATATAAATCATCTTGATAATTTTCGCCAATTAATGAATATTTTATATCATTGTATATTTCTCTATACTTTAAGTTATCTTCATTATTTATTTTTAATTCCAACTCTTGGAGGGCTTTTGCCTTATCATCTTTTGATAAAACACCCTCTTTAGCAGGTCTAATTTCAACAAAATCTATTTCATTTACCGAACGTTGTGTATTACATTCAAACTTCCGGATACTATACACCTCGTCCCCAAAAAATTCAATACGTACAGGTTTGTCCGACGTTATCGGAAATATATCAATTATGCCACCTTTTACAGTAAATTGACCAACTGTTTCAACAATATCAACTCTTTCATACGAATAATCCGTAAGAGTAGCAATAAATTCATCATAGTCATAATCTTTTTCAGTTTCTAGAGCTATGCAACTATCGAGATACATTGCAGGATTTGCCATATTAATCAAACTAGAATCAACCGAAAAAATAAATATCATCTCATCTGCAAAAATATAATCGTAAAGAGCAGCAAGTCGCTTTGTTTCCAGTTGGTGTGAGTGACTATAACTATCAAATAGACAAATTTCTAAGCACGGAAAATATCTGACATTATCTGTAAATTGTGATATTTCGTCATAAAGCTTCATCGCCTCATTGTCAGAGTCTGCCATAATAGCAATTTTTTTGAAATCACTACTTAGCTGTTTGATTTGATGAATATAAGCACTCTGCGATAATCCACGCACAGAAATAGGATACAGATTACTCTGCATCGCTGACTTTAATTTGCCATATGGCTTATATTTACTTAACAGACTCTCCACGTTTTAACCTACACCTTTTTCTTATTATATCTATTCATAGCTATATCGACATCATGCTCAATAGCACACAAGCAAGCATCACTTGCTGTTATAATTGCCTTTTCAATATCTGGAATTTCCGACTTTGTAAATCCAGAAAGCACATAATTTTTTAACGGCATTTTATCCGACTTGCCAATTCCAACTCGTATTCTCGGAAAGTTATCAGCTCTCAGCTTATATATGATATCTTTCATACCATTGTGACTACCTGCCGAACCTTTTTTTCTAATCCGTACTGCCCCTAAATCAATATCAATATCATCATATATCACGATTAAATTTTCCATCGCTAAGTCATAATACTTACAGATAGACATTACGCTATCACCACTCAAGTTCATATATGTTTGTGGTTTTACTAAGATGATTTTTTCACCTTTATAATTTCCCTCACCAATAAGTGCCTTATGCTTTAATTTCTTGACACTTATCGACAATTCTCTAGCCATATAATCAATTGTTTCAAAACCAACATTATGCTTAGTATTGTCATATTTTGAACCAGGATTACCAAGACCTACAATAACATACATAAAACAACCTCCCAACCTAAAAATAAAAAACATGCACTACCTAATATAACAGAAAACGCCCAAATATTCAAGTTTATCAAGAAATTTTTAAAAATAATGAAAAATATTAAATTAAATATTGATTATTTGACTTTTTTAGCATATAATAATAGCTGTTACAAGATATGTTCCCGTAGCTCAGCTGGATAGAGCGTTCGCCTCCTAAGCGAAAGGCCACAGGTTCGACTCCTGTCGGGAATGCCAAAATATGCCTCAATATAGAGGCTATTTTATTTTAATAAAAAATTAAATAAATCTCCACATTTACCGATATTAATAAATAGAAACGTTATTATATCAACATTTACTAATAACAAAGATTATTTTAATCAAGTACAAAGAGCGGTAACCCTTGAAATACCTTATTCTAAGATTTAATACTAATTCTAAATTAATATGCAACGTATTTTAAATATATTGTTGCAATCAATGTTAGTATAAACCTTGTCAATGCGATACTTTTGATAAACAAGCTATTTCAAATTATATAACAATTTGTATTTTTTAATAATAATCTAAAATAATATTAAAAGGAGATTTTTATGAAATATATTGATGTTGATTCATTAGAAGTAGGTATGGTGCTAGGGGAAGACATACTTGACGAAACTGGTACACTTATGGCTTTACACAACGCAAAACTAACTGAACACATTATAGATACAATCAAAAAGCTTAACTTTACAATTGTCGCTATTGATGACCAGCCGCAAGTGAAACAAGAATTACTAAGCAAAGATGAAAAAGACAAACTTATCCAATATGTAATAAGATACATCAACAAAAAAGATTTTTATGGTAGAAGAATATTTAATGAAGTTAATCACAATATTATGAAAGTTGTCAACCAATTAATAGTTGAAGAATCTGCACTTTACACTATTAGTAGATTAAAAGAGATTAACGATTATACCTTCAATCACGCACTCAACGTCTGTATGCTTTCGGGCGTTATTGCAAAGTGGATGAAAATGTCCGATAAAGAAATCGAACTTGCCACACTTTGTGGTATATTTCATCAAATCGGCAAATTAAAAATAGATAAGACGCTTTTAAACAAATCAAATGGCATAACCGATGATCAATTAGCTGAAATCAAAAAATATCCAATCTACACTAAAAATGTCATTAGTGAACTCGACATCTGTAATGACACAATTATAAAAATAATCGAGCAATCGACTGAACTACTTGATGGTAGCGGCTACCCTTATCAACTAAAAGGCGATGAAATTCATCCAATTTCAAAAGTGATATGTGTCGCCAACATTTTTGATGCAGCAGTTTCCGATAAAACCTACAAAGCTGCTGTAACTCCAATCGAAATCAGTAAACAGCTATTTGATATGAGTTTAAATAAACTATCACCAAATGTAACGACACCATTAATAAAACACATCCAAGAGTGTTATCATGGTCTTAAAGTAGAACTTTCTGATGGTAGACAGGGTGAAATTGTTTATACTAACCTATTTGACCCAAGTAAGCCCATTATCAAAATATCTGAAAATGAACTTATTGACATCAGTTCAAAGGGTACAGATTTAAAGATTGTAAAAGTAATCACCAACGTTGATGATATGACAAGTCAATCAGCAGTTATACAATAATCTTAATAGCAAAATAAACGAAATAAATCTTTAAGATTTATTGCTAAATAAAAAAGAAACTAACAGCTCGTAGTTTCTTTTTTATTTAGACTATATTCATTAACTTTTATAAATTAACCTTGCCTAAATATTCAAATCCTAAATCCTCAATCTCTTCTTTAATAAATTCTTCATCAAAATTATCACATTCAAAAGATAGAGATTTATTTTCAACATCTGCCACAGCATTACTGTACCCATCAAGTGAATTTATCAATAATTCTACCCTATTCTTACAATGTCCACAAGTCATACCATCAATCCTAATATTCCTTTTCATACTTCCTCCCTTAGTTAATCTAATTTATTTATTTTTTTAAACTTCCTTAATCTTAAAGCATTACTAACAACCGAAACGCTTGACATACTCATTGCGGCAGCACCGATCATCGGACTTAAAATCATATTAGTTGCCTTATAAAACAACCCTGCTGCTATCGGTATCGCTAATATATTGTAAATAAATGCAAAAAACAAATTTTCTTTAATATTCCAAATAGTCGCTTTGCTAAATTCAATAGCAAACACCGCATCCATCAACGAATTTTTCATCAAAACTATATCAGCACATTTAATTGCTACATCAGTACCACTGCCAATCGCAAAACCAATATCCGCATTAGCAAGTGCTGGAGCATCATTAATTCCATCACCAACCATACCTACTACCCCATCCATTCTTTTGTATTTTTTTATTATTCTAGTTTTATCTTGAGGTAATAAATCAGATTCAAATTTATCAATTCCAGCAATTTTAGCAATATAGGACGCACTTTTATAATTATCGCCCGTTAACATTACAGTTTTAATTTTCATATCTTTCAGATGTTTGATAGCTGCAATACTACTTGGTCTAACAACATCTTCAACTGTAAATATTGCCGCAGGCTTTCGCCCAATCGAAACATATATGGTAGCAACGCTCCCTTGAATAAAATCAATCGCTTGTTTATTTACCGCAAAGTCTATTTCTACTTCATCCATTAATGTTTTATTGCCAATAACCACAGTTTTTCCATCAACCATTGACTTAACACCTTTACCCGCAATTTCTTCAAGTGCTCCTAAATCTTTCTTATTAGCCATTTTCTCTTGACAAAAACGGACAACAGCATCAGCTAAAGGATGATTTGAATTTTCCTCAACTGTATATAAAATATCGATTATTTCTTTTTCCTCAAATTCAGGATAAACATAATAAACCGTAACATGCGGTTTTCCCTCAGTTATTGTACCTGTTTTATCCAAAACTATGGTCTTTATTTTATAGGCATTTTCCAACACTTCACCGCTTTTTATAAAAACTCCTTCAGTAGCAGCACGACCAGTTGCCACCATTATAGCTGTCGGTGTAGCAAGTCCCAAAGCACATGGACACGAGATAACCAGTACCGATACAAACATCTTAATCGCAAAACCAAAGTCACCAGTTTTAACAAACCATATTAAAGCTGATAATATAGCGATAGTTATAACAACTGGTACAAAATAACCTGAAACCGCATCAGCAATTTTAGCGATTGGTGCTTTCTTCAACTGGGCATCTTCCACTAACTTAATGATCTTACTCACAACTGTATCATCATTTTCTTTAGTCATTTTAACTTTTATAACACCACTAACATTTATTGAACCAGCTATCACCTCATCACCAAGTTTCTTTTCACAAGGTAAACTTTCACCACTAATAAGTGATTCATCAACATTTGTATTTCCTTCGACAACTTCACCATCAACTGGTATTTTTTCACCTGCTTTAACCAATACAACGTCATCTAGTTCTAAACAATCTACTGGCATATTAACCGTCTTAGTACCTACTATAACTTCCGCTTTTTCCGGTCGTAAACTGATTAATGATTTTATAGCATCAGTTGTCTGTGATTTTGATTTGAATTCTAAAGTTTTACCTAAGAAAATAAGTGTAATAATCATCGCAACGGTTTCAAAATAAAGTTGATCCGCATAATCGAAAGCATTATTTCCAGGCGATTTTATCATCAATAAATTAAACACACTATATAAGAAAGAAGTTGTCGTACTAACAGCGATAAGCGTATCCATATTTGGTTTTAATCTAAATAAATTACCCCAACCTTTTTTATAAAATTCTTTGCCAACCAACATAACAGGTATGGTTAACAAAAGTTGAACTAGGCCAAAATTAAATGGATTGCTTGTTTTTTCGATTAGAGGGAAGGTTGGTAACTTTATCATAGCCCCCATCGAAATGTACATCAAAAAAACCGTAAAAAATGCCGATACTACAAACTGCAACCATTTTTTATTTATATCTGCACTATTATCATATACTGATTTCAGCAGTTCTTTATTTCCTTTTAAATCAATAGGTTTAAAACCCAATTTTTCAATTTTAGCAAATATATTAGAAAGTCTAATTTCATCGTTATCATAGACAATTTTAGCAAGTTTGGTTGTTAGGTTAACACTAACAAATTCAACTCCCTCCATTTTGCCAACAACTTTTTCTATTGAACTACTACAAGCTGTGCAGCTCATGCCATCAATAATAATCTCAATTTTTTTTCTCATATTATCTCCAAGTTAAAAAGTTATAAAATATACATACTGAATATTTTATACACCAAAAAACCTATTGCGATTTGCAATAAAAATACCAATAGCAACACTATTTTAAATTTAGTTTTTTTATTTTTATGATGCAGATATTTCATAGACACCAGCATAATTGGCATACCACCTAAAAAAGCAATCAAAAACAATTTTTTCTCTGGCACTCTACTTTTATGCTTAATTGCTCTCTTTTTATCTACATACATTACTAAAAACATCACAATATTTATTATAACTAAATACAAAACTAAATACTTCATTTGTTTACCTACACACCCCTAATATGTACTTAACTTATCGACCAATATATACAATTATTTCTCTTTTATTCAAATTAATTCCAAATTATTCTACTACAAAAAAATTAAATAATCATATACTACTACAAATAGCTTAATTATAAAAATTTTACCTAAAATATATTTTTTCTTGAAAAAAGTTGCAGATGAAAAATTCAAATAAGTTTACTTTAAATACTTAAATAAATTTTACAAAACAAAAAAGGCTTACGCCTTTTGTTAGAATGGTGACCTGCCCGCGACTCGAACGCGGGACCACCTGATTAAAAGTCAGATGCTCTACCAACTGAGCTAGCAGGCCATATGTTTTGATGATACAAATTCTATATAACTTATACAACCGTATCTTTATAGCTAGAAAATTTAGTTTGTGAATTTAGCTAGCTAATCAAGTATTTGATAAATACTTAATAATAATGGCGTGCCAGTAGGGATTCGAACCCCAGACCCTCGGCTTAGAAGGCCGATGCTCTATCCAGCTGAGCTACTGGCACATGTATTGGAGCGGGTGAA
>PDWI01007889.1_pt1 | contig 12718 bp, 11 predicted proteins | sample 1430891 | NCBI WGS metagenome assembly PDWI01 (sample SAMN01162508, study PRJNA174530) | Oral metagenome, whole genome shotgun sequencing project. | biome: Marine environment; feature: Marine mammal; material: Swab sample of the gingival sulcus; isolation source: swab sample of gingival sulcus... | reverse complement strand
TCCGCTTTTGATTTATAAATTGGAAGCTTATAAATTGTTTGAAGGATTGCTCGACCGAGTCAATCGTTCGGTTATTTCTGTTTTAATGAAAGGTCAAATCCCGATTGAAAGTCCCGACCAAGTTCGTGAAGCCGAGCAAAGGAAACGCCTTGATACCAGTAAAATGAAAGCAGGACGTCAGGCTTATGACGAGCAGGGACAACAACAAGCCAAGCCTCAACCTGTCAGAACCGAGAAAAAAGTAGGACGAAATGAGCTTTGTCCCTGCGGTAGTGGTAAAAAATACAAAAATTGTCATGGAAGAGCCGGAGCCGATGCTTTATAATGTATATACTGGATTTATGAAAATTTTAAAACAAATTTTATCGGTTACACTTCTTTTACTGCCAATTTTTTTGGAGGCACAAAGTTTTGAAAGTGAAGGTTTTGTTTTAGATGAAGGAATGGAGGCTCAATTGGCTTATGATAAAGGAGTTGATTTGTTTAATCAAGCAAAGTATAAAGATGCGGTAGAGCAATTTTCCATAGCTGTTAAAAACAATGAAAACTTTGCAGAGGCTCATTATATGTTGGGAGTTATTCATCTGAAAACATCAGATTATTTTAAAGCTGAAACATCATTTTTAAAAGCGAAAAAAACAGGTTGTGATAAAGCGGAACTTGTTTACCGTCTTGGTGTGGTATCGTTTATGACGGAAAATTATAAAGATGCTTTAACTTATTTTAACAATTATTTGGAAACAGATAATAAAAACGCCCGAGTGTACAATGACAGAGCAGCTGTCTATCGGAAAACAAATGATTTTGATAAAGCGATTGCAGATTATACCAAAGCAATTATTCTTGATGATAATAATGCCATGTATTATTCCAATCGTGCGTCCGTTTATCGTTTGAAAAAAGATTTTGATAAAGCAATTGAAGATTACTCCAAAGCTCTTGAAATTGACGCCGAATACAAATATGCGTTAAATAATCGGGGTGTTGTTAAAATGCAACTTGGAAAATATAACGAGGCAATTGCTGATTTTGAGGCGGTACTTAAATTGGACAGAAACTATGCATTTGCTTATAATAATTTAGGTTTGACTTATTACAAACAACTTAATTATAATAAAGCCATTGATTATTTAACCAAAGCCATTGCATTAAATCCTGAGTATGGATATGCGTATTTACACAGAGGTAATGTAAACGAAATGATGCGTAAGCCTAATGATGCTTGTGCCGATTGGAAAAAAGCCGTTGAACTTGGTGTGAAACAAGCCGAGAGTTATTTGAATTATTGTAATTAAAGATTTAAAATTGTGAAAGGAAAATTTAAAATATATTTTTTAGGAATATTGACCTTATCTTTACTTACATGTTCTATTGTTGATGCACAAACCAATGTATTAATAAAAAAAAGAACGTTTAATCATGGAGTCTCGGGTTTTAAAGATGCGTGGAAAGCAGTAAAGGCAGGTGATAACTTGTTTGCTGTAAATGCTTTTAGTCAAGCCATAGAACCTTATGAAAAAGCGTATGCTTATAATTCTAATAATTCTGTACTTAATTATAAATTAGGCATTTGCTATTTGTTTGATAAACAATCGGTAAAAGCGGAACAATTATTGGAAAAATCGTATCAAAAAAATCCTGATATAACGCCCGATATTTTATATTTTTTAGGACAAACTTATCAATTGAATTGTAAAATTGATAAAGCTTTAACCGCTTATGACGATTATGTAAAAAAACACAAGGAGTTAAAAGGAAAAGGTTCATACGAAGGAACATATTATTCAACGAAACGAAAAATACAAGAGTGTAAAAACGCCGAAGAGTTAATGAAAAAACCTATACGAGTGTTTATTGACAATTTAGGCTCAGCCATTAATTCAAAATACAGAGAACACAGCCCTGTAATTACAGCCGATGAATCGATGATAATTTTTACCTCTCGGCGTGAAAATACAACCGAAAACTCAAAAGATATTAACGAGCAGGCGTTGTTTAACGAAGATTTGTATATTTCAACAAAAGACAACGAGGGAAATTGGACACAAGCGGTTAATCTGGAAGATTTAAATACCGAAGGACACGATGCTTCTATTGGCTTGTCTTACGACGGACAAATACTTTATTCTTATAAAGGAACACCAAACGGTACTATTTTAGAAAGCCGATTAAACGGCGACCAATGGTCTAAACCCAAAGAAATGTCAAAATATATCAATACAAAGTATCAAGAGTCAAGTGCTTCGTTATCTCCCGACGGTAAGATTTTCTATTTTGTAAGTAACCGTCCTGAAGATGATTTTGGCGTAAAAACTCTTGGTGGTAGCGATATTTTTTATTGTGAATTGAATGAAAACGGGAAATGGGGAAAAGCTCATAATATTGGTACTCCCATTAATACTCGCTACGACGAAGATGCTTGTTTTATACACCCCGACGGAATTACCATGTATTTTAGCTCAAAAGGACATAAAACCATGGGCGGATATGATATTTTTAAATCGGTTAAAAACAGCGAGGGTAGATGGAGCGAACCGAAAAACATCGGTTATCCCGTAAATACTACTGCCGATGATGTATTTTTTGTTATGTCGGCTTCCGGAAAAAACGGTTATTATTCTACCGTTACGCCAACCGGTTACGGCGAACATGATATTTATAAAATAACTTTTCTTGGCAAAGAAAAACTAATGGTAGAAGCTACCGAAGATAATTTAATATCCGATTTATATTCTCCGCTTACCGATAAGGTCGATAATCAAGAGGTTGAAGAGGAAATCGTGCATTTAACCTTGCTTAAAGGTTTTATTAGCGATGCTGTTTCAAACAAACCGATTGTTGCCGATATTGAAATTATCGACAACGAAAAAAACGAGGTGGTTAGTGTTATAAAATCCAATTCGGCAACCGGGAAATATATGCTGTCATTGCCATCGGGTAAAAACTACGGTATTTCTGTAAAATCCGAAGGCTATTTATTTCATTCCGAAAATTTTAATCTTCCTAAATCCAAAGGCTATCAGGAAATTACAAAAAATATAGCTTTGAATAAAGTTGATGTTGGTGAAAAAATAGTTCTGAAAAATATTTTCTTTGATACCGATAAATCAAGTTTGCGTCCCGAATCGTATCCCGAATTACGTACCTTAAAAAAGCTTTTGGAAACTTATCCCGATATGAAAGTTGAAATTGGCGGTCATACCGATAATCGCGGAACCTTAAAATACAATACAACACTGTCTGAATCTCGTGCCAAAGCGGTTGTCGATTATTTAATAAATGCAGGCATTGAAAATAGTCGTTTGGATTTTAAAGGCTATGCTTATTTACAGCCGATAGATACCAATGATACCGACGAAGGACGACAACAAAATCGCAGGGTTGAATTTAAAATAATTAGTATAAAATAATTAGTAATTAAAATAAAAAGATATGAAAACTACAGCTTTAACAGCAATTCATGAAAAAATGGGTGCACGCATGGTGCCTTTTGCCGGATATAATATGCCGGTTGAATTTAGTGGAATTAAAGAAGAACACCGCACAGTTCGTGAAAAACTCGGAGTGTTTGATGTTTCCCACATGGGTGAGTTTTGGGTTTCGGGACATAAAGCCAAAGACTTTATCCAACGTTTAACCTCCAACGATGTTAACGACCTTTTCGACGGAAAAATACAATACACCTGTTTTCTTAACGAGAAAGGCGGTATTGTTGATGATTTGTTGGTGTATCGTTTTAAAGAAGATTCTTATATGCTTGTTATCAATGCTGCAAACATTGATAAAGACTGGGAGTGGTGTACAAAACAAGCCGAAATTGAGGGGCTTGAAATTGGTACCGAACTTAAAAATATTTCCGATGATGTTTCTCAGCTTGCCATTCAAGGACCTTATGCCTTAAAAGCTATGCAAAAACTCACACAAGAGAATATTCTCGATATGGAGTTTTATACCACTAAACTTATGCCTTTTGCAGGCATCGACGAAGTGATTTTTTCTACCACAGGATATACCGGTGCCGGAGGTTGCGAAGTGTATGTTTACAATAAAGATGCCGAAAAACTTTTGAATGCTGTTTTAGAAGCCGGCGAAGAGTTTGGCATTAAACCCATTGGCTTAGGTGCACGCGATACTTTGCGTCTTGAAATGGGAATGTGTCTTTACGGAAACGACATTAACGACGAAACTTCTCCCGTTGAGGCAGGTTTGGGCTGGATTACCAAATTTTCAGAAGGCAATGATTTCATTATGCGTAAATATCACGAGGAACTTAAAGAAAACGGACCGGAAAAACGTTTGAAAGCCTTTGTTATGAATGAAAAAGGAATTCCTCGTCAGCATTATTTGGTGTATAACGAAGAAGGCGAAGAAATTGGCGAAGTTACCAGCGGAACCATGTCTCCAATGATGGATGTAGGTATTGGAATGGCATACCTTAAAAAAGGCTATTGGAAATCCGGAACTAAAATTTTTATCGGAGTTCGTAATAAACGCCTTGAAGCCGAACTGGTAAAAACTCCTATTTTTAAAGGACAAATTCCCGAAGTGAAATAATTTGAAAATAATAAAAAAGGGTGTCCAAAAAGTCGTCATTGCGACCACAAGGAACGAAGTGGGAAGCAATCTCAATGTTTAAATTGTTGGTTTGTAGATTACTTCGAAATTTGAAATTTCTCGTAATGACCGCATTTCTTACTTTTGGGCACCCTTTTTTTTGCTTACAGATAAAAATCGGTATATTTGTGTGATGGCACAAATTTAACAATGTAAATGATTCGGATTTTAATTGTAATATGTATTATGCTTAATAGCTGTGTTATTGTAAATGCACAGAATAATACAATTTATAAAAATACAGAAGATTTGAAATCTCAAATTGAAAAGGATACAGTTGAATCTTTAGTATATATTGATACTACTTTCGGGTATAAAGTTGATATTCCGAAGTGGTTATATCTTAGAGAAACAGAACATTGTAATATTTGGGGAGGTACATTTCCTGCTATTGATGGAATTGAAAATGCAATGATGATTAAAGGTTTTGATAAATCGGAATTCCAATCGTTTGAACATTTTAAAGAAATTTATATTACCGGAAATAAATTTGGAGAAAAGACTTTGTATAGTGAAAATCATATTTGGTATGGATATAATCCAAATGATTTACACAATATTAAAAATGGTGTTAGTTGTAGGGTTTTTACATTTTATCAAAATAAAATTTATCATAACCAATTTTCATTAATTGAAACGAAAACAGGATTTCTTTGGGTTCAATTTGTTGCAACACCGGAAACTTATAAATTGAATTTGCCGAAATTTATGGAATTTGTAGATGGAATTGAACTTGTTAAATAGTGTTGGCAAGAAAACTATTGATTTTATAAGTCTCTGAGAAGAAAATAACAAAGACAAGATTTAATAGTTAAAAGTTTATATCCCGATAGCCATCGGGAAGATGGTTATCGGGACATAAAGTTAAAAGTAGCTAACAGCCACCAGCTTTCTTTAACTTTCTAACTTTATAAACTCCTACTTACTTAAATTTTGCAGTCCTTTTTTCATGTTCTGACGACATCTTTTTTTAAGTACAAACGCTCTGACTCGTCCCAAAGGATAAGGATATTTTTCGGGGTAGCTTAGTGTCCAGATAATTTCATTGTCTCCGGTTTGCTTTTTTACCATACGTATTTCCGATGTTAGAATTTCGCTGTCTTTATCAAATTGCAATCTATGGCAAACCAAACTGTCTTTGGCTTGGGTGCATTCAATGTACCCTTGTCCGTATTCTTGATGTTTCCATGTAAGTTTTTGTCCGACTGAAATTTCTTCTGTCGTTTGAATTTCCATATTTTCGTCTATCCACGGAAACCATTCTTGCCAAGCTTTTAAATCAGATATTTGTTGATACAATTCGGTTGTATTTTTGGAGTGTATTTTTCGTTCGACAACTTTAAATTTAGCGGGTAGGGTAGCTGTCCAAAGAAAGAATAAAACAACGGTTGTAATGAGTAGTATGATTGGAAATCGGAAATTTTTCATTTTTCTTTTGTGAGTTTTCTTATGAGCATCAAATATAGATATTTATTTTTTGCAAGACTATTTAATGGAAATTCGGTACTATGGTTAGATTTCATTATTTTTACCACTTGTTATGATGAAAGAAATGCAGTCAAAGGTAAAAAATTATGCTTCATTGGTAAAATTTAGCCACAGTATTTTTGCTTTGCCTTTTGCCATTGTCGGTTTTTTTATGGCAGGGCTTTGGTATAATTACAGTTACACGTGGTGGCAATTGTTGGCGGTTGTATTGTGCATGGTATTGGCTCGAAATGCTGCCATGGGTTTTAACCGTTGGGCAGATGCCGTTATTGATGCAAACAATCCTCGCACGGAAAAACGAGAAATCCCTGCCGGGAAAATCTCCAAAAAACAGGCTCTGATTTTTGTCATGATAAATGTTGTGATTTTTTTTATCGTGTGTTTTTTTATTAACCCGTTGGTGTTTTATCTCTCCCCTGTGGCAATGTTGGTTGTTTTGGGATATTCTTACACCAAGCGATTCACCGGTTTATCTCATTATGTTTTAGGCTTAGGACTTGCCATTGCTCCAACGGCTGCGTTTTTAACGGTTTCTGCTTCTTTTGAAATTTTGCCGCTGTTATTGTCAATTTTAGTGCTTTTTTGGACTGCCGGCTTTGATATTATTTATGCTTTGCAAGATGAACAGTTTGATAGAGAAAATAAATTGCATAGTATTCCACAACTTTTGGGACGTAAAGGAGCTTTGATTTTATCGGCGTTTACGCATCTTATTTCGTTGGCAATGCTTATGATTATCGGCGTTTTCTATGTGAATGAAATTTTGTATTGGATTGGAGCATCAATATTTACAAGTTTGTTGATTTATCAACACATTATCGTTACACCCAAAGATATATCGCGTGTTAATCTTGCTTTTGGAACGCTTAACGGTTTGGCTTCGGTTATTTATGCGGTATTTTTTATTTTAGCAATGGTGTTTTAAATCAGTTTAATACATTAAATGCTTTTTATTGGCTTTTCGCCATTCGGCATCGTACTTATTGTCCGAAAAGTAGATGATTAAATCGGCATCGAATTCATTATCGCAAAAGAATATTTTTTTATCGGCATCAAATATACTGTCGCAAAAGTACCATAAACCTTTGTTGTCTTTTGTATCGTATTTTGAAGATACTTTGAAAACAATCAAATCGGCGTCGTATTTATTGTCTGCAACATAAACTTTTACATCAGCATCGTATTTATTCTCACAAGAATAAACTTTTTGAGCAAAAGTGCTTGTGCTGATTAATAACAGTATGAAAAAAGGTAGTAAGTGTTTCATAATTAAGTGCTTGATTTTAGAAAAGCAAAGTTAGTATTAATTTTAAAACCTTAAAAGAAAATAATGTATTTTATTGTTGCTTAGATTGTTGGTGATATTTTATCATTAAAAAACCCGAGATTAACCAAATGGTTAAAATCGGGGTTTTGTTTTTATGTAAATTGTGATTGTTAGTATTATGCAAAGAGCAATACTAATAACTGTGCAAATAAAATACGCAAGAACATGGTTAGCGGATAAACGGTTGCATAAGCTGTGGCTTGTGCTTGTTCGGGAGCTAAGCTGTTTGCATATTCCAATGCCGGAGGATCGGTCATTGCGCCCGATAAGTATCCACAAATGGTTAGGTAATTTATTTTCAATAATCGACCGATAACACCTGCGATTATAAGGGGTATAAAAGTAATAAGTGCAGCATAAAGCATCCACATATATCCGCCGTTAATCAGGGTTTCCCAAAAATGTTTTCCCGAGCCTAAACCTACACAGGCAAGGAATAATACAATACCAAGTTCTCTGATAAAATGATTGGCACTGGGTGTCATATAAAAATCAAGTTTGCCGATGCGTCCTTTGTTTCCTAATATCAGAGCCACAATTAAAGGACCTCCTGCCAAACCTAATTTAGCGGGTGCGGGTAGTCCGGGAATAAATATTGGAATACTGCCCAATAATATACCTAAAAATATACCAATAAAAAGAGGAATTAAGTTGGGGTGAGATAAATCTCTGAGAGAGTTTCCCAAGAAATTGGCAACTTTGTCCATTTTATCACGTCGACCGACAACGCGAATGGTATCTCCAAATTCTAAGGTTGTATGTGCTGTCGGAATAATTTCGGTTTCTCCTCTGAATATACGTGTGATATTTGCGGGAAACATAGATGTTAAGCTGATGGTTTTTAATGTTTTTCCGGCTAATTTTCGGTTTGTCATTAATATATGTCTCATGCTTAAGGCTCCGGTAATTTCAAATTTAGATTGTATTGAAACTTCGCCAAATAAAAGCTTGATATTATCCATATCCGTTTTTTGACACAATCCGATAAGTACGTCTCCCTCTTGTATATTGATTTTTGCTTCGGGAATCATATATTCCCCGTTTCTTTGTAATCGGGAAATAACAAAATCAACATGCATACCGGAGCGAATGGTTGCCAAGGTTTGTCCGAAAATATTCGGGTTGGTAACTTTGGCTTGTATGGTTTGTATGTCGTTTGAAGCGGCTTTTTGTTCGTTTCGATAATTTTCTGCTTCGGTATCGGTTTTAATTCTAAACAATTGTTTGATAATAATCATGGTAAGAATGATGCCTAAAATACCGAAAGGATAGGCGATAGCGTAAGCCATACCTGCTTTTTCGGAAAGCTCTGCACCATTTGCAAATTGCTCGCTGATGAGTGATTGTGCTGCACCTAAACCCGGGGTATTGGTAACGGCACCGGTAAATAAACCGGCAACGGTTGCCGTGTCTAAGTTGAACAGAAATTTTACTGCGATTGAACACAATAAGCCGAGAGATACAATCAACACTGCCAACATATTAAGTTTTAAACCGTTGCTTCTTAACGAAGCAAGAAAACGAGGACCTATCTCAATTCCGATTGAATACACAAACAGAATTAATCCGAATTCTTTAACAAAGTGCAACACATTGTGGTTTATGTTTGCACCAAGGTGTCCTACTAACAATCCGAGAAATAATACTCCGGCAATTCCCAATTTAAGATTGCCCATTTTTAATTTCCCCACAGTTATACCCAAAGCACCTACTATTGAAAGAAATAGGAGGGTGGAAGCTGTGTTTGTTTGTGTAAAAACTTCTAATATAGCCATTTCTACTTTTTTATGGTTAATTTTTTAATCTGTTATTTTCTGTTCAAAAAATAAAACCTCGTTTATTGAAATTTTAAACCGGCAAAAGTATTTATTGTATTTTACAGACTTAAAATTTCGTTGCAAATGTATATTGTTTTTTCTTTTAAAAAAACAAACTGCAAGATAAATGTATGTAAGAAATATAGGTTTTTTCGGAACATTTTTTTGTTGCTCTGATTTCCACCTGAAACCTTTGTGGATTTTAGGTTCTATAAATTGTTACGCTCTGTTAATTTTCTTGCTGCAAATTCAATAACATTATCAATATTGTTTTCAACGGAGTCTTTCGACAAAATAACGGTATAATCGGGCGGAACACCATTTTCGTAATTTCCTCCGTCAACGGCTATGGTTCGGGTAACGGAAAAACGGTATGTCCAGCCATTGGGTAGTTGTCCGCCGTTTGGTAAACCCAAGCCGCCTCCGGTGGTGTCGCCAACCATAAAAATATTATCGAAAGCATAGGTGCAAACCGAAAAAAATGACGAGGCACTGTACGAGCCTCTGTCGGTGAGTATGGCTACCGGTTTATGGTATTTTTTTTCGTCGTTAGGTTCTGAATATACTTTTTTTAAGGTGGTAAAATCGTTGCTTCCGGCTCCGGTTTTTATTTGTGTTTCGTATAAAACGCGTTCGTCAAAAACAAAACGCGATAAAAGCATAAATACGTTGGTTACTGCTCCTCCGCCATTTTGACGAATGTCAATGATTAAACCATTGGTGTTTTTGTATCTGTCTATAATAAAATTCAAATCATAGTTGGAAATTGTATTTAGAAAGCTGGAGTAGCGAATGTAAGCAATGGTACTGTCTCCAATGAAATTATGAGCAAAACCTCCGGTTGAATAATAATCGGGTTTCAAATAGTGAGTTTTTACCAAACGCTCATTGATGTTTTCAACGCCGAGTAGTGTAACATCGTATCGACTGGTATTAAAGCCTGAAATTAAGTTTACGTGTCCGTCTCTTAATTCGTTTAACATATTGCCCATAACACGAAACAATGCTGTGTCTTCCATATCATCGTTAATTTGTGATGCATATTGCTGATGCAAGGCTTCGGGATTTATATTTTTTAATTCAAAAAAAGCATATTTATTGTTCAGTTCTGTCCACAAATATTCAAAATTATTGCTTGGAGTGTTTTCGGTCTCTTTGTCGAAAAAAGCTTTCTCGCATGAAGTGAAACCAAGTGCTATGGCTACAGATAGTGATAGTATGATAATTTTTTTCATGATTATTTTAATTTTATTATGTATGAATAAAAGAATATATGATTAGACATGTCAAGTCGGTTAGGGATAGCGTTTTTTGTTGAAAAAGCACTCCAACGGTATGAAAGCTTCCATTGGTTGCCGTTTTGTAATTGTCGAACGAGCGAAATATCCGTACTAAGACCGGCAAAGGCAATGCCGTTTATTTGATAGTCGTTTAAGATAGCCAATTGCCCCTCGGTTGCATTGCCTACGTGTGTATATCCGGGGTGATATACGACAGACAATAAGGGGAGCGATACTTTTGTCCGAAGAAAATATTGCTTTTCTTTTCGATGGTAGCGAATAAATCCGAACAATTTTTTATCTTTTGCTTTGCGTTTAAAATCATATTCAAAAGCATAACTTACATTCAAATTGCTGATGTTGTTAAATGTAAAAGAGGCATTCATTAGCTTGGAATTAAATCTTAAAATTGCTGAATTTTCAATGCTCCCTCCAAGGTAATGTCTTAGGTTAGGATTGTCTTTGTGCAGGTTTCTTTCGTATGAAAACATAAGATTAAGATTCCCCGAAGGCGTTAAAAACAGATTTTCTTTGGTAGATTTAATATAGACGCCTATGGGGATTAGTATTTCGCCTTGCCAAAGGTTGTTGTTTTTGTAAATGCTGTAGTTTTTTCCGGTAGTGATAAAAATACCGTTGTAGAGTAACGGAGAAGTGCCCTTATCTCTGAAAGATGCAATGGAAATCCCGTTAAGAGAATGTCTGTATATACCGTCTCTGTTGTTTAATTTGTCTTGCTTTTCTTGTGCGGTAAGCGATAAACATACGCACAATATAATATTCAGCAGTATTATTTTTTTCATGGTTTAAATTATTTTGGTGCAATAATATTAACTTTTAGTGATATGGTCAATATCGGCATTAAAATTTAACCGAAAGATTTTTCCCATATATGGTATTTACGATTATTACAGAATGAAGAAAGATGAATATGCCGAGAATTTTATAAAAGCATCCATTTACACAATTCGGGTTAATTTATTAAGTGTTGAAATTAAAATGAGTTTAATCCTTAGTCGTTTTCGGAGAAATATTCGTTGGGGAAATTTACAAGGTAAAGTTTTTCGGTAGCACGTGTAATGGCGGTGTACATCCAACGATAATACGAAGCTCCCATCATTTCACGGGTAACGTAGCCTTGGTCGATAAAAATACTTTTCCATTGTCCGCCTTGCGATTTGTGACAGGTGATGGCATAGGCATATTTTATTTGAATGGCATTTAAGTACGGGTCTTTTTTTAATGCCTCCCATTGTTTTCGTTTGTTGGTAATGTGAGCGTAATCTTGTTTTACGGTTTCAAAGAATTTTTTTCCTGCTTCGGCATTTAAACTCGGGGCATCAAGGTTTAATGTGTCTAACATTAAACGAACATCAATTTCAAAATCGGGATAATCCACAAAACGTATGCCGGCATCTTGAAAACGAAACCCGTACATCTCATGGATTTGTTTCAAACGGACAACTTCTATCATATCGCCATTGGCAATAAAACTTATGGGTGTGTTTTCCGGCAGCCAAAAGTAATTGTTCTTTACCACCATTAATATATCGCCTTGTGAAAGTTCGTCTTCTTTCCAAAGAATTTTGCTGCGGATACCAATATTATATACATTGGCATTTTTGTTTGAGCGACAAAGCACTTTTACCTCGTCCATACCATAGCGATTGTACTCCGACTCTAACAGATCAACCAAATCGTTGCCTGTAATGCGTTCGATGTCTGAAAATCCTTGCAAGGTAAATTGAGGCGGCGTTTGGGGATTATTGAGCAATGTTTCACGCAAGGAGGTGGCATTCATTAAAATTCCCGAAGATTCGGCTTGTCGTATCACTTCGGTTAATTCAGTGCTTTGTACGTTAAAACCTCTGCTTTCAAGTTCGTCAACCGAAAGAGCGGGTGATTCAAGGGTGTTTACGGGGGGTAATTGAGCCGTGTCGCCAATAAAAATAATTTTACAGTTGTGTTGATTGTAAACAAATTGCAATAAATCGTCGAGTAAACGTCCCGACCCGAAAATACTGCAGGGAGCATAATCGTTTGAAATCATAGAGGCTTCATCGACAATAAAAATACAATCGCGGTATTTGTTAAAATTAAGTTCAAAACGGCTGCTGTCTGTTTTATTGGTGTTTTGTCGATAAATTTGTTTGTGTATGGTAAATGCCTGATGTTTTGAATAATTTGAAAGA
>PDWI01007886.1_pt1 | contig 12721 bp, 2 predicted proteins | sample 1430891 | NCBI WGS metagenome assembly PDWI01 (sample SAMN01162508, study PRJNA174530) | Oral metagenome, whole genome shotgun sequencing project. | biome: Marine environment; feature: Marine mammal; material: Swab sample of the gingival sulcus; isolation source: swab sample of gingival sulcus... | reverse complement strand
GGGGGGGGGTAGACACCATTTTGTTGCTGCGCATGTAGCATTTTCGACGTTATCAGATTTCGGGAACATACTTTCCCGGACATCCCTCAGTCGCGATATAGTGACTTTACCCGGAGCGACTTCAACAGCTCCTTTTCTTTTTTCGACAACTTTTACCGAACTTTACGATTTTACGGTACTTCGTGCTTCTGACATTGTTTCTTTTCAGAAGGAGGCTCGCCATAGTTATATAATATCAACTGACCCTATGGTACCTGATGTGGATAATGCACCACAATATGTGTCATTACCACCTCATTCGCTTGTGTGCTCACACAATACCACATTACATTTTAATGTAACAGAGACAGTCGCTTGCGACGGAGTCAGTGCTATGCGCAGGTGTTAGTACGGTAAATCTGCTTTTCGTTTAGAGGCTATCGCCTGATAGCAAAGTAAATTTTAGTAAAATATTTTTAAATCACATAAATATAAAATGAAATGTTAAACACAAAATTTAATATTATTAAAAAAGCAAAGTTTGCCTTGGTACTTTTGGCTTTTATTGCGTTTTTGGGAACGATAAATTCTCAAAACTGTAACGGTTTTGTAAATCCAAACCTGGATGATTTAGTTGGTGACTGTCCTACAGACTATTCTACTGGAGGTTCCTTGCCATTTGTAGGATGGCAACAGGTTACAAGAGGTACTGCTGATGGCTTTTGTGATTGTGATTTGCTTAATTCTGAGCCTGGTCTAGGTGGTCATTGTTCAAATGGGATGCAAAACTTTTTGGGCACTTCTGGCTACATAGGACCTTTTCCTGAGGATTACGAATTTTACCCTGAGTGGGCTGAGTATGTTGGACAGTGTTTAACAACTCCTTGGCGTGCAGGACAAACATATAAAGTTGAATTTGATATTGCCCAGACTCATGGGACTAATAGTCATACTATAAATATTATTGGTTATAAGGGGACAGTTTGTCCCACTGTTCCTGTAAATATGCACATAGAGTTGTGTGATTATCCCGGTTGGGAAGTATTGGCAAGTATTGTGGAGACATCTTCCAATGGTAGTATTGTTAGGCTTTCTGCTGAGTTTACTTTGCAACACGATATAGCATACGTTGCTTTTGGAGAGTGTACAATTGGAAATTACCATGTGCAAGGGGGAGGGGATCATGCTTATTTTATATATGATAATTTTTGTGTATCTTCAAGGGCTGTAGATGAGTGTTTTGAAGCGAGTGTTATATTATCTAATTTACATGAAGGGGGCTGTCCTACTGATGCATTGTCCGATCTGGTTATATATAATGGAGACGGAGTTATACCCACGGGTACTTCATTGACTTTTTATGACGGCGATCCTAGGGTAGCCGGGGCAACTAAACTTGACACATATGTTACTACGGCAGATATAGCCGCTAATGCTACCGAGAGATTGAAAAATGTGTCATTGGGAGCTTGTGCGTTTGGTAGTGATTTTATATATGTAGTACTTGGGGACGATGGCAGTAACACTATTCCTCTTGATTTGAGCCAAGAGCTTGCGAATCCTAAATATCCCGATTGTGATTATACCGATAATGTAAGTGTACTAAAGCTTAAAAAACCTTGCTCTTCCATAGAGTATATAGGTAAATAAAGAGGGATTGATTTTTTTAATAAAATATTGAAAATAAATATATTATGAATGATAAGAATGTATGCTTTGGGCAATTACACCTTTTTTTGCTTTTTGCAATGTTTTTGCTGTCCGATGTGGTAATAGGGCAGAATTGTGGTTCTCACAATAATGTTGGAGGAATTGTGTTTGCTGATTACAACTTTAATGGAGAGTATGATGAGAAAGGTGCCGGTTTAGAGGGGATTAAGGTCGAAGCCTATAATTCGCTAGGTCATCTATTAGGTTCTGCTATTACCAATAGTGCAGGTAAATATACAATTGGAGTTCCTGATGGTATGAAAGTTCGTCTTGAGTTTTCTGATTTTCCTGCCGGATATTACGAAGGATATTATGGTTCTGATAGTAAGACATCAGTGCAGTTTGTTACTTCTCCTGGTTGTGATGTTAATTTGGGATTGAGTACATTGTCAGGCGATATGTGTAATAGTACTCCATCTATTCTGACTAGTCAGTATGTTAATGGAAAGAGAACAGGGGATGCGGGGAATAGAAGTACTTTAGTATTGGCTCGTCATAATCAGAGAGGTTATGCTGCTGACTATTCAACAGATCCACCAACTCCGGGAGGCGCAGGTTTGCCAAAAACTATTTCCAGAGTGCGTGAGACCGGAGCTACTTGGGGTATAGCCTGGGATGCCAGGTCGAAAACCGCCTTTGCCTCTACCGTTGTTAAGCGTTTTTCAGATTTTGGACCTGGAGGTATCGGTATGATTTACAAAATTGTCAATCCGGATGGTTCTTTTACAGGATCTCCTTACATTGATCTTGCTTCTTGTATCGGAGGTATGAGTGCTATGGCTAGACCGGGTATGCCTAATTCTGCTGGTTCACCCGGTTATGACGTGGAAGCATATAATGCAGCAGGAAAGGAGGGAATAGGCGATATAGATGTGAGTGATGATGGTATGTACCTCTATGCTGTATCATTGAGTACTAAGGAATTGGTACAGGTAAAGTTGCGTAATTCTCCATCTGATCCTTTGTTTTCGTCTGTGAGTTGCTCTAATATTACTACATATCCTATACCTCAAATACCTTCTTGTAATGGTAGCGATAATAGACCTTGGGCAACGAAGTGTAGGGGAGGAAAGGTTTATGTGGGAGAGGTTTGTTCAGCGGAGTCAACAGATGCACCTTCTGATATGACTATGCAGATTTTTGAGTTCGATCCTAATACAGGAGCTTGGAATGGATTATTTGATTCTCCACAAACTCTTAATTACAGTACAAAGGGGTGTGCCGCAGGTAGTAGTAGTGGTTCTGACCCATACCACTGTTGCGAGTGGTTACCTTGGCTTGCTCCCAATGAGTATTTATTTGATGGACCCGACGGATCTGGATTTATATGTCATCCTCAGCCATTGCTCTCTGATATAGAATTTGACAGAGATGGTTCCATTATAATTGGTTTTATGGATAGATTTGGCTTACAGATTGGTTGGAAGAATTATCATCGTCCTAACAAAGAGCTTTTCTACGCTATTTTGGGAGGAGGAGATTTGTTGTATGCATACAACGATAAAGATGCGGATAAGTATGTGGTTGCTTATGGACAAAATATACTAGATGCTTCAGGTAATGTAGTTAAAGTAGGTTGTGGAGATGGCACTGGGGCAGATGAAGGAGAAGAATTTTATTGTGCAGATAATTCCGCTGGTAATCATAATGAAGGATTTCATGGAGGTCTTGCTATTGACAAACAGCGTGATGAATTATTAGGAACTTTCACTGATGTTGGAGGTAATTTGGGAGGAAAAAGAACCGCTTCCGGAGGATTTACCTATATAGATAATGGGAGTGGTTCACCGATAGATTATTACACTTTGTATTATAATGGTAATGAATTTACTTATGGAAAGTCTATGGGAGTGGGTGATTTAGAGCGTTTGTGTGATCCTCCACCAATTGAAATAGGAAATAAAGTTTGGTTAGATTACAATCAAAACGGAATACAGGATCCGGGAGAGTCATTTTTAGAAGGCATTGTTATAAATCTGTATGATCAGGGAGGTACTTTGTTGGCTACGGAAACTACCGATCAGGATGGAGAGTATAAATTTTCTTCTGTGGATTATCCCACTAAATTGATAGAGGGGGGCACATATGTGGTTTCAGTAGACAATTATGTTCCTGGTGTTGGTTTGGCAGGGACTACTAGAGTGTCTACCACACTTGATAGCGGTACAAATGATAAAATAGATAGTGATGGAAAAATAGACGGAGCAAGTGGTATAGCTGCAATAGGGCAAAAACCATATACTGTTGTTCATCTTGGTAATCTTGGGCAAAATAATCACAGTTATGATTTTGGTTTTTACTCCACTGATTGTAGTTTAGAAGTTGATTATGAGATTTTGGATTGTAATTCAACTAAAGATCCTTTAACTGTTGATGTCAGAATAACTATAGAATACTTTAGTATGGCAATAGGAGATGAAATTGAAGTTAACTTAGGAGGTAATATAAAGACTTTTACCGTGTCTGAAACAAAGGGAACAAAGGTTATGATATTTGATGTGCCCGTTAACCAACCTTCTGTTAATTTAACTGTTACTAATGCTACCACTGGTCTTTGTTCCGATAATTCTACCATAAGTACTGTATCTGATGACATAACAGCAGAGGTCTCTTTGGGTAATTGTTATTTTGATCATATTCGTTTCGAGAGCAAAGTTCCTGTAGTTGTAACATATAGCTGGCAAAACCTTAATATAGGAGATCAATTAAGGATAACAATGCCTGATGGAAAGGACCATTTTGTAGATATTCAGCAGGAGAGTGGAAATGGTAACATCAGTGCAGTTGTTCTTGCAGACGGTTCTTCAGGACATATTAAATTAGGAGGTGTTAATATCTCTCCCTGTTCTTGGATAGAGGTTCCTTACACGTTGCCCGGAGAGTGTCTTGAATGCTTAGCTTATGTTGGCAGTATTAAGTTGGGGGAATGTGTTTATGATGGGACTACAAGCACCTCCGAGCTTAGTGTTGAGGTTCATTGGTTCAATCAAACATTAGGGCAGACTATAACAGTATCTGTTCCTACTGCAGTGGGAACTACTACCCAAGTAATAACTGCTGCCACAGAGTCAGATAATAAGACTGTTAAATTTATGGTTCCTTCTAATGGTTCTACTGACAATGCTATAGACATAGATTTTGGCGGTTGCCATACAAAGGATACTGTTTATACTGCCCTCCAATCTTGTGAGGAAAGGAGAGACTTGGCATTAGATAAAACAGCAGATGTAAATGCCGCAAACGTTGGAGATATAGTTACCTGGACAATAAGCGTAACGCATCAGGGTGATAACTTTGAAGCAACAGGTGTAGTAGTAGAAGATCTTATTCCCAATGGTTTGACCTACAATGGAACCAGTAATGCCACAAAAGGCTCTTTCAACGGTACTAAATGGACAGTAGGTACTATGAATCTTGGTGATATTGAAACTCTGACATTTGAGACAACAGTAGATAAGCCCGGAGTTTATATAAATAAAGCAGAGATAAGCGTTATGAACGAAGGGGATTCTGATAGTACTCCCGGCAATGGAAATGAAAGTGAGGATGATTACGATCAAGATTGTGTCTCTGTTCCCTATGATTTTTGTGAGGGAGACAAACATAAAATTGGAGCGCAGCCCGGTTTGCATAATTACCAATGGTATAAAGATGGAATTGAGATTGCAGGAGCTACATCACGAGTATATACGGTAACTTCCCCTGGAGAGTATACCTTTGAGGCCACTAAAACTGCCGATCCTACAAAAGGAGAGATATATAATTGTTGCCCTATTAAGTTTGAATCGGCGGTTTGTAATTGCACGGTATCACTTGTAACTGATCTGATTGGTTGTGTCGAGGATAAAAACCAAAGTACAACTAATCTTGAAGTTTGTTTTGATTGGGATAAACAGAGTGCTAATGAAGTATTTACGGTAAATGTTTCTGGCAACAAGACAGCTCAATTGACACAAACCTATACGGTTGGTAGTGCTTCGGGAAGAGCTTGTTTGAATTTTGATGTAGAAATAGATGATGAGATTTCAGTAGAGGTGATTGGGGCAACGTGTCAAGACGGTAAGACAGGGATAGAAACTCCTAAATATTGTGACCCTGTTTGTGATATAACTTTGAATAAACCGACGGTAGGAACTTGTGATTTTGATGCTGCTACTGGTAATAGTACTGCATCTGTTAATGTTGGATTTTCTTGGAATAGCTTGAACCCGGGGATAGATACACTTGTATTTGTCAGTGCGGGAGGTTTTTTAAAGTATCCTGTAACAACGGAAGATGGAACAGATAACGTTCAATTGCAATCTATTGCTAATGGTATGCAGAACACTATTTATATGCGTGTCAATTCTAATTCTGATTGTGTACAATCAGAAGATTTTTTGGCACCCGAGGCTTGTGATGATATTGATTGTAATATAAGGATATACGATGTTTTATATGGTTTTTGTCAGGATAATGAAGTAGATGTTACATTTTTTGTCAATTGGGCAAATGCAAAAGAAGGCGATATAGTGACGATGGTAGTAGGAGGTCAAACAAAGACATTACCCCCTCTTTCGGCGGAACTTGCCAGGCTCGGAGTTTCTTCCTTTGTTTTTAAGCTTCCTTCTCCTACTAACGGAAATGCCCAGGTTTCCATATCATCGGGCTGTTCCGATACAGAAAGTTATTCCTATGATACACCTTGTTTACCTTGTGAACTTAATATTTCCAGTTTTGATGTAATAGAGCCTTGTTACTACAATGAGGAAAAGCAAAGAAGTGAATCTAAGGTGCGTGTTTGTGTTGAGTGGGCAAATGCGTTGCTTGGAGATAATGTAATTATACAGTTGGGAGATAATTTGGCAGAAGGTGATGGTGTACAAGAACGTTTTGGGATTAATAACGAATCTTCGGGAAGTAGGTGTGTGGATTTAATAGTTATTGCAGATGGTACGCAAGATATGGATTTGAACGTAGGTTTTGCAGTAGGGAATTGTCGAGATTCCCGTCCTGATTATTTTGATGTTTCGGCAAGTTGTGCTATAGATTTGGCGCTGAAAAAGAGAGCTGAGAATATCTACGTTAAGTACGGCGAGGATGTTCCGTTTACAATCACGGTATTCAATCAAGGGTATGAAACACCAAAAGAAGTGTCTATAACCGATTATATCCCTGAGGGCTTTGATTTTGATGCTACCAAAAATACGGGTTGGTCAGTTGCTTCACCGGGAAAGTTAGAATATGTGTTAAAAGATGTTGAGTTAAATCCCGGAGATAGCAGCAATATAACATTGGTGTTAACCCCAAGGCTGGGAGCACAACCCGGGCATAAGTTTATCAACGAGGCAGAGATAAGTGAGATAAGAGATACTGCCGATAATGTACGTATAGATTTGGATAGTTGGCCAGATGATGATCCCGATAACGATAATGATGTCGTACCGGGAAGTGAAGACGATGATGAGATAGAAGGTACTGCTAAGCAGGATAGTGATGAAGATGAGGACGATAATGATGTAGCAGAGGTAAAGTTGATGGACTTAGCCTTAAAGAAAGAATTGCCTGAAGATGCAAAGTTTAGATACGGAGATTTTATAACATTTAATCTTACGGTTTACAATCAAGGCGACGTAGCTGTGAAAGATGTAGAAATTACAGACTATGTGCCGGAAGGCTTTACATTCGATGCTATCCGAAATCCATTATGGAATGGTGCAGATACTGACAAGCCTGTATACACTATAGGTAATACGATTATGCCGGGCGATTCTGTTAAATTTAACATAACCTTGTTGTGTAATTATATAGGAGAGCCAAATCCGGAAGCTTGGGTTAATGTTGCGGAGATATCGAAGATACACAATGTAGAAGGAGAAGATGTATCACAATTTGATTACGATAGTACACCGGATGATAATCCTGATAATGATGCTGGAGGAAAACCTGATAGTCCAAGTGACGATAGTGTTGATGGTACAGGAACCGGGGTACCGGGTTCTGAAGATCCCAATACCGATGAAGACGATGCCGACCCTGTCAGAGTAAAGGTGTACGACTTGGCATTGCGCAAAAAGTTGGTAGCTCCGGAATTTTATACATATTATGATTTGTTGACGTTTGAGATAACGGTATTCAATCAAGGCACAGATCCTGTTAGAGATGTTATGGTTTATGATTCGGTTCCTCATGGTTTGCAGTATAATTCGTCGGATAATCCCGATTGGACAGGTAGTGTGCCAATAGTTAGGACTACGATACCCGGTGTAATAGAGGCAGGAGACAGCGCTAAAGCACAAATAAAATTGGTTATGTTGCCTTATGACGGAGATTTACATCAATGGGATAATTATGCAGAGATAGTATCGTCGAAGGACACATCAGGTCAGATTACGATAACGTGGGATGCAGACAGTAATCCTAATTCCAATTCTCCTCACGAGGTTGCAGTAAGACCTCATAATCCCGATGATAACAATATAGATGGTCATTATATGCCTGATGGTACTGATGAGGATGATCACGATCCTGCCGGTGTTGGTATTTATGATTTGGCATTGAAGAAAAACCTTAGCGCATCGCCAACATCATTGGAATATGGGCAGGTTGTAGATTTTGATATAACAGTTTATAATCAAGGAAGTTTTGCAGCAAAGAATATAAAAGTTGTGGATTATATTCCTGAAGGATATCATTTTGCAGAGCACTTAAATATTGGTTGGGACTATTCTCCATACACGAGTGTGGCTTCAACAATCATAAAAGATACTTTGCCTCCTCAGGACTCTATCACGGTTACTTTAACGCTTCAGTTTCGTTATACTCCTGAAAAAGGTGGCTACTTGAATGTAGCAGAGATAGCCTATTCTGAAGATGATGGAGGCAATCCGAGAGACGATTTTGATAGTGTAGCAGATGAAAATCCGGATAATGATGGTGGAGGAAAGGTAAATACCCCTTCGGATGATAGTGTAGATGGAGATGGAACAGGAAAACCGGGAGATGAGAATCCAAATACAGATGAAGACGATGCCGACCCTTGGGGCATAGAGGTCGCGAGTATAGGAAACTACGTATGGTTCGATAAGAATGATAATGGTTTGCAAGATGATGGACTACCATCAGAGGTGGGGGTAGAGGGAGTTACTGTAATATTGTATACAGAAGGTGGGGTAAAATTACTAACACAAAAAACAGATTCATTGGGACATTATTTGTTTGAGAATTTAATTCCGGGTAAGTATTCATTGAAGTTTGAAGATTTACCCCCTAACTCCATATGGGCGAAAGATAATGAAGGAAATGATGACGGCTTAGATAGTGATCCTGATTCGACCGGATGGACCATTCAGACAGAATTGACCCCGGGGGAGAATGACCTTAGCTGGGATGCGGGTATAGTAGTGTTGTCATCAATAGGAGATTATGTGTGGATGGATGATAATGAGGACGGCATCCAAGATGAAGGAGAGCGCCCTGTATGGGATATGGTAGTAAATCTTTTAGATAAAGACGGCAAAGTACTAAAGACTACTAAAACCGATGTTTCAGGCAAGTACTTGTTCACCGGTTTACATCGAGGAACTTACATAGTGGAGTTTGTAAAGGATGAAAATATCAGCTTCACTGTTCCTAATACCCCTGGAGATGAAGGAAAAGATAGTGATGCAGATATTAACACAGGACGTAGTGGAACTATAGAGTTGGGACCTGACCAACACATACGCACTGTAGATGCAGGTTTGATATGTACAATAGATGTAGAGGTATTAAATCCGGGAGTTTCATGTGAGAGCGGACCTATACTACTAGAATCTAATTTAAGTGGAGGAGCTAAACCCGTAAGATATTATTGGAGTACAGGAGAAAATACTCCTAATATAGAGGTCCCGGCAGATGTCGCAAAGACATATTCTTTGACAGTAACCGATGACTTTGGTTGTAGAGATATTGAGGATGTAACCATTTCAGTACCCCCTAAGTCTAAGATAGGAGATTATGTATGGTACGATAAGAATCGTGATGGTTTGCAGCAGGATAATCAGTTTGATCCTTCACACAATGAGTTTGGAATAGATAGTGTTACGGTTAAACTGTACGAAGTGGTAGGAGGAGTTGCTAAATTTTTGAGAGATACTTTTACCACAACAGTATTAGGCAAAAAAGGTTATTATTCATTTGATGTTTGTGCGGGAGATTATCTATTGGAGTTTGTTCCACCAACAGGTAAAGGCTATTCATTTACCAATCAAAATATTGGTGATGATGATAGTGATGATAGTGATGCAGATCCTAATACAGGAAGAACACATATATTTACAGTATCTTCGGGTAAAGATGATTTTACATTAGATGCCGGCTTGTTTAGGACAGCTTCGCTGGGAGATTATGTATGGCATGATTCCAATGTAGACGGGATTCAGAATGATGATGAGAAAGGAGTGGATAGTGTTAAGGTCATATTGAAGCGAGCAGATGGTACGAAATTGGATTCTATGTATACGCACGATGGCGGTAAGTATGAATTTACTGATTTAGTTCCTGATTGGTATTTTGTTTGTTTTGACTATAGTGAGACAGAGTATTCAAAAATATCACCAAAAGATGCAGGCAATGATGATGAAAAAGACAGTGATGCAGGGGAGAATGGTTGTACAGAAACTACACAGATAATAGCGGGAGAAAATGATCTAAGTTGGGATATGGGGTTGTATAGTTTGTCAAGTCTTGGAGATAGAGTATGGTTGGATAAAGATGCGAACGGGTGTCAAGATTCTGGCGAAAAAGGAATAGAAGGAGTAAAGGTTAACCTGTATTATGATAGAGATATGAACGGAGTACCGGATCCGGGAGCCGTGATACTCGCAACAGAAAAGACTGATTCGTTGGGCTATTATAAGTTTGAAGGCTTAGAGGCGGACAAATATGTGGTACAGTTTGTTAAGCCAACAACCCCTAAATATTATTCATCACCAAAGAATAGTAATGACAGTTCTACGGGAGGCTGCGGAGATAAAAAAGACAGTGATGGGGATCCTATAATGGGGTATTCACATGGAGTTTCATTGGGAGATGACGAACATAATCCAACGATAGACCAGGGATATTATGAAAAAGCTTCAGTAGGAGACAAGGTATGGCTTGATGATGATTTGGACGGAATTCAGGATGACGGCGAGACAGGTGTATCGAAAGTTACAGTGACCTTGTATAAGGATACCGATGGTGACGGCGTGCCTGAAAAAGCAATAGAAACAATGGTTACGGATGAAAACGGAAATTATTTATTTGATGAATTGGATCCGGGAACGTATCATATATGTTTCGATTTGAGTGGTAGTTCTTATAGTGTGTTTACAACAGCTCATTCTTCGGGTTCGTCGTCAAAAAATGACAGTAATGCAGATGAAGATTCAGGTTGTACAGAGGTGTTTGTATTGAACAGTGGAGATGAAGATTTTACTCAAGATGCGGGAGTTATAGAGACGTGCTCATTGGGAGATTATGTATGGTTTGATGATAATGCAGATGGAATCCAAAATATTGTAGAGCGGGGAATACAGGGTGTGATTGTTACTTTGTACAATGAAGCGGGGGAAGTTAAGAAAGATACTACAGACTTACAGGGTAAGTATTTATTTTCGAAATTGAGACCCGGAAAGTATAAGGTTCATTTTAGCAATCCAGATTCTTCGTCTTACGTTGCTTCACCAAGATATGCATACAATAAAGGAGATGATAGTAATGCGGATATAGATGGCTTTAGTGAAGAAGTTACTCTTGTAGGAGGTCAGCATGACCCGACAATAGATGCCGGCTTTTATAAAGGTGCTTGTTTGGAGGGTGAGTATTGGTTAGAAGAAATTGATAATAAGGTACATGACTTGCAGGATAATTCAGATAAGGAAGTGGAGGGAGTTAAGATTCGTTTGTATAGTGATGAAGATGAGAGTGAGCCCGGAGATGATGTATTGTTTGATACTACAACGGTAAGAGGGGGAGCATTTTATTTCAGTAATGTTCCTGCAGGCAATTATTATTACACAGCGGAGTTGCCTGATGAGACCGAATTGGTAAAGACAAAATCAGAGCTTGGTTCTGACACCATTGATAGTGATTTTTACAAAACAGAAAGTGGTATTTATCGTTCTCACAGGTTTAATGTAGAGCCGGGAAGGGACTCAAAATCTTGTAAAAAATACATAGATATAGGAGTTACAAAGCAAGAGACGTTACCGGTGGAGGTATTGGAATTTAATGCAGATTGGAATGAGGGACAAGATGTGGTCGGTCTTATATGGAGTACGATGAATGAGGCAAATTTATCTTATTTTGAATTGTATAGAAGAGCAGAAAACGAAGAAAATTTTGTTAAATTAGCAGATGTGGAAGCAGTAGGTGGTTTGTCTGTTGAGTCTTACGGAATGATAGATCCAAATATTGAATTTGGCCTGAGATATTACTATAGATTAGTTCCGATTGATTTTGATGGACAAGGAAAATCAAAGTATGAAGCAAGTGTGTTGATTCCGGGTAATGAATTTAAAGTTAATGCTTACCCTAATCCTGTTACAGATAATCTTTATATAGTGATAAGTGGAGAAATTACAGGAGGTTTTACGGTAGAGTTGTTGGATAATTTGGGTAGGAAAGTAATAAATAAAGTTAAGGTAAAGGGCAGTAGTGCTACTTACGAGAAGGTAAGATTGGATATGAGAGATTTGCCTCAAGGTACTTATTACATAAGAGTGGTAAAAGGTACAAAATTGGAATTATACAAGATTGTACACACGATATAATGTGTCTAAGGGGATGTTGATTCTCTTGGCAAATGAGGGCTGCATCGAAAGGTGCGGCCCTTTTTATTGTACCGGCTTCTTGTAGTGCGAAAAATAATGTTTGCCAATAACTAGCGGTGCTTTCCATTGCAATAGTTTCTATACCATGTGCGTGTAAAAAATCTATTAGTGCCTTATGGTCTTTGGTGAAAACGCCAAATTCAAAAACATCTTCTTTTTCTTGTCCTAAGGCTACTAAATGACTTTTTGACCCC
>PDWI01007883.1_pt1 | contig 12724 bp, 11 predicted proteins | sample 1430891 | NCBI WGS metagenome assembly PDWI01 (sample SAMN01162508, study PRJNA174530) | Oral metagenome, whole genome shotgun sequencing project. | biome: Marine environment; feature: Marine mammal; material: Swab sample of the gingival sulcus; isolation source: swab sample of gingival sulcus... | reverse complement strand
GAGACCATTGCAATGATTGAAAACGAAGAGTTAGACGTGGATCATCTATCGGAAAAAGTAAAACGAATATCGGAACTTTTAAAAATTTGTAAAGAAAAATTGACCGGAACAGAACAAGAAGTTGAAAAAATTTTGAATGAAATTGATGAATAGATTTCTATTACTGGGGATTTGGATATTGGCGGTTTGTTCCTGCACTGCCCAACAAACACCAAGCAGCATTACCGATGCTGTTAATCGTTTTGCAACCAATACTTGTTTCGAAGGAGCAAGTATTGGTGTGGTAGTTGCCGATGCAAAAAACGGCAAATTATTGGCAACGCATAATCCCCATATTGCCTTAACGCCCGCATCGTGTCAAAAATTGATAACTACTGCTACTGTATTAAAATTACTGGGAGCAGATTATCGATTTAAAACCTCAATAAGCATTAATGGTAGCGTACAAAACGGAGCGATAAAAGGAAATTTAACGATTAACGGTTTTGGCGACCCCACTTTACAATCGAAATATTTTAAAAGAGATAAACCTATTGTTTATCAATTGATTGATGTGTTGAAACAACAGTTGATTACCGCCATTGATGGTAAGATTATAGCCAATACCGACTATTTTTCAGCAGCTATTCCTCGTACTTGGATTTGGGAAGATATTGGCAATTATTATGGAGCCGTGCCACATGCCATTAACTATCGAGATAATCTGTATACGCTTTTTTTTGAATCGGGAAAAGCTGAAACCCCGGCGAAAATAACCGCAATTGTTCCTAATAATACGGGATTAGTTTTTGAAAACCGGGTAAAAAGTTCTGTCATCAATAAAGATTTGGCTTATATTTTTGGAGGCGATGTATCTAACAAAAGAAGAATAGAAGGAACAATTCCGCAATACAGAAATAATTTTAAAGTAAAAGGTGCTTTATTACACCCCGAAGTTTGTTTGATTAACGATTTGCGTCAAGAGTTAAAAAAGCATGGTATTGCTGTTGCAGGAAGAAATATTACTGTGAAAAACAAAAAAACATTGCATATATTTTATTCGCCCAAACTTGCCGATATTGTAAAAATAACCAATCAAAAAAGCATTAATTTATTTGCCGATAACTTATTGTTTGCCATAGCTAAAAAGCAAACAGGAAGTGCCGACTGGAACATTGGTTGTAAAGCGGTTTTGGATTATTGGGCAAGTCAAGGTGTTGAAACAAAGCGAGTAAAATTATTAGACGGTAGCGGTTTGTCGCATTTTAATACGGTTTCTGCCGATTTTTTTAACAGCATACTTTGTAAAATGGTTGCCGATAGCAGCTTTGTAAATAGTCTTCCTGTGGCGGGAAAATCGGGAACACTAAAATATTTTGGGAGAAACAGTTCTTTTTCTTCTGATTTTAAGGCAAAAACTGGCTCTATGACCGGCGTTCGAACCTATTCCGGTTATCTTAAAAATAGCAAAGGCAAAACATTGACTGTAACTATTTTAATCAATAATTATTTCTGCGATAGCAAAATAGTAAAGCAAAAAGTAGAAAGTTTAATTGAGGATTTGTGGAGGTAAAATAGTTGCTTCTTTAAACATGATGATAGGGTTCTCCTTTTATAATGGTCATTGCACGATATAACTGTTCCACAAAAATCATGCGTATCATTTGATGCGAAAAGGTCATTTTCGAAAGTGATATTTTTCCTTGTGCTGCTTGATAAACCTCATCGGAAAAACCATAAGGTCCGCCTATTACAAAAACAATATTTTTATTGCTGTTTATCATTTTCTGTTCTATAAATTGTGAAAACTGTACCGAACTAAATGTTTTTCCGTTTTCATCTAACAACAACAAGGTGTCCGTAGATTTTATTTTAGATAAAATTAAAGTACCCTCTTTCTGTTTTTGTTGTTGTTCCGACATATTTTTTGTGTTTTTAATATCAGGAATAACAACCATTTCGAAAGGAACATAGCGAGTTAATCTTTTTTCGTATTCTTCTATTCCTTTTATAACAAAATTCTTATCAGTTTTTCCTATGACTAAAAGTGTTATTTTCATAAGTATCTATTTTAGGTGTTAGCCCTTAGCCGTTAGCTTTTGGTATTTCGGTCTTCCGTTTTCTGTCTTAATTTTTCTGCTATTATTCAACAACAATATGACACTTTATTCGTTTTTTTATCTGTAAATAGCATATTTTTTTTAACTTGCATTGTTTTTAGCACAGATTTTGTAAAGATATAGGTTAAATTTGAAATCTTCATGGTTTTAATGCCATGAAAGAAAAATATTAAAATAGAGTTTTTTCTTTAGGAGATTTCTAAAATAGAAAATGATGAAAACATTAAAGAAAATAGTAATTACTGTAATTTTGTTGGTTACCTCGTTAATGATTGCTTCGGCACAAACAGGTAAATTATCCAATGAATTAGTTACTGCTTTAAAAACGGGAAATAGTACAATTCTTTCAAAATATTTTGGCAATAGAGTTGAGCTTTCGATATTAGGGAGAGAAGCCATTTATAGTAAATCGCAAGCAACTCAAATTATGTCAAAGTTTTTTCGTGAATCACAACCTATTGATTTTAAAAAGAAACATTCCGGAGGAAAAGCCGGAAGAACTTATGTGATAGGCGATTTAATTACTGAAAAAGGGAACTTTAGAGTTAATTTTTTAATGAAAGAAATTAATTCACAGTTTAAAATACATCAGTTACATATCGAAAAAGAGTAAATTTTCATCGAATAATCAGAATGACGAAATAGAGTCGAACCGATATAACAAAAAGAAAAATTATAATTCCCAATTAATTGGGGTTTTTCCTTTCTGTTGTAAATAGGCATTGGTTTTACTAAAATATTTTCCTCCGAAAAATCCACCTCGGTTTGCAGCTAACGGAGAAGGGTGTGCTCCCTTTAAAATTAAGTGTTTTGAGCTATCGATACAACTTCCTTTGCGTTGTGCATAGGCTCCCCACAGTAGAAATACCAAGTTTTCTTTTTCAGCAGATAATTTGGCTATTACAGCATCGGTAAATTGTTCCCAACCCTTGTTTTGATGTGAACCTGCCTGATTGGCTCGAACGGTTAAAGTTGCATTTAACATTAAAACGCCTTGGTTGCTCCATTTTTCTAAATTACCCGAATTGGGAATGGTGAAATCGATGTCGTCGTGCAATTCTCTATAAATATTTTTTAAACTTGGCGGAACTGCAATACCGTGGTTTACCGAAAAACATAATCCGTGTGCCTGTCCTTGTCCATGATAGGGGTCTTGGCCTATAATTACCACTTTAACGGCATCGAACGGACATTTATCGAAAGCATTGAAAATTAATTTTCCCGGAGGATATACAGTATGCTTGGCATATTCCGATTTTACAAAATTGACCAATTGTTTGAAATAGTTTTGTTCAAATTCGTGGGCTAATTCTGTTTGCCAACTTTGTTCTATTTTTACATTCATTTTGTTTACCTAATTTATTATGTTACGTCTCTAAACTCTGTCTTTTTTGATATACTCTTTTTTCTTTTTCTCAACAGTTTTTCCTTCTACCACTATTACAATTTCGCCTTTTACAGTTTTCGAAAGGAAGTGGTGAATTAATTCTGCCAACGTTCCTCGTGCGTTTTCTTCGTGCAATTTTGTTATTTCTCGTGAAACACTTGCTTTACGTTCTTCTCCAAACAAATCCGCAAATTGTTGTAACGTTTTTACTAAGCGATGAGGCGATTCGTAAAATATCATGGTTCTATATTCTTCGGAAAGCTCATTTAATCGACTTTGACGACCTTTTTTCTGAGGTAGAAAGCCTTCGAAACAAAATCGGTCTGAGGGCAATCCCGAATTAACTAATGCCGGAACAAATGCTGTTGCACCGGGTAAACTCTCCACTTCTATTTGGTTTTCAATACAGTACTTGGCAAGAAAAAATCCGGGGTCTGATATTCCGGGAGTGCCTGCATCAGAAATTAATGCAACCGTTTCGCCTGCTTTTATACGATTGGCAATATTCTCAGCAGTCTTATGTTCATTAAATTTGTGATGCGAAAGTAATGGTTTATCTATTTCGTAATGTTTTAGTAGAAATTTTGAGGTACGAGTATCTTCTGCAAGAATTAAATCGACACTTTTTAAAACATTTATGGCTCGTAACGTAATATCTTCGAGGTTTCCTATGGGAGTTGGGACTAAATATAGTTTCGACATTTTTTGTAATTTCTGTTTTTTTTATTTGGCTTATACGCAAAAGTAAAAGTAGATATTATTCAGCAAGTATCAAAAAGTTTTTAGAGATGAAATCAAAAAATAAATAAAGTTATTTACCGAAGAGGGAACGTAAATAGATTATTTGTAATACTTATTTTTTAAATTTATATTTGCGGGTAATTAATTATTGTCTTATCATTCAATTTTGTTTGCAAAATTGACTTAAAATATAGATATTATGTGTGGAATAGTTGGTTACATAGGGCATCAAGATGCTTATCCCATATTAATAAATGGCTTAAAACGATTGGAATATAGGGGTTACGATTCAGCCGGAATTGCGTTGTTTTCTCGGCATACCGAAATTTTTAAATGTAAAGGAAAGGTTTCTGATTTAGAAAAACATATAAAGGATAACAATACTTCCGGAAATATTGGTATTGGACATACCCGTTGGGCTACTCATGGAGAACCCAATGATGAAAATTCGCATCCTCATACCTCAATGAACAATAAATTTGTGATAATTCACAACGGTATTATAGAAAACTACGCTCTTCTTAAAAAGAAATTATCCGAAAGAGGATATCAATTTAAAAGCGAAACTGACACAGAAGTTCTGGCTAATTTAATCGAGTATATTTACCTTAAAAGAGAAGATGTTTCAGCAGAAATGGCTGTTCGATTGGCACTGACAAAAGTGGTAGGAGCTTATGGTTTGGTTGTAATCTGTAACGATGAACCTAACCAATTGATTGCTGCACGAAAAGGAAGTCCGCTGGTTATTGGTATTGGCAAAGGCGAATATTTTTTAGCTTCAGACGCTACCCCAATTGTAGAATATACCAGTAGTGTTATTTATTTGAACGACAATGATGTTGCCATTATTAAAAGAGATGAACTAACTTTAAAAACAATAAATAATGATAAATTGCAGTTGAATATTCAACAGCTCGATTTAGATATTGAACGAATAGAAAAAGGAGGTTACGAACACTTTATGCTTAAAGAGATTTTTGAGCAAACTGTTTCTATTCACGATACTATTAGAGGGAGGGTGTCTGTGTCCAATAAAGAAGTATTTTTGGGGGGAATAAACAATGTTATTTCTAAAATGATTGATGCTCGCCGTATTTTAATTATTGGTTGTGGTACATCGTGGCATGCCGGTATGGTGGGCGAGTATTTATTTGAAGATATGGCTCGTATTCCCGTTGAGGTGGAATACGCTTCGGAATTCAGATATCGTAATCCAATAATTCATAAAGATGATATTGTTATTGCAATTAGTCAAAGTGGTGAAACCGCCGATACCTTGGCTGCTATAAAATTGGCAAAAGATGCCGGAGCTACCGTTTTAGGAATATGTAATGTTGTGGGTTCAAGTATTCCTCGTGAAACAGAAGCTGGTGTTTATACGCATGCAGGTCCTGAAATAGGTGTTGCTTCAACAAAAGCATTTACGGCACAAGTAACCGTTTTAACCATGATGGCTATGTTAGTTGGTTATCGAAAAGGAACTTTAAGTAAAGAAAATTATGTAGCCTATATTGAAGAATTTGTAACATTATCAGAAAAAATAGAGAAAATATTAGAAAAATCGGAAGAAATTAAAGAGTTGTCGAAGAAATATGTCGATGCAACCAATGCCCTTTATTTGGGACGTGGTTACCTTTTCCCTGTTGCATTGGAAGGTGCTTTAAAATTAAAAGAAATATCCTATATTCATGCTGAGGGGTATCCGGCAGCTGAAATGAAACATGGTCCTATTGCTTTAATTGATGAAAAAATGCCTGTTTTTGTTGCTGCTACAAAAGATAAGTCTTACGAAAAGATTGTAAGTAATATTCAAGAGGTAAAAGCAAGAAAAGGACATGTTATTGCCATTGTTACCGAAGGCGACAGTGTTATATCGAAAATGGCAGATCATACCATTGAAATTCCCGAAACAATAGAAGAGTTTTCTCCTCTTTTAACTGTAATTCCTTTCCAATTAATATCTTACTATATAGCTGTTATGCGTGGTTGTAATGTAGATCAACCTCGAAATTTAGCTAAGTCGGTAACCGTAGAGTAGCGGGATAAGTAAAGATATTTTATTTTCTTTAGTGAGACATTGAGAGAAAATAATAGGTTTGTAATTTTACAATGTTATAACAAAAAAAATCCAAGTGATCAGCCTGGATTTTTTTTGTTATAAGTAATTTGTTTATGGTAAAATAATTCTGTCTTTTGTCCTGTCGGAAGGGCTTTTTTCTTTTAAAATGTAATGGTTGTTTTTATAGGTAAATTTTTTTTCTGTATAGTAAAAAAATCTTATTGATATATAGAAAAATAAAGTTCTCTACTAATAGAGCAAAACTTCTCTACTGTAGGAAGAAAATTTCCCTACTGTCGGAAGAAAACTTCCCTACTGTCGGAAGAAAATTTCTCTACTGACGGAAAAAAACTTGCGTAAGTACGCAAATAAACAGGTGTACTAATACTACCTATTTTTTTATTATGAAATGCTCCTTTTTAAAAGTTTTTTCCACTGTATATAACCCACCACAGCCAACACGGTATAGAAAAAGAACAACACAACGGTTGGGTATAATCCTTTGTAAATATATAGTCCCAGCGATATGGCATTAACCAGCACCCAAACCAACCATTGTTCCAATATTTTTTGAGCAAGCATCCAAGTGGCAACAATGCTTAATGCGGTGGTAAACGCGTCCCAATAGGGGATAGGACTATCGGTATAGGTTTTCAGTACAAAAGCAATAAAAATATAAATACCGGCAGTTGCTAATATTAAATAAATACCTAATAGTTTTTTTAATCGGATAATGGGAGCTTCGTCGGTTTTAGTTGTTCCTTTTTGCCACAATATCCAACCGTAAATACTGATAAATACATAATAGAATTGCAGAGCCATATCGGCATAAAATTTTGCATTAAAGAACACATAAATATACATTGCCGATGTAAGCAAGCCGATAGGCCACAGCCATTTGTTGGCTTTTATCTCCAAATAAAGGTAAAGCAGTCCCAACAGCGTTCCAATAACTTCTACCGAATTGTTGGAAATAAATTCTTGTATTGTATTTAAAAGTTCTACCATAAGCTAATTTCAATTAGCAATTAGTAATTAACAATTAATATTGCTCATTACTAATTGCTCATTATTAATTGTTAAAACTTGACGGTTATTCCTGCTAAGAAATTAATTCCTGTTTGAGGGAAATAGGCTATCCAGTTAGATACTTTGTTTTTTCCCTTCATAATTGAGTGCGAACCGTAGGCGTTATTTTCGTATTCTGTATCGAAAAGATTATTGATTTGCAGGCTTAATCCAATTTGCTTAACCCATTTAGGTTGAATATTGTACTGCAAACGTAAATTGCTTACACAATAAGCGTCCATTTGACGGCTGTTGTTCGATGTGTTATCGATGTACTGCTTACCCACATATTTGGTGGTAAATGCAGTGGTAAAATTTTTCAAGGGATTCCAAGTAATTTGGCTGCTACCAATAACATTTGGCGAATAGCTGATATCGGTTGTTCCCAAATGGTCGATTCGGGCAATTTTACCTGTTAAATTGTAGTTCTTGTCCATTTCGCCAATGTGGTCAACAAAGTTCTTAATCTTGTTTCTACTTAACGTGATATTTGCGTCCCATTTTAACGACGGAAGAATTTGAATGCCTCCAACCAACTCGATACCTGCACGGTAACTTTTCTTTACATTGGTCATAATAGGATAACCTACGCTGCTTAATTCTCCTGTTGGAACCAATTGGTCTTTATAATTCATATAATAAACGTTAAAACCCAACGTTGCTTTTGTTCCTTTGTAATTGTATCCCAATTCGTAATCGAACAGCGTTTCGGCAGTAGGAAGCAATTCGGGGTTGTCTTTAGCATCTTTAAAATTGGCACGAGTAGGCTCGCGATGTGCTACGCCAAACGACGCATAGGCATTGTTTTTATCGTTAAAGGTGTAGAATAATCCCGCTTTAGGGTTAAAGAAATCGAATTTATGATTCTGTATGAACGGACGTAAATCATCGTCGTTGCCTGTTGTTTCGTAGCCGATATGTCGATATTGAACATCGCCAAAAACATTTAATTTATTGTTTAATTCCAAATTAATTTTTGCAAAAACATTGTAATCGGTCTTCTTGCCGTTGTTAAAATACCATTGGTAATCGTGAGGGAAATTTCCTTTTTTTGCCCATTTTACTTCTCCGAAGTGGTCGCCGTCGTATCTGTTCCAAGCACCGCCTAATGATGCACGAACCATATTTTGATAATAATTCAACGATGCCGTAAAACCGTAAAAATCGTTACTCATCTTCTTTTGGCGAATTAAATCGGTTGTAATGGTATCTTTTCCTACTATAATATCGGGTAAACCATAACTGCTGTGTTTTATATCTCGTTTATATTGCTCGTAATATCCCCTGCCTTTTGTATAGTGGATTGCAGTATTAAGATTCACATAATTGTTTAATTCGCGAGAATAGAACAGTTGATAATGGGTTTGTTTGTAATTATCGGTCTGGTTCTTATAAAAATGAGTGTTGCCGTTTTCATCTTTATATTTTCCGGCAGGATTGTATCTTCTGCCTTTGCCTTCCATATCGTCGTTACCCCACCAGCTGATACCTGTTTTTTGCTTTCCCGAAAGGATATTTAATTTTAAAATACTTTTTTCGGTGTAGTAGCTTCCGGTCATAAAAAACGATTCGTGGTCGCTAAAAGCCCTGTCCACAAAACCATCTGATTTTAGACGAGAATAGCGGGCATCAAACGAGAACTTGCCATTAATTAAACCTGTTCCTACTTTAAAAGTATTGCGGAAAGTGTTAAACGAACCGCCTACGCTTTGTATTTCGGCATAAGCATCTTTATTTAATGTTTCGGTTTGAAAATTAATGGTAGCACCAAAAGCTGCAGCTCCGTTAGTTGAGGTTCCCACACCGCGTTGAATTTGAATATTATCTACCGACGAGCCGAAGTCGGGCATATTTACCCAGTAAACACCTTGCGATTCAGCATCGTTTAAAGGTATTCCGTTCATTGTGATATTTATTCTCGAAGCATCGGTTCCGCGAATACGCAAAGAGGTGTTCCCCACGCCGGCACCTGCTTCCGAAGAGCTTACTACCGAAGGAGTAAGGCTTAACTGATAAGGAATATCCTGCCCTGTGTTTTGCTGTTGCACACTCGCTTTATTAAGATCGGTAGCAGCAATAGGAGTTTTGTTTCCTACACGAGTAGCTGCCACAATTACTTCATCGGCAAGAATATTTTCACTTTTTAATTGAAAATTCAGTTTGGTCGATGTTTTTAATTCTACCTGTTTTTCCTTTTTTTGGTACCCTAAAAAAGATACCACAAAACGATAAGTACCATTCTTTAAATTGGTAAAACGATAATCTCCATTCGCATTGGCTGTAACGCCGCGATAGGTTCCTTTAATGGTTACTGTAGCACCCGGCAAGGTTGCTCCATTTTCGTCGGTAATTTTTCCTTCTACCGCTGATTGAGCAAACACTTTAACCGAAAATAATTGCAATACTACACACATAACTACTCCTAACCCTAAGGTTAATTTACTTTTTTTAAGCATGTTAAAAAGTTTTAGTCGGGATTTTTTTTCCCTTGGTTATAAAATATTGCAATGAGGATATTTTATTAAGATCGGAGGCGAAAAGTTAATTCGCAAATTTCCCTACGGCGGCATTATCCGCATCAGGTTCTATATCTTTTCAGATATAAGGGTATGATCTCAGCCGTTTATTGGCACCCCATTGATTTTGTCGCTGCAAAGGTAATGGCTTTTATGCTTTCTGCAAATTTAAGCGGCTGAAATTTCAATTAATAATTAGCAATGTGTAATTAACAATAATTCTTGCGAACTTTGCATATTCTTTGTGTTCTTTGCGGTTAAGTTAATTTATAAATATGACAATTAAGTTGGAAGACTGAAGAAAGAATAGCCAAAAGCCAAGGGCTAAAAACTAATTGCGAATAGCTAAATAGGGAAAGCATATTAAAAAGCGACACATTATATATTAATCGCTTTATGTATATTTGTGGAATAAAATGGGATTTGATGTACACAAAAGAAGAACAAAAAGAACATATTCAGCATTTATTTATCGATGAAATAGGACGATTGCAACAGCAGGGATTTTATTTGTTTTCGTTTATTTTAATGGCACAAGCCATTGAGGTGTTGGGTAGCTTTTTCGATAATAAACCGTTAAAAGCAAGAGCTCAATCGGCAAAGCGGTTTTCAAAGGCTCTGAATATTTTAATGGGCGAAAAATATCGCAAAGTAAATGGTGACCATTGGCTATACGATAAATTACGCAACCAATTGACCCACGCTTTTATACCGAGCAAACACCTGTTGCTTTGCTCAAAAGCTGATAAACCCGAAAATGCCGAACATTTGCAGTGGTACAATGAACGGTTGGTTTTGGTAGCTGAAGATATGTACAGCGATTTTAAAAATGGATGCAGTAAAATGATAAAAAGAATAGACAAAACAATTAGTAATTAAGAATTAACAATTAGTAATATTTTTTCAAACATAGGGGCAGTGCATATACTGTTCGAAGACAGAAAAAATCCTTTGTGTGCTTTGTGTATTCTTTGTGTCCTCTGCGGTTAAATTAATGTGGCAATGTGGCAATGTGTTAATTTGATAATTAGACGGAAGACCGAAAAAGTTCTTTATGACCTTTGTGTATTCTTTGCGTCCTCTGTGGTTAAGTTAATAATTAATTTAGCTCCGGAGGAGCAGTCTGTTTGTAGCCCAATATATTCAATGAAGTTGTAGCTCCGTAGGAGCGACCCTTTTTTCAATTATCTGAAAATTATTCGCTAATAGCTAAAAAACAATAAAATGATAAAAACCATTACTCTAATAGGAGCAGGAAACTTAGCCACACAGTTGGCGTTGGCTCTATATAAAAAAGGAATCGACATTGTTCAGGTTTATAGTAGAACCGAGCAGTCGGCAAAAATATTGGCTCAATTGGTTGATGCCGATTATACCAATACCATTTCTAAAATTAACACCCATACCGACTGCTCTGTTTTTGCGGTTTCCGATACGGCTTTACCGATATTGTTGCAGCAATTAAATTTAAGTAATACCAAAGCTGTACATACTGCCGGAAGTGTAGCTATGGATATTTTTAAAGATTTTACAGCAGACTATGGTGTTTTTTATCCGTTGCAGACTTTCTCCAAACAGCGAAAAGTCGATTTCTCCAATATTCCCATCTGTATAGAGGCAAGCAACAACCTTTTTGCCGAACAGCTGATAACTTTGGGAAAAACATTATCTTCTTCCGTTCAGATAATTAATTCGGCACAGCGGGAGAAATTACATCTTGCAGCAGTCTTTGCTTGCAATTTTACCAATCATATGTACCATTTGGCAGGTGATATATTGCAAGATAATCAGTTAAGTTTCGATTTATTAAAGCCGTTGATTATGGAAACTGCCCAAAAAGTACAGCATCTGTCTCCCAAAGATGCACAGACAGGTCCTGCCGTTCGTTACGATAAAACAATTATCAATCATCATCTTTCTTTATTGAAGACAGCAAAGGATAAGCAAAAAATTTATAGTTTTGTGAGCGATAGTATTTTTGAAAATAATAAAACGAAATAGATGGCATTTTTTAAAGAGGAACTAAACAAAGTAAAAGCATTTGTATTCGATGTGGACGGTGTGTTATCTACTGCCAATATTTTACTTACGGCAGAAGGAGATATGTTGCGAAATGCAAATACCAAAGATGGTTACGCCATACAATACGCAATAAAAAAAGGTTATCCTGTGGCAATTATTACAGGCGGAAGAGATAAAGGAGTAGAGAAACGTTATGCCTATTTGGGGGTGAAAGATATTTATATGAACTCGAAAGATAAAGTTGCCGATTTAAAAGACTTTATGAATAAATACAATATCGATGCTGAAAATGTAATGTATATGGGCGATGATTTGCCCGATTATTTGGCGATGCAACAGATTGGTGTTCCGGTTTGCCCAGCCGATGCAGTAGCTCAAATCAAAGAAATATCGAGCTATATATCAGATTTAAATGGCGGTAGCGGTTGTGTTCGTGATGTGATAGAACAGGTATTGCGTGTGCAAAATAATTGGTTTATTGGTGATACCGATACGCAAAGTGTATAAACAATAGCGGTTTAGGTGCTTAAATGAAAGTTTGTGCATTTTAAACCACTACTATTCATACACCTAAACCGTTACCTACCATTAGAGAAAAACATAGAAAAAAGAAACAAATATGAAAATAGAACTTTACCCAAATTTTGAAAATGTGTTTGCAGATGAACAATTAAAAGGGATATTTTTTCCTTTATGTTCAATCGAATTAAATGATAAAAAGCAGACGAAGTTATTTTTTGTTTCAGCAAATTCAGTCTTTACAGATGAAGAAAACAAATCTGATGATAATAATAATATTTTTACAAAATTTAGTTTAGTTGATAGCAAATAT
>PDWI01011723.1_pt1 | contig 12726 bp, 11 predicted proteins | sample 1430891 | NCBI WGS metagenome assembly PDWI01 (sample SAMN01162508, study PRJNA174530) | Oral metagenome, whole genome shotgun sequencing project. | biome: Marine environment; feature: Marine mammal; material: Swab sample of the gingival sulcus; isolation source: swab sample of gingival sulcus... | reverse complement strand
TAGCCAGCCTTTCGTCGACCGAGATTGCACTCCTTCGTCACGTCCGAGTCGGCCCAGCAAGCCGCGCGGACCTCATGGCAGCGCTGGGCATCACCAACCAGACTCGCGCCTTCCGTCGACACATCGAGCCACTCCTTGAGAACGGGCTGCTTGAGCGCACACTCCCTACCGGATCACGGAACTCGGTCTCGCCACCCTAGCCGGGCAGGAGGACACCGAATGAGTTCACTTAGGGCCGTCCTGCCTCACCTAGAGCAGAGGTTTGCATCACAGCGCCTTGTCTTCTGGCACGACGCTGACGGTGAGTACGCCGCCGACCTTGACGCACTTGATCTCAGCGGCGTGACCACCGTGCGGGTGGAGAACAACGAGTACGCGGTGAAGCACCTAGTGCTCCGCGACGAACCGACGGGCAAGTTCCTCCTTTATCGTGGCGCCCCGGTGCCTCCGGGTACTGGCAACTGGCTGCTCGATCTTGAGCTGGCCCACGGCGTCTTCACTGCTGACCGGACCACTCTCGTGAGCCAAGACCTCGGCCTCAGCAGTGGCGGGATCGACGATGTGGTGCGTGACCACGAAAGGTTCTTCCGGGCTGCCAAGCGTGTACAGGCGTTGAAGCCTTTGCTCACTGCCGACGATGATGCCGACCGGTTGCGCGCCAAGATGTGTGCGGTCCTGGTTGGTCAACGTGAGCACACCATGCTGGAGCTTACTCGGACGCTGCTGATCGAGAACGCGCGAGGTGAAGCGAGCAAGTACGAAGCTCTGGCTGAGTACGGGCTCGATGGGTTCCACTGGGCCGGAGTAGCCAAGATTTACGGCTACGAAGCAGGCGAACCCAGCGTCGATGATTTCGTGTTGTGGATGTTCCGGCAGGCAATCAGCGGTTTTGTGTCAGACACGCCCGGAGCCTTGCGCAACATTCAGCTCGACTTCGCGAGCCTACGCAACGACCGGCGCAGCGCCGACGCGCTCGCCGTGCTAGCCCGGCGCGCCGCAGAAAGCCTCGACTACGCCAACGCTATCGATGATGCCGAGCTAGCCGAGCTTGTGGGCAACGACCTCTTCGAGGACGTGGAATGCAAGATCATCCGTGTGCTCGCTCACGCAGTCGTCAGCCGGACGATGAGCGCGCGCGAGGTGTCCGAAGCAATCCGTACTCGCCAGAGCAGCATCTGGGTCGACGGATACCGGGAGCTCTACTCGGCGCTCGGAGCCGCCTCCGACCTGCTGAGCGAACTCACGACTGCGCGGTTCGAGATCGCCTCGTTTGATGAAGGGCTTGACCGGTACCGCAAGCATTGGTTCCGCATCGACCAGCTCTACCGGCAGTTCCACTTCGCTGCCCGCACAACCGAGTACGCCGGCCCGCTCGAAGCACTCCAGATCGAGCTCGAAGCACTCCAGATCGAGGTGGAGAAGCACTACGCAAATCGGTACCTCTACGAACTCGGCAACTCCTGGCAGCAGCAGGTCGATGCCGTGCACAACTGGCGGTCAGTCACACTCCACCCGCAGACGAGATTCTTCACCGATCACGTCGAGCCGATCATCCGCAAGGGCAACCGGAAAGCCGTAGTCATCATCTCCGACGCTATGCGCTACGAGGTCGCCGACGAACTGCGCTCGCGCATCCGTCAGGAAGACCGCTTCGAAGCGGAACTCGACGCGGTGCTCGGCATGCTACCGAGCTACACCCAACTCGGCATGGCAGCCCTCCTGCCACACAAGACGCTGGCCCACTCGCACGATGGCGACCCAGTGCTCGTCGATGGCCAGCGCTCCGACGGAACCGCGAACCGCAACAAGGTGCTGGCCCCGGTGGATGGGTACGCGATCCAGGCCGAAGAAGTCCTCTCGATGCCGCGCAGCGAGCTGAGAGAACTATACGGCGCGCACCAGGTACTGTACGTTTACCATGATCGGATCGATGCTGTAGGCGACAAGGCCCGCACCGAACGGCAAGTATTCGAGGCCGCCAACGACGCGCTGCGCGACTTGGTCGACCTCATCAAACGCTTGACTAACGCGAACGCGACGAACATCCTCGTCACCGCAGACCACGGCTTCCTTTACCAGGACACCGCGCTCGCCGACGCCTCCTACCTCTCGACCAAGCCACAGGGCGACGAACTCGTGGTGATGAACCGTCGATACGTGCTTGGCCGAGGACTCAAGGATAATCCCGCGTTCCGAACCTTCGATCCTGAACAGCTCGGGCTCAGCAGCGACCTTGAGGTGCAGATTCCCAAGTCGATCCATCGACTCAAGCTGCCGGGCGCGGGCTCACGGTTCGTCCACGGCGGTGCCACCCTCCAGGAAGTCGTCGTGCCGGTGCTCACCATCAACAAGAAGCGTAAAAGTGACACCCGACCCGTCAACGTCGAAATCCTCCCGGAAACGGACAAGATCACCACCGGCCAACTCGTTGTGAAGCTCTTCCAGTCCGAGCCGGTCAGCGAAAAAGTCCAGCCGCGCACACTGCGCGCTGGCATCTACGTCGGCAAGACCCTGATCTCGAACCAGCCCGATCTGATCTTCGACCAGCCCTCCGACGACAAGCGCGACCGCTACCAGAGTGCACGGATGCTGCTCAGCCAGGACGCCAACGAGTTCAACAACCGCACGGTTGAGTTCCGGCTCGAAGAGCAGATACCCAACACCACTCAGTGGCGCGTCTACCAGCGGGCTCAGTACCTGCTCAAACGCTCCTTCACATCGGACTTCGATTTCTAGAGGAAGCAGCAGCCATGACGGACACCGAGAGCCACTCCGGCGAGGAACGCAACGCCGAGCCGGGCACATCGCAACAGAGCCATCTTGACTACAAGATCAATCTACTGTTCGGCGGCTCTGTCGTCCGCAAGGACCTTGTGAAGGCCGTCAAGGGCAACGCGATCGTCCCCTCCTACGTGCTGGAGTACCTGCTCGGCCAGTACGCCGCCTCCGACGACGAAGCGACGATCCAGGCCGGTATCGACGCGGTGCGCAAGATTCTCGCCGACCACTACGTGCACCGCAACGAGTCAGAACTGGTGAAGTCCACCATCCGTGAGAAGGGCCGCCACCGGATCATCGACAAGGTGACCGTGACCCTGAACGACAAGCAGGACGTGTACCAGGCATCGTTCGCCAACCTCGGGCTCAATGGCGTGATCGTCGAACCTGCAACAGTTAAGGCTAACCCAAAGCTGCTGGTCGGCGGTGTGTGGTGCATCTGCGATATCGAGTACTTCCACAGCGACGACGCCAAGGTCGTGCCCTGGATTCTGGGAAGTCTCAAGCCGATCCAGATGTCGAGCTTTGACTACGAGGGGTACCTCGCGTCGCGGGAGGGATTCAACACCGAAGAGTGGATCGACCTGTTGATCCAATCCGTAGGGTTCAACCCTGAAATGTTCGGACGACGGGCCAAGCTGCTACAACTCGTGCGTCTCATCCCATTCGTCGAGCGGAACTACAACCTGGTCGAGCTGGGACCGAAGGGCACCGGCAAGTCACACATCTACTCCGAGTTCTCGCCGCACGGCATGCTGATCTCAGGTGGCGAAGTAACTGTCCCGAAGCTCTTCGTGAACAACGCCAATGGCCGCGTCGGTCTGGTTGGCTACTGGGATGTGGTCGCGTTCGACGAGTTCGCTGGAAAGAAAAAGCGCACCGACAAGGCTCTGGTCGATATCATGAAGAACTACATGGCGAACAAGTCGTTCTCCCGTGGCGTCGAGACCCTCGGAGCAGAAGCGTCGATGGTTTTCGTGGGCAACACCTCGCACAATGTGCCATACATGCTCAAGCACGCGGACCTGTTTGATGAGTTGCCCGAGGCCTACCACGACTCCGCCTACCTCGACCGGCTCCACTTCTACATCCCAGGCTGGGAAGTAGACACGATCCGCAGTGAGATGTTCTCCTGCGGCTACGGCTTCGTCGTCGACTATATCGCCGAGGTCCTGAGGTCCATGCGCAACACCGACTACTCGGACCGCTACCAGCAGTACTTCACGCTCGGCTCAGACATCTCCACGCGAGACCGCGACGGCATCCACAAGACCTTCTCCGGTCTGATGAAGCTCATCTACCCAGATGGCAAAGCAACCCCAGCCGAGATCGAAGACCTGCTCCGCTTCGCCATCGAAGGACGCAAGCGCGTCAAGGACCAAGTCCTCCGGATCGACACCACAATGGCCGCCGTCAACTTCGGCTACACCGACGAGACCGGTGCTTGGCGCGGCGTCACCACCCTGGAAGAGGACGAATACCCCGACTACTACCAAGCTCGCCGTCCGAAGACCCAGAACGAAGCAGAGTTGCCCGCGGAGTCGGAGGCCACACATGAAGAGCCCGCAATTGTGGTTGCAGTGACGCCCGAGGTGGCGGCACCACTGTTCGAAGGACACCGCGAGTTCCAGGAGAACCAGCGCGGAGTCTCGTACGAGACGCTGCTCATGCCGTACCTCCGCGGTGCCAAAGACATCACCATCGTCGATCCCTACATCCGGCTCCCGCATCAGGGACGTAATCTCGTCGATCTGCTAGCCCTGCTGGCAGCCGCCAAGGACCCTGCCGACGAGATCGCAGTGACGCTGGTGACCAAGGAAGACCGCGGCGAGTACGAGCAGCAGCACCTCCTCATGCTCAAGGACATCCAAGACAGCGCTGCCACCGTCGGTATCCAGTTCACCGTCACCTGGGACGACACCATCCACGACCGGTCGATCCGCACTGACCACGGCTGGAAGCTCCTCCTCGGGCGTGGCCTCGACATCTTCCAGAAGGGTTCCGGTAGCCAGTTCGACCTCGGCTCCCGCCGCCAGGAGTTCCGCCAGGTCTTCGCGTTCGGCATCACCTACATCAATGAGGGCCGGCGATGACCGCGCTCGGCGACGTCAAGCGATAGGCGGTCGGAGATGGCGATGGTCGAATGGACCAGACTCAGCGGCGACCAGGTGGAGAAACTGGTCGCGATCCTGCTCTGCCGAAAGTACCCCGCGGCGTCACACATCCGGCCTTCGACCGGTGATGGCGGCATCGACCTCCTCGTCCAGGGAACCGACAGTGGATCAGAGGTCTATCAGGTCAAGAAGTTCGCGTCCAACCTGACGTCTTCGCAGAAGTCCCAGATTATGAAGTCACTGCAACGGCTTGAAAAGCACCGCATCAAGCACGCCATCACAGTCACCGCCTGGCACCTGACGCTCCCTCTCGATCCCACCAACGAGAACCTTCAATGGCTTGCCGAAACCACCAGTAGCTTTCCCTATCCATGTGACTGGCGAGGCCTTAGCTTCATAGACGGACTCGCAGCAGAGTTCCCTGACGTTGTTGACTACTACGTCGGCGACGGCAGGCAGCGGATTGAGACCGTTGTTGGTCCGCTCACCTCAGCACTAGGCATGAAGCCGAGCGACGGAGACGGCCTCATATCACCATCTCAACTCAGCTCCTACTTACAATCGCTCGCCCCGGTTCTCGACACCGATCCCCACTTCAAGTACGAAGTGAGCCTCGGCCCAATGAAGCCCTGTTTAACGTCGGAACCAGGCATGATCCTGGCCACGATCTGTAGTGTCGACGCCCGCAATGAAAACGCAGTTACCGTTCGCGTGTTTCCGCGGTTCAACGCAGCCCTAGATTACCGTCCGATCCCAATCGAGATTGCGATCAGAGCTCAACCTGACTCCAGGATTCAGCACGAACTCGCCAACTTCGTGAAGTACGGAACGTCGGTGTCCGCGCCCGTCGGAACCGTGGACATCAAGATGGATCTGCCTGGCGGCCTCGGAGGCGACTCTGCAGACGCAGGCATGTGCATTCGCGCTGCCCAGCCGTCAGCACCGGGGCATGCCCTGCGAATGGTCGCGGTTGGTCCCGATGGCGATGCCGTTGCGTCTGTCCTTATTGATATGCAGCCAGCAACGTTTGGGCTTGATGGCAAAGGTGCCAGAACAACGGGGACCGAGCGCGGTGGGAGCTTCCGAGTCGAGATGCTGTCAGATATCATCGCGCAGACGATGGACATGACGATCTCCGGCATTGATGTCGAGGGAAATGCTCCACACGATGTCGCGACGGCGTTGAGCTTCCTCACTGCACTACATCCGCCAAACCGCCTTGCCATCACGGCACCCCGCGTCGCCGTCACCAATCCGATGAATCTCCCTGATGACTTCGGTATACCTGATCGTGATTCGCTCCACGCACTCGCCGAAGTAGCCACATCGCTCGCGACCATTCAAGAGCACACCACGACGCAACTCGCCATGCCCGGCAGCATCTCGGCAGCTGAGGCGGCAATGTGGAGGACTGCCGAACGGCTGCTGCTCGGTGAGGAGGTGAACCTGACAACCACAGGAGTTCGCATCTGCCTGGATCCCGGAGCTTCGCCACCAAAAGGAGAGTTTGCCATTGCCTTCTACTCAGAGTTTTCGGTGGCTGTCGGCCCGAAAGAAGTTCCGGTTGGAACGATTCTGACCTACTGTCCCATCGCCGAGGTTGATACCACGTCAGTGGAACAGCATGACGATCACATCGACTGTTCGTTCCGCCCAGCCGACAACGCGACGGTTACGGCGCGTCTCGTGCCCAAGGAGTAGTCGCGAGCATCCTGTCCATCGCGCCACTGGTCTGAAGGGCAAGTACGCCGTTGCCGACCGCGGTGATCTGTTGGTTCTGCGTCAGCTCTGCACTGTCGGTGACCCAGCCGGTGGGTAGGCCCATGAGCCATTCGACGAATGCCAGTGCTGGGCGGGGGTCGTCAGCGTCGTTCAGGAGCGCCGGTGCGGGGCGTCCGGTGATGTGTTCTCAGCGGGTGATGGCCTCGGCGTAACGTCCCCAGCGTTGAGTAGTCCGTCGATCAGGCGCCACAGGGTCTCCGACCCGCGCCTCGTGTTCGGTGAGCCAGCCGGCCCGTGGAGTGCGAAGTCGATGATCTGGCGAGAGAGCGCGATCGTCCCTCGTCTTGCTCGCATCTGATCGAGAGTTTCCCGCCGCGTGAGGAGTCCGTCGCCAGTGGCATGCGGGACAGTGCGCCGAACGAGGGCGAAGATGCGGAAGCGTTGGTGAGCAGCGCCGACAAGGGCCTCCGGTAGGCCGATCCATCGTGTGTCCAGCCACAGGCCGGCTAGATCGCCGAGAACGGTGCCGAGAGCCCGGAGAGGTCGGGTTGCGTTGCCTCTCAGATGTCACGGGTCGGCTCCAGGCCGCGGAGGGTTGCGCCGTCGGGTGTTGCATCGCAGAGGTTGCGTCGTTCACGGTCGTCTCCTTCTGCGGCCGGCCGCGTCGCGGGTGAGGACAGCAGCCCGCGGACATTCTCAATGACAAACCATTCAGGCTGGAGCGCGTCGGCGGTGGTGGCCATGTGTGCCCACAGTGCGGAGCGTGTACCTAGGAGCGTGGGTCTTTAACACGCTAGCCGGGCTCCGCTGCTGATGTGGTCACTCGGGGAAGAACCTGGTGTGCTTGATGATGACGCGCGGGTGTTGTTCGAGTTGTCCGATGAGTCGACCGGCCGGGGGTGCTGGTGAGCAAGACTTTCCGGGTTTTCGCGCCAGAGCAGGACTTGTTGTTGCCGCCGTCGCTGGATGAGTGCCTGCCAGCCGAGCACCTATCTCGGTGCATCGCCGAGATAGTCGAGGAGCACCTGGACCTGTCCCGGATCTACGCCTCGTGCACGAAGGCCACCGGGTCCCCACCGTACGACCCACGGTTGATGGTGCGGATCCTGCTGTACGGCTACACCGCCGGGGTGTGCTCGTCACGCCAGGTGGAGGCGGCGTGTGTGGACGTGGTCGCGTTCCGGTGGCTCGCGGCCGGGCAGGGCCCGGACTCCCGGTCGATCGCGCGGTTCCGCTGGCGGCACCTGTCCGCTTTGGGGTACCCGTTCACCCAGAAGTTGGTGTTGTGCCAGGCCGCGGGTACGGTCAAGCTGGGCCGGGTCGCGTTGGACGGGACGAGGCTGCACGCGAACGCCTCGCGGCGCAAAGCGATGAGATACGCGCGGATGAGCGAGGAGGAGAGGATCCTCGTGGACGAGGTGTCCGCGCTGTTCGTGCAGGCCGAACAGGCAGAGGATGCCCGGTTCGCTAGGGACTCCCGCGGGGACGAACTGCCCACGGAACTACTTCGGCGCCAGTTACGGTTGCAGAAGATCCGGGAAACGAAGCAGTAGGGTTCCCCCTTGTTCGTGGAGGGTTCGGTTATGCGGCGTGGTTGCGGGTTTCGTGGGTGGCGGGGTGGGATGTTGCCGATGCTGGCGTGGCGTCTGCGGTTGTTGCAGGGAGTCGTGGCACCAGTCCAGGACGGTGGCACATGCTTGATCTCGTGTATCAAAAGTGTTGCGGGACAACACCTCCCATGCCAGACAGGGTAAAGAACGACTCGGCGGCGGCGTTGATGCCCCTGTAGGTCAGGATTTCGTTGTTGTGCTCTCCGCTGCGACGCTGTGGCGGGGGTGGTGGTCGGTCATGAGGGTTTGGTAGACCTCGCGGGTGGGGTAGTGCTTCAGGCAGTGGGTGATGTTGCGTTTGGGCAGGCCTTCGGCGGTGGTCGGGCGAGGTAGTCGGGTGTCGGCTGATGGGATCTTATCCGGACGATTACGGCGCGGTAGAGCGCTGCGTTTGCTTCATGGTGACCCGTTCGTGCGAGCCGGTGCCGGTTCGTCATGCCCGATGAGGCCGGGACGGGGTTGGTGCCGCAGAGCTTGGCGAAGGGCAGGTTCGGAGTGGACATGCTCGGGGTTGTCGCCGAAAACGATGAGCACCTCGGCAGCGGTGTCGGTGCTGATGCCCAGACCCTGCCGCAGGGTGGGTGCGTGGGCGCGGGTGAGAGAAGTCCCTTGACCCCGGTAGGTTTCGAACGCGGACACGATGGCCTCGATCTCGGCCGGCATCAGCGCGTTGACCGCCGCGGCCGGGACGAGCGTCGACCAGCTCGGCGCCGGTGTCCGACCGGCGGGTCCAGCGCCGAGCCCGGTGCGCGTCCGGTCCGAGCAGGGCGCATGCCTTGACCAGCGGCCACCCTGGCCCACGGCGTACCTGACCAGATCCAGTAGTGCCTGTTCGGTGGCCGCGTCGACCCAGGACGGATCGGGGCGTGGCTACTCAAGTCCGAGACCCCTTCTTCAGCAGAGTCAACTTGACCGCCGGCTCCTTGACCACCCCACCGAGCCGTTTGATCTCGACGTGGATCTCCTCCCAGCTCCACGCCCAGGCCGACTTGCCCGGCGAGCCGGGCTTGGACGCGGTCAGCGCAGCCAACGCCCCGTCGTTGGCGACCTGCCTCACCCGGATGATCGTGGACCCGTCCACCCCAGCCTGGGTCGCGGCCTAGACGATCGTGGCCTCACCGCGGACCAGCTGTAACCAGATCTCGTACTTCGCCGACGGCGACAAGATCTTCTTCGGCCGCCGCTTCCGCGGCGCCGACGACTCGTTCGTACTCATCGCGCGCCCTCCAGCATTGGTCACGAAGACAGTACAGATAGTGCTTGATCCTAAGCCCACAACCCGACACGAACCTGGAGCAAACCAGCGCGGGTGGTAGGACATGCGGACCTTGAGGATAGTGGTGCAAGGCGGCGTTGGCCTGCCGATCCCCTCCGCGGCAGAGGCGGTGTCGGCTGGTCTTTCCGCAAGTGAGCGGGATCGGGACGGTGCCGCACAGGGCGGCGAACGACGCGGAGGTGCGGAGTCGGTCTGGTGCTCCGGTGCAGCAGCCGCTGTTCGAGGTCCGTGATCTCCTCTTGGAGGATGCGGTGTCGACGAGCGAGGGCACGCAGCGCGAACATTGTGTCCGCGTTGTCGCTGTGGTGCAACTGCTCGGGTCGGCGATTGCGGAGCGCAGCAAGGAGTTCGGCATCGGGTAGGTCGTGTAGGGCGGGGTCAGCGTTGACCAGCACGGCGTTGATCTGTCGCCGAGTAGCCTGTTGCGCCTTGATCGCTGAGCGGCGCGCGATCCTCAGGACGCGTAGCGGTTCGATCGTTGGGCTCTTGGGGCCGGTGGTGGCTTCGCCGGAGAGCACCGAGCGATCCAAGGGGTCGGTCTTGCCCGGTCGACGCTTCTCGGCCGCACGGGTGCGGTTGACTTCCACGACCGCGATCCCAGCCGTGCGCAGCTCGGTGATGATGCCGACACCGTAGCTGGAGGTCCCCTCGACACCGACCGCACGGACCGGGCCGTGCTTGATCAGCCAGGCGACCGCCCTGCGCCAACCGGCCACGATCGTGGGGAACTCGCCGCGTCTACGCCAGCGCTTCATCCATGTCAGCGCATACGCGCGGGGTGTTCCCGTTTCGGCCGCGACGTGAACTACCGGGCGGTCCTGCCAACGTGCAACCAGCCTGCCGCGGTCTTCGACGTACAGTGGCGCGTTCTTGCGTGAGACGAGTGTGCTCCTTCGTCATAGATTTGAACCAGTTAGCAAATCATGATTCACTAATCATATGGCGAGACCTCGGCGCGCGCAGCAAGACGTTCTGGTCGACCGCATCGCGTCGGCGCTGAGCGCCCGTGAGCAGCTCGAACCATGGACTTTGGCCGACATCGCGCCGGCGGCCGGCCTCAGTCCGGCAGGCCTGATCAAGCGGTTCGGCTCGCGCAACGGCATCCTCGAAGCGCTGAGCCGCCGCTGGATCGAATCAATTCCGGACGGTCCGGAAGACAGTTCGGCGGTGGAGGAGGAACTGCGGGCCTGGGTCGCGGGCCGTTTCGCTGCCGGCGGGCCACACGCGGTCGCCTACGGCCTGGTCAACCTGGTCGATGACCTCGTCGACGACCGATTGCGCCAGCTCCTCGCCCAAGGATGGGCCAAGGAGATCCACTACGTCGCCTCAATGCTGGCGCAACTCGGACTCCAGGGCTTGGACGAGCCGGTGGCGGGAGCCAAGCTGCTATTCGACGCGCTGCACGGAGCGATGCTGCGCCAGGCCGCCGAGCCGGGTTCGCCCGAACCATCCCGCGTACTCGATCAACTTCTGGAGGTTTGGAAATGACAAGACAGCGCACCTGGACCGGACGGGTCTTCATCGGAGCTAGCCTCGACGGCCAGATCGCCCGGCACGATGGAGGGATCGACTGGCTCACCGACCCAGCCCTGGGCCCTAACCATGCGAGGATCACCAGCAGCACCGAGGTCGAGGGATGGGACACATTCTTCCCCAGCGTCGACCACCTGGTGATGGGCCGAGGAACCTACGAGAAAGTCCTAACCTTTGACGGGTGGCCTTACGACGGCAAGAAGGTCATCGTCATGTCTACCACGCTGGAGACCGACGATCACCGCATCACCATCGCCCGCAGCCTTGACGACGCGGTGCAGCGCCTCGACGCGTCCGCCGCCAAACAAGTCTACGTCGACGGTGGTCAGGTGATTCAGGCATTCCTTCGCGCGGATTTGATCGACGAGATCAGCCTCGGCTGGGCTCCGGTGCTGATCGGCTCCGGACTGCCACTCTTCGGCGCGCTCCAGGCCGACGTCCAACTCGAACTCGTCGCCAGTCACGCCTCCAACGGCGGAATGGTCCACGCGAAGTACCGGGTCTACCGCCAGCGCCCCGCCCAGAAGGTATCGGACTAAGTGTGCTGCCGCGTCCAAGACGAATCAGCAACCTCCAAGAGTGATCTGCTCCAGCGGCTCCTTATCGTTTCCAACATCGCCGGTGGCGCTGGCCAGTCGATTACGGGAGCGGCCAGCGTGATGCTGGCGCAGCAAGTCTCGAACACCGCGCATGCGGGGTTGCCCCAAGCGCTACTCGTCGCAGGCACCTCGCTCGCGGCTATCGTTCTTTCACGCGCTAGCCAAAAGTGGGGACGGGTCAGGGCCCTCGCGGGAGTCTTCTCATCGGAGCCGGGCAGGCCGCAGTGCTGCTGGCGCGCTATGCCGCAGCCGATCATGTGCCCCCAGCGTTGCGCGCCCGGGCGATGGGTCGACTTCTCACAGCAACGACGGTAGGCGCGGTGCTCGGACCCAACCTCCTCGGGCCCAGCAGCGCAATTGGGACCATAGCGAACCTTCCAGCTCTGGTGGGTCCGTACCTCGTCGCCATCGTCTGCTTCGCCATCGCCACCTTGACGTTGTGGAGGGCACCAGCGCGCGAGACACCGAAAATGCCTGCCTCAAAGGGATCCGCCAGTTGGTCACGACAGAACCTCGCAGGCCTCTTCACACTCAGCGCAGCAAACCTCGTCATGATCGCCGTGATGACGATGGCCCCCCTACACATGGAACACCTCGGGTCGGGTCTCACAGTCATCGGCGTCGTCGTCAGCGTGCATATCGCGGGCATGTTCCTCCCCTCGTCAGCCAGTGCGTGGCTCACGGCGCGGATCGGAGGAATCCGCGCATCCGTGATCGCTAGTCTCCTGCTCGCGATCGCATGCATCTGGGCCGCCAGTACGCATGACGTTCTGGGCATGGCGGGCGCGATGCTGGCCGGCTGGAACCTCGCGCTCTTGTCTGGCAGTGCACTGATCATCCAGGTACTCCCCGAGCACGTGCGACCGCGGCGCGAAGGCCTCGGCGACGCATCCGGGGGCCTCGCCGCCGCAGCCGGCGGGATCGCATCAGGAGCACTCATGCAAGCCACCAGCTACGCCATCCTCGCCGCCTCGGCAGCCGCAGTCACAATCGTTACCTGCGCCATCTTGATAATCACCACCCGAAACACGAGCCGTTAACCTTGCGAAGGGCTCTGCTGGCAAGCGACAGCTTCCCAGCGACCTGCTCATCAC
>PDWI01007882.1_pt1 | contig 12726 bp, 12 predicted proteins | sample 1430891 | NCBI WGS metagenome assembly PDWI01 (sample SAMN01162508, study PRJNA174530) | Oral metagenome, whole genome shotgun sequencing project. | biome: Marine environment; feature: Marine mammal; material: Swab sample of the gingival sulcus; isolation source: swab sample of gingival sulcus... | reverse complement strand
GGCTTTATCACATGGTTTTCCAGTCATAAAGAATCGCCCCTAATGTAATTTTTTGATTTAGCTAATGTTGTTGAAGGTTTTTTCGATACCCTGAAAAATGCTACAAACCGCATAAAACTATATATCGGTGCTAATTTCTCAGTGAAAAATAAGAATAATAATTACTATCTTTAGGGAGCATTTAAGGCGTAATTTTTTAAATTACGTCTTTTTGTATTGTGAAAATTTTTAATACTGTTTATACATAGTAAAAGGAGGAGCATAAAATCCCAAAGAGGACGGTTCTCTTTGCGTCAAAAAAACGCACTGGGGACAGCCACTATGAAAGTCAAAGTGGATATTTTTTATAAATATTAAAATAATATGACTTTAGTTCTAGTAAAAAAATAAAAATAGTGATAAAATAGTAATGTTGAGTTTAGGACAAGGAATAGTAAGTAAATATATATAATTAAAATTGTAACGAGAATTTTTATGTAAGGAAAGATAAATGTTTAATCAATATCCAATTTCAGATGAAATAATTAAAGCCTTAGAAGAAATGGGCTATACGACGCCAACGGAAGTGCAAGCACAGACAATAGAGAAAATTTTAAATTCTGAAGATTTAATTGTCAATGCGAAAACAGGCAGTGGTAAAACGGCAGCTTTTGGTGTGCCGATTATAGAAAAAATAGAAAAAAAGGGCAAGGCGCCAAAGGCGCTGGTAATGACACCGACGCGGGAGCTAGCAATACAGGTTGCTAAGGAATTAGAGCAAATTAGTAAGTTCAAAAAAATAGTTTGCTATACTGTTTATGGACAACACAACATAGAGACGGAAATTAAGAATTTAGACAAGGGTGTAGATATCATCATTGGCACACCAGGAAGATTGTTAGACCATTTAGAGCGTGAAACTTTTAACCCGACTAAAATCGATTACGTAGTTTTAGATGAAGCGGATAGAATGCTCGATATGGGTTTTATCGACCAAGTTTCTATGATTTTAAAACAAATGCCAAAAGAGCGTAATACCTATCTTTTTTCGGCAACGATGCCTTTTGAAGTCAGAAGTATCGCTTGGGAGTATATGAAAGAACCCGATACCATAGAGATTAGTTCTGATACAAAAACCGTTGATATTATCGAGCAACAATATGTGAAATTAGAGCGACATGAAAAGCGTATTTATCTCGATAGATTTTTAGCACTTTATCAACCGCAGGGCTGTATTGTCTTTTGTAATACGAGGCGTTGTGTCGATATGGTGCTGGAATTTTTAAAGCAGAATAAATATAAAGCGGACGCATTACATGGGGCAATTTCGCAGGCGCGTCGTACAAAGACGATAGAGGCGTTTAAAAATGGTAAATTTAATATTTTGGTGGCAACTGATGTCGCTGCTCGCGGTATACACGTCGATAATTTGGATTTAGTAATCAATTACGATGTTCCTATTGACCACGATAATTATGTACATAGAGTTGGACGTACAGGTAGAGCTGGCAAGGGTGGAAAAGCGATTAGTTTTGTTACAGGCGAAGATTTGATGACGCTTTATGAAATCGAGGAACATATAGGCGTGATGATACCAGAAGGCGAATTACCGTCATATTCTAAGGCGCATAGAAAGTCTAAGCAAGTTGCTAAAAAGACAATGCAGAAAAAATTGCCGCGCTTTGAGGATGAGGAAGTTAAAAAGACTCGTGTTGTTAAAGGAACGGCTCGTAAGCCAGAACGTATGCCAAAGCCTGCGAAGAAAACAAAGCAAAAAGCGACTGTTAAAACAGATCAAGTACCAACGAATAAGGTATCAGCTGCTAAAACTGCAGAAATTATTCAAAACTATAAGGCGAATAAAACGAAAAAATCATTCTGGCAACGTTTAAAAGCTATTATAAAACGTTAGTTTTAAGAAAGCGAAAGGAAAATATATGAAAAATATAAAACAATATGCAGAATTAATTGTAAAATCAGGTGTTAATGTTCAAAAGGGGCAACTCTTAGTTATTTCCATTTCAACGGAATTTCACGAGTTCGCACAGCTTTTAACTGAAGCGGCTTTTAAGGCGGGGGCGGGCGATGTTCACGTTCGCTGGCATAACCAATTTATTGAACGCATGCGTCTTGATTATGCAAAGGTTGAAGCCTTGACTGATATCAGACAGTGGTATGTCGATATGCTCAATGATTTTTCTGATAGAGATGCAGCATTTATCGCAATCACTGATTATATTCCCGATTTGATGAAGGGTGTTGATATGGAGAAAATGGCGGCTGCTAATAAAGCGCTAGGCGAAGCCGCTAGTTATTACCGTAGCCGCAATATGAGTAACTTTAATGCTTGGTGCGTTGCTGCTTTTCCTAGTCAGCGTTGGGCAAAGGCGATGTTCCCTGAGAAAAATGACGACGATGCTTATACGGCATTATGGGAGGCAATTCTTTCTGCTAGCTATGCTGATGGCGACGATGCCATTAAAGATTGGGAAGAGCATTCTAGCGCTTTGATTAAGCGTTTAGAATTTATGAATGAGCATAATTTTGACCATTTAAAATATAAGGCAAGCAATGGTACTGATTTGAAAGTTGGGCTTCCAAAAGGACATATTTGGTGCGGAGGCAAGGAAAAAGTCAATGGCAAAGATTATCTATTCTCTGCTAACATTCCAACGGAAGAAGTGTTTAGTGCACCAGATTTCAGGCGTATTGATGGAAAAGTTTATAGTACGAAACCATTAATTTATCAGGGGAATTATATTGATAAGTTTTGGTTTGAATTTAAAGATGGTAAAGTGGTAGATTGCGGTGCAGAGCAGGGAGAGAAAGCATTACAATCTATGGTGAGCTTAGATGAGGGCGCGAGCTATTTGGGCGAAGTAGCACTTGTTGACCACGATTCGCCTATTTCTAATATGAATAAATTATTCTATAGCACACTTTACGATGAGAACGCTTCTTGTCATTTCGCCGTTGGTAAGGCTTATCCTATTTGTCTTGAAGGCGGGATTGATATGACGATAGCAGAACTTAAAGAGTGTGGTATAAACGATTCTATTACACACGTCGATTTCATGGTTGGCTGTGCAGATATGAAAATTATCGGTGTGAAAGCGGATGGCAGCGAAGTTCTTATTATGGAAAATGGTTCTTTTGTTTTTTGAGATTAAACTACTAGCTTTTTTTAGATAAGCATTGAAAAATAATAAAAAAAAATGTATAATGTAAATATCTAAAGAAAGGATGGGAAAAATGCTTATTAAATTTAGAGAAGCGGGACTTGTTGCCGCTAAGGAATTGTTGGAGAAGCAGGAGGATGCTTCAAAGAATTTGAGGATTGATATTGCAGGTGTTGGCTGAGGTGGCGTTGAATTTAGTCTAGGTGTAGACGAAAAGAAATCTGATGACCATGTCGAAGTTGTAGAGGGCATTAGTTTTGTCGTTGAAAAAGATTTGCTCGACATAATGGGTGAAATTGTTATCGACTACAATGGCGTTACTTTAACAGCTAGTTCTGATATCTAATTGTTTTATGTTTTAACTTGGAAATTATCCTTTACTTTTTTGCGGCTGCGTGATATAATATCTAGGTTAGAATACTTTTGATGATAGTTTGAACGGAGGAAAATAAAATATGGCTAGAATGAGAGAGCCTAGATTCAAAAAATGTAGACGCTTGGGACTTAATGTCGTTGGACATCCTAAAGCAATGAAAAGAGAAGGCAATGGTCAGATGCGTGGACAGCGTAAGATGTCTGCCTATGGTCAACAGTTACTTGAAAAGCAGCGTTTGCGCGCTTATTACGAAGTAATGGAAAAACAGTTCAGAAAATACGTAAGAAACGCAATCAAATCAGAAGGTTTGGCAGGTGACGTACTTGTTCAAAACTTAGAAACTCGTCTTGATAATATGGTTTATAGAATGAACTTTGCTAGTTCAATTCGTCAAGCACGTCAAATGGTTGTGCATGGTCATATCAGAGTTAACGGCAAAAAAGTCGATAGACCTTCTTTTGCAGTTAAGCCTGAAGATGTCATTTCTTTGAGAGAAAAATCTCGTAGCGTTGATATGTTTAAGCAAAACTTTACAGAAAATGCTGTTAATTTGCCTTATATCAGTGCAAACGTCAATGATTTTTCGGCAACTCTTTTGAGAATGCCTGAGCGTGACGAAGTGCCAATTCAAGTTGACGACCACTTGGTTATTGAGTTCTATTCTAAGGTTATGTAATGAATTTAAAACTTTCGCCACTTTTGGTGAAAGTTTTTCTATATATTAGGGGGAGTTATGGTTGGAAAAGAAGCGGAGATAGTAGCGAAAAAAGTGACAAATCCTCAGGCAAATAACGCGGCAATGAAAGTGTTGATTGGCGCAGAACAAGGCTGGGATGATTATGTAATGCGTATTATTGAATTGGAAGCGGGTGGACATAGCCCTAGACATCAACATGATTGGGAACATATCAATTATGTTGTAGAAGGGCAAGGCAATTTAATGATAGAGGGCGAAAATCACAGTTTAGCCGTTGGTAGTTATGCTTATGTGCCAGCCAATACATTGCACCAATTTAGTAATACTGGTGATAGTGTTTTTCGCTTTATTTGCATTGTGCCAAAATGTGGTCATAAATAATAATTTAGACGCTGATTAAAAAAAGATTAAAATTACTTGCTTATGCTTGTAATTGTTATCGATTGGCTTTATAATTAGTACATACTAAAAATAATATGTCTTAGGAGGAAATATGAAAAGAATCAGTGCATTATTTTTATCGCTTGTTTTAGCTGTTTCAATGCTAGCGGGCTGTACACCCGAGGGGAAAGGTTTCGCTGAAAACGTGCAAAAAGCAACAGAAATGAAACGGTATCATCAGTTTTCAACTGTTGATTATAGTTTTAATTTAGCACAATTTGTTGACTATTTTATGATGAATAGTGTAAGTGTAAATACTGATGAAGAGTTACCAGCGGAAGCGCAGCGCATAGTTAATTTGATTAAATCATATCCAGAAGTGAGAATTCATGTTGAAGCTGATGCTTTGGCTAATAATAAAGATAAACTAAATCCGCAATTAATTATGAAAAACTTACAAATTAATATTGCAGTTTTAGGTCAAGTTTATCGTTCAGGTGATATTGAAGTTGCCTTTAATGATAATAAGCTTTATATGTCTAAAAATATGGTAGATTTTGTTAAGGGCATTATTGTCGGCGTTTCTGAACAAGTTATGCCTGAAGAAATGCGCGCAGAAATGTTAGCAGAAATGGAACAAACTTTTGCTTATATTAATGATAGTTCAGAACAGTATTTTGTTGTCGACTACGACCAGTATCTAAAAGCTGACAATGCTGTTTTGACAAAGCAAGCGGTTAAGCAAATGAATACAGCGGAAACTTTGCAGTTGATGAATCATTATATTGAGCAAGTGAAAGAGATGGACGTTGAGCTTCCGATTACAAAAAAAGATAATAAATATACATTAAAATTAGACGTGGATAAAGTAATTGAGCTTATGCCGTCTGTATTAAAAGCCTTAGAGACTTTTGATTTTGGTGACCAAGAAGCAAACAAAGAAATTAGGTCAGGGCTTGCTAAAATGGATTTAGACAGCCAAGAATTACAAATGGCTTTGACAATGTTTAAAGCGATGTTTAACGGCACAGAAATGACTATTTCTAATTCTTATAAAGATGAAGTTTATACGAGTGAGTCTGCTTTTGATTTAATCTATAGCGGTGAAAAAGTATTGGATGTAAATTCTTATGCTAAAACTGAAAAATTAAGTAAACTCAATCTCGACTTCGCACCATTTGAAAAGGCAACTGATTTTATGCAATTAATGGAAAATATGCCGACATTTGCTGACAAAGTGCCTGAGAATACTCAGCCTTAATCAGATTGCAAATTGTCGATTTCAAACAATAATTAGATAAGCTATACAGGCTTTATCTATAAGCTTGTATAGTTTTTTAATGAATAAGATTATGAGAAAGCTGGTGGGAGAATGCAAACGGTTGAAATATATACATTTTCTACTTGTCCATATTGTGTAAAAGCAAAGGCATTATTAGAAAGTGAAAATATTGCTTATAAAGAATATGAAATAAGCGCTGATAAAGAAACAGAAATTGCGAAATTAAAAGAGAGAACAGCTTGCAAAACGGTTCCGCAAATTTTTGTTGACGGACAATTTATCGGTGGTTGCGATGATTTATACCAGCTATATGATGAAGGGAAATTCCCAGAATTATTTAGATAATTACGAGCGCTGTCATCCTGAGCGCGTAGCGCGTGAGGATCTTAGCGCGAAAGTATATAAGAGGCAAAATATGAAAAAATTTTTTTTAATAGGATTAATTATTGTCATGGTACTTGTTAGCGCTTGTGCTCCAGCTAAGGAAATTTATAATGATGTGGCAGAACCAAATGTTAAGAATAGCGTTCAAGCTCAAAGTGAAACGACAAGTGAGCAGACGACGAGCGAGAGCGCAAGTAGCACAACAGAAGTAGCGAGTACGAAGCAAGCTAGTAGTACAACAGAAGAAGTAGCAAGTACGACTGAAGTAGTGAGTACAAGTGAAGAAAGTGTAGTGACTACGACAACTACATTAGAAAGCACAAGTGAGCAAACGACAGAAACAGAGGGGGAAGCAATGTCTGAAAAAACATTAGAAAAAGGCTTATATGCTGATATTACAATGGAGAATGGCGGTAAAATCACGATTAAGTTATTACCTGAGCATGCTCCAAAAACAGTAGAAAATTTTCAAAAATTGGCGAATGAAGGTTTTTATGAAGGCTTGATATTCCATAGGGTAATAAATGGTTTTATGATACAGGGCGGTGACCCAACAGGCACTGGTATGGGCGGTTCAGAAGAAACTATTATTGGCGAATTTACCGCTAATGGCGTAGATAATGCATTGTCGCATAAACGCGGTGTAATTTCTATGGCACGTAGCCAGAATATGAACTCTGCTTCATCACAATTTTTCATTGTTCATCAAGATTCGCTTTTCTTAGATGGTCAATACGCAGCCTTTGGCGAAGTTGTCAGTGGTATGGAAGTTGTTGATGCAATTGCAAGTGTAGAAACTGACCCAAGTGATAAGCCTTTAACCGAACAAAAAATGAGTACGGTTGAAGTTTACGAAGTGCAATAAAAGTTTATTATCGAGCTTGCGGATAGTGAATTTACCGCGGCTCTTTTTTAGGTTATAAGGGGAATTTTAGCTATGGATAAACGCGTAATGCATATTTTTTATAAAGACTTAAATTTTCATAGCGCTTTAGTTGATGCAGCAAACAAACAGCAAGTGTTGCCTGTTTTTTTGTGGTCAGAACACTTAAATCAAGATGTCGATACAACGCCGTCTTTAATTTATCGTTGGCAGTGGGCGACTCTTTTTAATCAACAATTATTGCCTGCTGATGTCAATATGCCTATCGTCGAAAATAGTGATGACATTGTTGCGATTTGTCAAAATTTCGCAATCGATGAAGTGACAATGCTTAGGCATTTTGAACCGCGCGAAATTGCTTTTCAAAAACAATTAGCTTTGGAGTTAAAGGCACATGGTGTTCGCTTAAAATTATTTGATATTTATCGCCTTAATAATAAATTATCCGTTGTAAACCGCGGTAAAGATATAGATTTTGTTAATTATTATGCTAATTGGAAGAAGCAAGCATTTAAACGCGAAGCTGTTGCGGAAATTGCTTGGATATCTATTGATTTAGGTAATCGTTATCAGAAAATGCCTTTTAAAGTGGACATGCAATCTGATTTTAATGCCTATCAAGCTTTTTTAGCGGGTGAATTGACAGATATGACGGCGCAAGCTATAAATACTATGGTCAATCACGGTATAATAAATGCTCGCTCTGTTTATAATAAGCTTGTTAAATTTCCCGAAAGTAAGGTTAAACAAAGTATTATTTATAATCTTTGTTATAGGGATTTCGCCTATGCTGTCGTTGAAAAAACGCCTAGCATAATTGATACTGATTACAAGCAAAATGACAATCAGTGGCTTAATAGTGCCCTCGATTATCAGTTTTGGTGTAAGGGGGAGACTGGGCAACCAGAGCTAGACCAGGCGCTTAAAACTTTATATCAAACAGGACGAATGAATGGTAAAATGCGTTTTTTGGCAGCGAGGTATTTGACGAAGGAATTAAAAGTTTGCTGGCAAGAAGGTGTTTTTTGGTTTAAAGAGCATTTACTTGATTATGATTTAGCAATTAATAGCCTTGCATGGCAATGGGTTGCAAAAACAGGAATTGATGCGCGTGCGCTTTATTATATTATAGATGAGTAGGTGAAAAATGGAATTAACAATTAAAGAAATGCAGATTTTAAGTGAACAATACAGCGATGCTGACCAATACAGTATCTTTAATAATCTTGGTAAAATTAGAGGCGAAGGTAGCCTTGACAGTTTGACAGCGAAAGGTGTTTATGAAAATGGCAAATTAAATTCTGCAATGAAAGCGGTGCTCGACGTTTTAGCATACCCAGAACGAGTTGCAAGTTTTCGTTTAGAACAATTAGAAGTTAATATGAGAAAAAAAGCTTATATTCGTGGAAAGGATGCTTTTTTGCTTGAATTTCATAGAGAAAATGTCATTATTTCTACTTTGGAAACAGAACTCGATTCAGTGCGTACAGAGATTTCTAATCACACAGGGGTAGCTTTTCAAAAACATAGCCAGCTAAATCAAGTTTTTGACGGCGAGAGTTTACTTTGTCTTGCAGGACTTGCCGATTGGATTAGACAAATCGCCCTCAGTGAATTGACAGAAAGTTCAAAGACAGAAAAATTGAGCTTAGAACGCTTTGAACAGTTTTTATCCAAACCATTAAAAATGGGCTTGCTATCGCAAATTCAGAGCTTGACGCATTTAAAAACCCCTGACAGAGCAGGGGTAGAACGCGGTTTAAAGCGTTTGATTGAAATGCGTTTAGTTGAAACTATAGAGCCTAAAATAGAGGCAGACAAATCGACTATTTTGTTAGGTATTAATTTTTTAATTCCTAATATGGCTATTACTTTAGAATTATACGATTTGAGCAATCCTGAAAAAGTCTTAATGGCACGCGAACAAATTATTCAAGCAACACCAAAAGACAATCTTAGTATTTCGGCAAACGCTAATGGTTATCACTTACTCAGCTTAACTGCTAGTGAGGTTTTAGAGAAAATTATAGCTTATCTAGGCTTGCCAAAGCTATCTTAGGTAAATTCATTTGATTTACAAATGACTAGGAAAACTTTAGAGCAAGGCTTGTCATCCTGAGCACGAAGTGCGTGAGGATCTTAAGCCTTGCGACCAAAATGTGTTTTTTATGCTTATTTCCTTTTACCCAATGCTTTTGCCTTAGCATTGATAATATAGGCATCGTCAGGCGAGTATTGTAAAGCTAAACTATAATATTTTATCGCTTGTTCAGTGTCGTTTAATTTATTTAAGTATATATCGCCTAGAGCGCTAAGCGTTGTGATGTTTTTATAATCCATAGCTAGCGCTTTTTTATATAATTCAGCTGCTGAATTATATTTACCTGTATTAGCTAAATAGTTAGCGCTTGACAAAGTAGAAGAAAGCGTTTTGATATGAATGCGTAATGTTTTTTGATAATCAGTATAGATGCTCTCTAGGGGCATTATTTTTTTAAAATCATCAATATTAATATATACATCATATTTATTATTGGCTGGTAAAGTTCGTAATTTAACTGAATCTTTTCCGTCACTGATTGTCTCTTTTTCTGTATTAATGGTATAGCGTTTTTGATAGCGGTAGATTTCAGCTAAGCCAGAAAGCGGCGAATAGCTAAAACGCGCTTCTAAGCCTTTTGCTAACTCTGATGCTAATACATAGGTCTGCTCGTTCATTTGCTTGACGATTTCTCTATCATTGCTAAATATTTCTCTATCGTTGACAAATAAGTGTGATGCAGCTTTATCATGAGTTTTTATCACGAGTGCATTGGCGATTTTTCGCTTAGATTCTTTCAAGTAATTATCATTGTAATAGAGACTGCTTGAACCACCGCCGTCTAGATTGATTGCGTCAACAAGGCCAAGTGATTTTGCAATGTAAGCGGCTTCTAGCATGGTTACTTCATCAATTGTTACCATAGCAAACATATTATAATCCGTTTTACCAATAAAGCTGCGCTTCGCTCTATTAAAATTGATTTTGTCTTCAAAGAATTTTTCTTTTACAGGGTCGGCGACGATTTTGCCATCTTTTAACAAAATAGGACCTGCGCCAATGGCATTTTTCACTTTGTTGAGATAGAGTTGGCTACCATCGGTTACGTTATCACTATAGTTGTTATAATAGTGCTTAAATTTATATTCTACCTTATCGCCGATTTTAAATTTATTGATGATTTTAGAATCTTTGACTAAAATTAAAAAACCGTTAGTTGGAATATTAAAAGTGCCTGTCTCTATTCTGCTGACGTGATGATTAACAACGGTAATCGTCGTGTAATTATGTGCAGGTTGCACACCTTGATAGAAACTGTCAAAAATTAGAAGCGCATCGTTATTATCCATAAAATGATTGATATTCCACGCTTTGAAGTTATTTGGTTTTTGCCATTGTCCATTAATGGCACCTTCTATTGTTGTGAAAAGGGGCTGCATAGAAAATTTATTTTTGCTGTCAAATGTGGCAAGGCTACCGATATCACCAATGTGGACAACTTCGCCATTGTTAAAATAGGTGCCATATGTTTGCCTATCGCCGCCAATTTCAAAATAACCAGCATTAATCGCTGCTACAATTTTGCCATTGTTTTGTTTTTGTGATTGAACAATTTTATCTAGGGTATCTACAGCGCCAATGCCACCGTTAGCATAGGCAGTTTCTACTGATAAAGTAGGGCTTTCTAAATTTGCCCAAATGATATTGAGCGTTTTTTCTGCCGCTTTTTTCTCTTTTTCTGCTTGCTTTTTTATTTCTTCGGGGCTTAATTCTTTTTTGGTTTCTGCTGGTTTTTGTTCTTCATCTTTCTTTGCTTTTTCTGCAGCTGCTTTTTTTTGCTCTTCAACCTTTTGTTTTAACTCAGGAAATAATTGATATAATTCGGCATCAACTTGCCTTATATCAATTTTACGTGTTTCAGTATAAAAATCATTTTCTGCTGCGTAAGAGCAAGAAAAGAGTAATAAAATGGCGACTATACTTAGTTTAAGTAGTCGCTTGCATTGAGTAGACATTTTCGCCTCCATTTACATAATGAAAAGTTATTTAAAGCCGCCTAGTAGTAGGCGGCTTAAATGATTATTCTTCTTCGCTAGCTTCTGTAGTTTCTTCTGTTGAAACTTCTGCTGCCGCTTCTTCGTCATCATCATCACTTGGCTCTTCAAATTTTACAGCCTCTGAAAGCGATGCAATAACCATATCATCGTCACCGATAAAGTCAATGCCTGGATATTTATTTTTGTCAATATCTGCAATTGTGATTGCCTTATCAATAGCGATGCCATTGAGATCAACTTCGATGTTGTCAACTAGGTCTTTTGGTAAAACTTCAATTTCAAGTTCGTGTACAACTTTTTGTAAGACAAAGTCTCTACTAATATTTTCTTCACCAATAAAGTGAATAGGTGATGAGAATGTGATTTTTTCACCAGACTTAAGTTGTAAGAACTCGATATGCAAGATATCGTCTTTAACAACAGCGCGCTGTAAGTTTTTAATAATCGCCATTTCTTCTTGACCATCAATATCTAAAATTATTTTACCACCACTACCATGATGGGCAACAAATTTAGTGATTGGACCATTATCTAATGCGATGTTTTTTGATTCTTCGCCCGGAATATAAACGACTGCAGGTACCAAACCTTTAGCCCTAACTTTTTTTGCAGATGATGTTCCGAGCTCTTCACGACCATATGCTTTGATGACTTCTTGTGCCATTTTAACCTCCGATTTATTTATTTGTAAATTACACACCTTTAAATATACCAGATAATGGCAAGATATTCAATATTAATTGACGATTTTAATTTATTTGTAACCAAATAAATTTTAAAAGTGCAAAATAAACAGCTCTATTAACATTAAAAAAGCAAATAATCTTTATTGCTTATATACTATATAATGTAGAAAAAAGTTTTTGATATTTTTTGCAAAAAAGACTTGCTTTATATATGCTAGTTGTGGTAATATATAGCAGTCGACATTTTTAGTAAAAACTTTGGCGAAAATACATCACAAAATATTTTCAAAAAACTTTTAAAAAAGTGTTGACAGCCACATACGGTTTGTGGTAAGATATTAAAGTCGTCAAAACAAAGGGCGACAAAATAAAAGCAGTAAGCGAACCATGAAAACTAAACAAAGTACCCGTACTAAACTTGAAAGAGTTTAGTAGTCGAAAGACTAAATTCCTTTAATGAATTAAAGGCATTTACAATGGATAAAGAAAGTTGAAGTTGACAACTTTAAAAAGAAGAAACAGCATACCCTTGACGCAGTAATTTTTTCTTAGTTCAAGGAAACGCACGAGCGAATGAATGAGTGTATTAAATACTCGATTGAGTGAGCGAGTGCAGTTGACACAGAAATAAGGAAAAAGGACAAGTCAAGAAGTCAGTGAGTAAGGAAGCAATCGCAAGATTGATTTTCTATCTTGACTGGACAACTTTTATTTTAAGAGTTTGATCCTGGCTCAGGATGAACGCTGGCGGCGTGCCTAACACATGCAAGTCGAGCGAGAA
>PDWI01007880.1_pt1 | contig 12727 bp, 10 predicted proteins | sample 1430891 | NCBI WGS metagenome assembly PDWI01 (sample SAMN01162508, study PRJNA174530) | Oral metagenome, whole genome shotgun sequencing project. | biome: Marine environment; feature: Marine mammal; material: Swab sample of the gingival sulcus; isolation source: swab sample of gingival sulcus... | reverse complement strand
TTGAAAAGAATTTATAATCAGACAAGTAGAGACGCAACGCATTGTATCTCTACAATCACTTTATTTTACAATCGTATAACGCTGACAATCAAAACTATACAAACATACCCCCATCTACTTCTACAACAATCTTTTGCCTATGCAGAACATTGTAATTTGAATTTTAATTATAAAAAACTAATTTTGTCATAAAAAAACAAGGTGCAAGAATATTTATCTAAACTTAACGAAGCTCAACGACAAGCTGTAATCAACACCGAAGGTCCCGCCTTGATAATAGCGGGTGCCGGTAGTGGCAAGACCAGAGTATTAACTTACAGGATTGCTTATCTGTTAAATACAGGTAGGCAAGCCTCTGAAATTCTGGCTCTTACATTTACCAACAAGGCCGCTCGCGAGATGAAAGAACGTATCGGCGACCTCATTGGTGCGGAAAAAGCTGCCCGACTATGGATGGGGACATTCCACTCAATATTTGCTAAAATACTTCGCTACGAAGCCGAACATTTATCATACCCAAACTCATTTACAATTTACGATACCCAAGATGCAAAAAGCATCATAAAAAAAATTATAAAAGATTTATCGCTCGGCGACAACTACAATGTCAGAAGCATATACAGCAAAATATCAAAAGCAAAAAACAACCTCATTACATCTTCGGCTTATGCTAAAAATCAAAATTACCGAATAGCCGATGAGAAATCTCTAAAACCTGAATTTCACAGAATTTACTCGCTATATGAACAGCGTTGCTTTGAGAATGGTGCGATGGATTTCGACGACCTTTTGCTAAAAACAAACATACTTTTTAGAGACCATCCCGACGTTTTGAACAAATATCAAAACAGATTTAAGTATCTCCTTGTTGATGAATATCAAGATACTAACTACTCGCAATATCTCATTATCAAGAAGTTGGCTGAAACTCATAAAAACGTATGCGTGGTTGGCGATGATGCCCAAAGCATATACGGTTTTAGGGGGGCAAAAATCGAAAATATATTAAATTTCAGAAAGAATTATAAAAACTACAAACTTTTTAAACTCGAACGCAATTATCGCTCAACCGCCAACATTGTGGAAGCCGCCAACTCGGTTATTGAAAAAAACAAAGAACGCATCGACAAAAAAGTATTTGCCCACGGAGAACAAGGCAACAAAATTCAAGTAATTCAAACTCTAACCGACAACGAAGAGGGATACAAAATTGCAAGCATAATTCACGAATCAATATATCGCAATCATACCCAATACGGCGAGCATGCGATTTTATACCGCACCAATGCCCAATCTAGGATTTTTGAAGAGGCAATGCGTCGCCGAAACATACCTTATAAAATATACGGTAGCACTTCTTTCTATCAACGCAAGGAGATTAAAGACATCTTGGCTTACTTCAAACTTACCTGTAACTCAAAGGATAATGAATCGCTAAAACGAATAATCAATTATCCCAGAAGAGGCATCGGGCAGACATCGGTAGACCGCTTGGAGGCTTTTGCCAGAATGAAGGACATCAGCATGATGGAAGCCGTGAAGTTTTTGCAAACTGAAAACTCGGGATTGAACTCTCGTGCCGTAAATCAGATAACTTCGTTTGCACACCTTATAAATAAGTTCGAACAAAAAATAACCGAAAGCGATGCTTACAGTCTTGCATCATACATAGCATCGGAAAGCGGAGTGCTGAAAGATTTATTTGCCGATAAAGCTCCGGAGCAAATCGAACGACACAAAAACGTGCAGGAACTTCTGAACGGAATAAAGGAGTTTACCGAACAAAAAGACAATATGGAGGAAGCAAGCCTGCAAAATTATTTGGAGGAAGTTTCGCTACTTACCGATTTGGACAATGAGACCGACGAAGATAAAAACAAAGTCAGCCTAATGACGATACACGCCGCCAAAGGCTTGGAGTTTGAAAATGTATACATAGTGGGAATGGAAGAAGGATTGTTTCCCGGCGAGATGTCGGCACAAAATCCCAAAGAGCTGGAAGAGGAACGACGACTTTTCTATGTGGCTATCACGCGAGCAAAAAAAGAACTCGTAATAAGCTATGCTACACAACGTTATCGCTGGGGGAAACTTATCGACACAATCCCCGCAAGATTTATAAAAGAAATATCTGCAAAATATTTAGACATAACTAATGCCCCCGCTCTTCAATACAACAGCAAAAATACATCGCAAAAAAGTGCGGGGAACTTCTTCAATCCAAAGCAATATCAGAAACCTACGCCGTACACTCCCACAAATCGCATTCCTCAACCGTCGCCCCAAAATCTGCGACCTTTGAAAAAACGTAATTATACAACGTCTGAATCTGCATCGCAAAATACTCCGCAAAATTTAGGAAATTACAATTTCATAAAACCCGGAGCAAAAGTACAACATGCCAGATTTGGCGTAGGAACTGTAATAGCAATCGAAAACCCAATGCCCGACACAAAAGTTAAAATAAATTTCCCGAAAGTGGGAGAAAAAACACTACTCATAAAATACGCAAAATTAATGCCCGTGAAATAACATTTAATTTCGGTATGATATTTGATTTTAAATATATCAATAAATAATATACCTATGAGAGCAAAAATACTAATATTAATACTATTAACAACATTATCACTTAACCTTATGGGACAATCTGTAATAAAACCTGCACACGCCTTTTGGAAAGCCGACCAAACAACCATATCGCTCGACAAGGCATACAATATAGGAATAGAAAAACCAAACGAACTTGAATTTACAATGTTCTTTGACATCGAATTTCTGAAAGAGCAAGAAGTTCAAAACCTCGACTTTGAGATTATATGGTTCTACTTCTACTCCACCGAAAAAGAGTATATGGACTCATACACAATAAAGTACGATGAAAAAAACATAAACAAAAACAACAAGTACGAAATCAAATCAAAAATAAAAAACATGCAAAGCGGTTGGTGGGAAGTAGTTGTAAAATCAAAATACGACAACAAAGACGTGAGATTTAATAAAGTAAATAAATTTCAGATATATCTGAAATAAAGGAATTACACTAATTAATTACACACTCAAAAATTTTGAAAATTAAAATTCGATGAGTTTAAGTCCCGGCTAATTTTAAGAAGTTTGTCGGGGCTTTTTGCTTGCCTAATATTTTAAATTTCAAAAATTAACATTAAAAAGTGAGTTTTTGATTTTTTTTTTACAAATTTGTAGCCTACGGACTCACCCAAACTAAACACATTATGGAAAAAGAATCTCAAAACACTCAAAACCAAATTACACAACAAGCAAAACCACAAGATTTTTTGGCAACCGCTCTGCAAAATGCCGAACTCCTTTTGAATTACTCGGCTCAAAAAGGGCTGAAAATAAAAGAAGAGTGGATAAATACGATAATCGCCGCTCGCAAAGCCGAAAGAGGCTCGGCTTGGACAACTGAACTTGAAATAAATTTCTGGATTGCCTACAAAAACCTATCGGCACTTGTAAGACCGGTAAGCATCGAAAGTCTTAAAGCATCAAACAAGCAAGAATATCAAGACCCTAATTATTTTCATAAGCTGTTCAATATCAAGCATCGCAAGGCATCTGCCACAATTTCGGTGCGAAACTATCTGATAGCGGCATTGTTTTTTATTGTGATTTTATTGGTAATCCAAGTGTTCTCTCTGAAAGGCACAACCCTGCTGAACAGCATTATAAATAACAATCAACGAATTTCGCAAATTGAAAAACGCAAACGCGAATTGAAACTAATTCTAAAATCTGATGCAAATAATGAGCGTGCAAAATTAGAACGCTATGCTTTGGAAAGCGAAAACGTGAGGCTCGACCGTGAAAAATCCAGCAGTATAGAACTTCTAAAACCGTGGGTGCTTACCGTAAGAAATATAATATCATTCGGACAAAACACTGTGCCTGAATACCTTAAAGAGAAACCCGAGGAGTCTAAAAAGCCTCAGGGACCCGGCTTTGGACCTCCCGGACAAGGAAGTCCCGACAATGACATGAACATAAAAATATCAATAGTTCAAGAGGCAAACAACTTCACTCAGATAATACAATTATACATTTTGCCTCTTTTGTACGGACTTATAGGCGGTTTTGTTTTCGTGTTGCGAGGTTTGTCTTATGATATCACACATCACGTATTTTCCACAAACTCAAACATCAAGTATTCACTCAGAATAAGTCTTGGAGCTTTATCGGGTATAATCGTAGGACTTCTGTGGAGCGATATTGAAGGAACGCAAATCACATTTTTGGAATCATTCTCGACGGGGGCAATTGCCTTTATAGCCGGCTATGGCGTTGAATATGTGTTCAATGCGTTGGATAATTTCATAAACAATATTAGCGGCACACAAGATGCTAATTAAATATTCTTTTGTTGGAAAGCAGAGAAGTTTTGTAGAGACGTGCTATTAGCGCGTCTCTACTTTTCTGATTATAAAGTCTTTTCAATCTCCCTACCCCTCTTCTCCAAGAGGGAATTATTACAAATGTAGAGATATGCTATTAGCACGCCTCTACATTGTTGAATTTATTATAAACTTTACTTTTTAACTTTTACCTTTTAAGACTCAATTAATTGCGTCTCTACAAAACAGAATATCTACAACCTAAAACACTTATAACTAATTAATTACATCGCATAAATCCCCTTACCGGCGAAAGGTACTACCGGCGATTTTATAGTATTGCTTTTGTTAAAAGCTCGGTCGTAGATGTACATCTTAAACATTATGTTTTTAAATGATGCCGTGTGTGAGCTTTGAGTCATGTCGATGTTTATGGAGACTTCGGCTTCAAGATTTTTGTTACGTCCTTTGGGTTCTATGTAAGGGATGCGATATTGAAGCGGTGCTCCTGTCTCGACCAAACTTGTGTCGCCGGGTTTCACCTTGTAAAGTTGCAAGAAACAGTTATAATGAAACATGCTGTCCGGGCTAAACACACCTGTTGTGTCTTGGGTTCTGAGTCCGATATTGCCGTCGCCGTCCTTTAAATCAAATACCAACGTGAAGCGTTTTATCGGGTTTTCAAGGGCATCAATAGTATCATTCAAAACGATGTATCGCATTGTGATTGAGGGAATAATGGGATTGTCCTCGTTTTTTTCGCACGAAGATATGAGGACAAGTATAAAGATAAGCCCGCTAATTATTTTGATATGTTTTTTTCTCATCAGCCTGTTTTATTTTTTCCTAAAAAACAGTTCGATAGGCACACCGTAGAAATTAAAATCTCGTCGGAGGTTGTTTTCCAAATACCGTCTGTACGCCTCCTTGATGTGGTCGGGGTAGTTGCAGTAAAACGCAAAGTTGGGAGCGTAGGTGGGCAACTGTGTGGCGTATTTTATTTTTACGTGCTTGCCTCGGAACGATGGCGGCGGATTTTTCTTTGTGTATCTTTCAAGTGCTTTGTTTAGCACCGATGTTTGGATTTTGGATTTACGTGCCTCAAATACCTTCTCTGCTTCGTCGATGGTTTTTAGCAGGCGTTGCTTTTCGAGTGCCGAAATAAATATCACGGGGTAATCGGTAAATGGGGCGGTTCGCTCTTTGATTTTGTTTTCGAGCTTTTTGGCTGTGTTAGAGTCCTTTTCGATTAAGTCCCATTTGTTTACCAGCACCACCACACCACGTTTGTTTTTTATAATCAGGTTCAAAATGTTTTGGTCTTGAGCCTGAAAACCTTGCTGTGCATCTATCATCAACAGGCATACATCGGAGTTTTCGATGGCTTTTATGGAACGCATAGTTGAGTAAAACTCGATGTCCTCGTTTACCTTGCTTTTCTTGCGAAGTCCTGCCGTGTCTACAAGTATAAACTCTTTGCCGAAACGTGTATATAAGGTGTCTAATGAGTCGCGTGTAGTGCCTGATACCGGGGTTACTATGTTGCGTTGTTCACCAAGTAATGTATTAACAAACAGAGACTTGCCCGCATTTGGTCGTCCGACTACGGCAAAGCGAGGGATGTCGCTTCGGTCTTCTTCGTTTACTGTGGATTCTTTCGGAAGATGCTCTACTATTGCGTCAAGCATGTCGCCTGTGCCTGCTCCGTTTATTGATGATATTGGGAAAAAATCGCCGAGTCCTAATTTGTAAAATTCGGCTGTTTGCATGTGCAAGGCGGTGTTGTCTACCTTGTTGATTACCGTTATTATCTTCTTGTTTGTTTTTCGAAGTATCTGGGCAACCACTTCGTCATCGGTTGTTATTCCGGCAGTTACGTCTGTCAGAAATATTATTAAGTCGGCTTCTTCCAAAGCTATAATGACTTGCTCGCGAATGGCTTTTCCAAATTCATCGTCATCATTTAGCGAGTATCCGCCGGTGTCTATCATGTTAAATTCTATGCCGTTCCAGATTACAGTTCCGTAATGTCGGTCTCTGGTAACGCCTGATGATTCGTGTACTATTGCTTTTCGTCCTTCCGTAAGTCTGTTAAACAGAGTCGATTTCCCTACATTGGGGCGTCCTACAATTGCTACTGTGTTTCTCATTTTATTTGTTTTTTTGATGCCTCAAAGATACATCTTTTCTTTTTAATTTATTATTTTTTTAAATCTTTGATTTTTACGCCTACAATCAAGATGTCGTCGACTTGGCTTTCTTTGCCTTTCCAATGTTGAAATTCGCTTAGCAAGAGGGTTCGTTGCCTCGGCATATCGTATTTTTGTATTCTAAGTAAGGTTTGTTTAAGTTTTGAAACCATATACCTTCGATTATTTGCACCTCCAAATTGGTCTACATATCCATCTGAGAATAAGTATATTGTATCGTTTTCTTGAAGTTGTAGTTGTTCTTTTGTGAAGTTCTTTTCACGGAAATATATTCCTATCGGGTTGTAATTTGGTTCTAGTTCTATCACTTCATTATTTCGCACAATCAAGGCGGGATTGTTTGCACCTGAAAATTCAAGTTCCATGGTTTCGGTATTTATGGTGCATAATGCCATGTCCATTCCGTCGTCTTGACTGTCGTTTTCAAGGGTTTGCTTTAAGGAATATTTTATTCTTGCACGCATTTCTTCCAAGACTTGCTCGGGTGATACGATGTGTTTGTTTTCAGTTATTTCATTTAGCAGTGATATTCCGAGCATGCTTACGAATGCTCCGGGAACGCCGTGTCCGGTGCTGTCAGCTACACTAAATATTATATGATTGCCTATTTTTTTTAGATAATAAAAGTCGCCGCTTACGATATTAAGGGGTAGGTAGAGTACGAAGTTTTCAGGAAATAAATCATTTACCAATTCGGTTTTTGGAAGCATTGCGTTTTGTATTCGCTTGGCGTATTTTATACTGTCTTCAATTTGCCTTTTTTGCTTCTCAATTTTTTTCTGCGTCATTAATAACTGCTTGTTTTTGATGAGGATAAGGGTGTAGTCGCGTTTTCTTCGCAAGAGTAAAACCACGAGTCCTATGGCGAGTATTAATGATGTGATAAATCCTATTATTATGATTACGTTTTTGTGTCGCTCTTTTTTGTTAATTGTTTTTTGACGTTGTTTTTCTTTTTTCAATACATTTATCTGCGTCTTTTTTTGTTCAACTACATTGTCGAATTTAATGTATGCCACTTTTTCTTTCAGTCTGTCTTCGTACATTGAGTCGGAATATTGCATTGCAAGTTTCATGTATTTAAGCTCTTTGAAAATGTCTTGCTTTGCTCGATAGATTTCCGCCAGATTAAGGTATGAGGCTCTTATGGCAAATGCGTTTTGGGTTTCTTGTGCAAAAACTATTGATTTTTCTCCATTTACCAATGCCTGATTTATTAGACCTTTTTTCAGATTGATACATGATTTGTGTCTGTATATGTCTGCCAACATATTTAGGTCGTAATCTCGCTCGATGTGTCTTAATGCCTTGTTGTAATTTCGCAAAGCAAGGGTTAGATTGTTTTGAGCATGGTTGATGTCGCCTAGGTATTTATAGCATACGGCTTGCCCCACCTTGTTTTTTACGACAACTCGATAGTCAAGAGCCTGCTTGATGTGTTCGACTGCTTCTTTGAGGTTGTTGCGTCCGAAATGTATTCGTCCGATATTGAAATTGTAGTATGCCATCATTGCAGTGTCATTCAATTGGTTGGCGATACTGTCGATAGGTTGGATTTCTTCCCAAGCCCTGTCATATTCTTCAAGATATATGTATGCGTTGGCAATGTTGATGATGGCGTATCCATATTCTTCGGTCAAGTTGTGTTTTTTTGCCACTTGTTTTCCATACTCGTAGAAGCCGAGTGCTTGCTGATAGTCGCCGGAATTGCGATATGCCACTCCCGTAAAACCATAAGCCCTTGCCAACTCAACATAGTTCTGTTCTTTGCGTGCTAATTCGATTGCTTTTCGTCCATATTCAATTGCTTTTTCAGGTATTCTGTTGCGTAGTTCCCAGCTTATTTGATTGTAGTATTTTGCTTGCGGATCTTCTTCGGCAAGGACTATTATTCTGTTTAAAAAGTCTATTCTATTATCATTTTGGGCTTTTAATAGTGAAAAATTTAACAACAAACTTATCAATATTACTACGTTTATATTTCTCCTCATAAAATATTTATAGATACAAAACTCTAAAATTAATAATTATTTTTTCAAAAAAAACACCTTATTTTATAGTCAAAATTCAGCAACGCATATTAACAACTGATTATAAAGCACTTATATTTTTATTATTTTTTCAGAAATATTTAATATTATCTTTATTTATTTTTAATCCAATTAACAAGTCCCTTTTGCTCGATGATAGTTTTCAGTTTTTGAGGCAACGAACCAAAAGGAAATTTAGTGTCATTTATAATGATATTATAATTCTCAAAATCCACCTCTACCCTATCGCCGGGTTGGTATGCCTCAACGGCTTGGGGTTGCACTATCAGAAGAAGCCCTTGGTTGATTGCCGAGCGATAGAAAATTCTATTTACGGATTTCACCACCACCGCCCTTATGCCTATGTGAGCCAAACCCACTGACGGATGCTCGCGCGAGCTTCCCGACCCAAAGTTTTCGCCTGCAAAAATGATGTCATTTTGTTTGGCATTTGGGGAAAAATTGGTATCGAAACCGGCAAACAAATGCGGAATTATATCTTGCGGATTTGAACTCATCACCTTATAAGTAAGGTTGCCGGCAAACATTTGGTCGGTGTTCAGATTATCGACATCGGTGTAATTCCAGATGCCGTTGTCGCTTCGGCGGTTGTCTTCTGCCGAGATTGCCACCGTCTTGCTTTGCTTGGTTTGGTAGGGATATTTGTCGGGCTTGGGATTTTGACGAGGGTCGGCTATCTCGCCCACAAGTGCCGAGTGTGCCACCACCGCCGGCGACGCAAGGTATATCGAAGTGTTTTTATTGCCCATGCGTCCCAAGAAATTTCGGTTGGAAGTTGAAAGGATATTGTAGCCGTCGGCAGGGATGCCCTGACCCGTTCCAAGACAAGGACCACATGATGCTGACAAGACATTTGCTCCCGAATTTAGGAAGATTTCCACCAAGCCCTCTTTTATGGCTTGCAGATATATTTTTTGCGATGCCGGAGTTATAAGCAGTTGGAAACCTTGTTTTATTTGCTTGCCTTCCAAGACTTTGGCAGCTTCGCGTAGGTCTTCGATTCTGCCGTTGGTGCAAGTTCCGATAAAACCCTGATTTATTTTAGTGCCTTTCAAATCGTGTAATGATTTCACATTATCGACATTATGAGGCACTGCAATGAGGGGGTATAATTCATTGAGATTTATGGTAATTTCTTTGGCGTATTTGGCATCGCTGTCAGCCCAAATACCGTCGATTGTTTTTTGTTGGTAGAAGTCGGCTAATACTTCGTCGGGTGGGAAAACGGCATTTTTTGCTCCCATCTCAGAGGCAAGATTTGCCAAGGTCATACGCTCGCTAATGTTCAGATTTTTAACACCTTCGCCATGATATTCTATCGACATGTAATTTGCCCCAGCCGTTCCAATCATGCCTATAATCCACAGCGATATATCTTTGGCATACACGCCTTGCGGAAGTTTTCCGTTAAGGGTTATTTTGATTGACTCCGGCACACGAAACCATGTTTCGCTTCGCTTCCAAATTCCGGCAGCTTCGGTGCGGTCGATTCCCACGGCAAGAGCGTTGAACGCCCCTGCGGTGCAGGTATGGCTGTCACTCCCCACGATAATCATCTTGGGCTTTGCATGGTATGACATTATCTGATGGCAGATGCCTTTTCCCGCATCATAAAACTTATCGACTTTTTGCTCTTTGACGATGTTACGGATTGCCTCGTATTGTGTTGCAAGAGCGGCGGTTGTGGGCGGAGCATTGTGGTCTAATACAATCAAGTGGCGTGATGGGTCGGCGAATTTCTCGCCGTTCATTTTCTTGAAAGTTTTGTATATGCTTGCGGTGTTATCGTGAGTGAGGACGATATCAGGTTTCTCAAATACTATTGTGCCAGCCGAGGCATTTAGTATTTTTTCGGCAAAAGTGTATCCCATTTTAGTTTAGTTTTTATTTGCTTCAAATATAGTTAGATTTCGCAAGAAATCCAATTTTTTTGGGGATAACACTTCCAAAAAATCTCACATAATAGGCACAATGTGTTAATGTTACTCGAAATTATTTTGTTTCAATTTCAAAGTATTTTGTTAATTCTTTGTAGTTATCTTGGGCTGATAAACAGGTGTCATTTAGATAGCCTTTTATTTCAGAATATTCAGATAAACCTCTATAATAGAAGAACTTATATTTATCTTCAATTATAAACGGAACAATGTTATTTTTCAAACACTCTTTAAACATTATCAAGCGTCCAACTCTTCCGTTGCCGTCTTGAAATGGATGGATTTTCTCAAATTCATAATGAAACTCAATAATATCTTCAAGAGTTATGTTTTCCTTATTATTGTAGTTTTTTAAAAGAATTTCAATATGTTGTTTGACCTGATTGGGTTTAGACGTTGCTATTCCGCCAACCACATTGGGTTTTAATTTATATTCGCCGACTTTAAACCAATCTTTTCGAGCATCAGAAGTATTGGTTTTTAAAATTCTGTGAAATTCTTTAATGTGGGTTTCCGTTAAAGGCTCTTTGGCAACATTTAACATGTAATCAAAACAATGAAAATGATTAACGGTTTCAAGTATATCATCGACATTTGCGGTTTCTGTTCCTTTTTCGGTGAACAGCGTATTGGTTTCATAGATATACCTTGTTTGTTCTTCCGATAATTTGCTCCCCTCAATTCTATTGGTGTTGTAGGCAAGTTTTATTTGCGTCTGATGATAAATTCCTCCTTTTAGATTGTTAGATTTCTCTTCTTGTAATATTTCTAAAAGTTTCATTTTCTGTATTGATTTGATTTTCTAAGCCCCCCCTACTTCTTGGCTGACAGCAAGTTTTTGAGCTGATGCACTTGATTTAGAATTGCTATTTTTTCGTTTTTGCTTTCGCGTGAATTCATTTTCAAATCAAGAATTTGCTCTATCATGTTGCTTGTTATTTTTTTGCTTTCTTCCAATATGGGGTCGGTTAAATCAGCATATTTTTTTACACTTCGCATTAGTTTTTTAAGCTCAGAAAATTGAATGCTTATAACTGTAAGTAGCTTTTTATCAGCAATTTCATTGGTGCGAGCAAAAAGGTCAAAGTCTATCACCAATACTTGCAACATGTGATTTATTTCCGACACTAAATATTCCGGTTTTGTATTCATTTTGATATAGTTTTTAGTTTTTGTTTGTTTGTTCTATAAAGGCAAGCAATTCTTCCTTCCCCTTTTTTTGCGTGGCTGACGTGAAAAACATTTCAGGCAAAAATTCCCATTGCTCTTTCATTGCTTCCTCAAAAACATTGGGGATATTGTCTAATTGCATTTTGCCAATCTTATCGATTTTGGTAAACACCATCACAAACGCAATTTCTTTTTCGCCAAGAAACTGCATAAATTCAAGGTCGTTTTTCTGAGGCTCATGGCGAGCATCAATCAACACAAACACGCAACTGAGATTTTCTCGCAAATCAAAATACCTGTTTATCATCTTCTGCCACACTCGCCTCTCGCTCTTGGAGCGTCGGGCATAGCCGTAGCCCGGCAAGTCGGTTATATACCAACTATCATCCACCAAAAAGTGATTAATACTGCGAGTCTTACCCGGTGTAGATGATGTTAATGCCAGTTTTTTCCTGTTGCAAAGCATGTTTATAAGTGATGATTTCCCTACATTCGACCGACCTATAAAGGCATATTCAGGCATCGGACTTTGAGGGCATTCCGAAACATCGCCGCTACTTTTTACAAATTTTGCGTTTTTTATAATCATGTGTCTAATTTATTGGCAAAGTTAAAAAGACTTTTCACATTATAAATAAACTGAAAACATTTTTTTATATATGAAATATATCCCTAAATTTGTATGTTGTGTGTAATTAAGATTATTTATTACAAATCGATAAAAAATAGTATATTTGTAATTCGATAATTTATATCATAATGAATAGGACGAACAAATTACAAATACGAAATAGCACAGCTGAATTTTTAATCTTCTCCAATCAAAAAGGAAAAGACGGAATAGAGGTTCGATTTGAAAACGACACAATTTGGCTTTCTCAAAAGCTTATGGCGGTTTTGTTTGATTGTAGTTCTGATAATATCTCACTACATTTAAAAAATATTTTCAAATCTGGCGAACTTGAAGAAAATTCAGTTGTCGAGGAATTCTCGGTAACTGCTTC
>PDWI01007879.1_pt1 | contig 12728 bp, 5 predicted proteins | sample 1430891 | NCBI WGS metagenome assembly PDWI01 (sample SAMN01162508, study PRJNA174530) | Oral metagenome, whole genome shotgun sequencing project. | biome: Marine environment; feature: Marine mammal; material: Swab sample of the gingival sulcus; isolation source: swab sample of gingival sulcus... | reverse complement strand
TTTTCTACATATATTTCATTTACACCTGTTTCAAGTTTATGAGAATATAAAAGTTGACCAAGTAAATTCATTATTTGAACTTTTCCTGCTTTTATAGTTTTTATAAAGAATCTGCCTTTTGCAGGGTTAGGATAAATCGACACTTGAGAAGATTTAATTTCTTTTACTTCTGTAACAATTTTACCTTTACCTTTTACCTTTATCAAATGGTTTCCTGCATTATCGGTAAGGCTTATTTCAGCAGAATGTGCACCTACAGATGTTGGAGTGTATTTAATAAGAATGCCCTTTTTGTCTCCTGCCGGAATATTAAGTGAATTAGTAGGAGTAGTAGTAAACATGCTATTATTTGATGTTATTTTGCTAATTTTCAAGGTAGCATTGCCTTTGTTTGTTATAATAAAAAGTTTTTTAATTGTTTTTCCTTTTTTTACTTCTCCAAAATCATATTCGGTAGCTGAGATTTCAAATTGAGGCTCACCTTTTTTTCCTTTTCCTGTTAGCCCTATAAAGTGTGGACTATCGGGAGCATTTGTTTTTATTTCTAATCTAACTATACCTGTTCCTATTTTTTTAGGAGAAAATGATACGGTAAAAGTTTTTTGCTGACCGGCTGTTATTACAGTGTTCTTTTTAAGTGATGTACTAAACATGCTGTAAAATGAAGGATTATAAATAGAACTAAATTTCACATTAGCAATATTTAATGCTTGTGTACCCGGATTAGTTATTGTAAACTCCTTGGTAGCTGTTTGCCCTATAAATACCTGATTGAAATCATGTTTTTTTGCACTTATAGAAAAAGCAGCTTGTAAACATCCTGTATTATCACCCGGATTGCTAATTTCAGCTAAAGGAGAACCATTTTTATAAAATTTCCAATTTTTATCAATAGCTGCCTGACTGTTGCTTGTAGCTAATCCCGGATTGCTGCTATTGTCATAAAGAAGTGCAATTATTTTTCCTACCGTAGTTTTTTTTCTATTAGGTAAAGAATAATATATAGTATTTAAAGCACAAGCATCTAATTTATTGTCAGCAATTGATATTGTTTCTAAATTATTTGAATTAATTATAAGAGAAGTTAACTCGTTTTTAATGCAATATAAGCTTTTTAAATTAGTATTATTGCTTAAGTCTAGATTTTTTAATTCATTTGATGAACAATGTAATGTTCTTAAATTAGTGTTATTGCTTAAGTCTAAGGTCTTTAAATTATTATTGGAGCAATATAATTTTTCTAATTTAATATTATTTTTTAAATTTAAATTTTTTAAATTATTACGATAACAATACAACTCTTTTAAATTGATGTTTTTGCTTACATTTAAATTTAAGTTTGTATTAGGATATTGCAATACTTCTAATTTAATATTATTACTTACATCCAGATTTGTTATTGTGTTATAACTAATATCTAAAAATTTTAAAACGGCGTTATGACTTATATCTAAAGTTTTTAGATTATTTTTATATAAATTTAGATGCCTTAAGTATGCATTTCGGTTTGTATAAATATTAGTTAAAGAATTATTTTTACATTCAAACTCTACAACTTTACCATAAATTTTAAATGTTTGAGAATTTACGGTGTATTTTTTATTATAAGATGTAACTTTTTCTCCATTGTCTTGTACGCCATTGTTGTTAAGGTCTATCCAACAGTTGCTTAGTTTTCCGTCAGGAATTATCTTTAGTTGAATTTTTTCGCCTGATTCTTTTGACGTTGTTAGTGTCATGTAAGGTTGAGTGTTTACTCCACAATTGTTGCCCCAAAATGCAGTTGTGGGTTTTTTCCACTTATTGTTTGTATTAGGGTCGAAGTTGGCATCTACATTTATGCACTTGCCATTTAATCCCGGTCCTATTACTTCTACATTTTTTAAAGTGGTAGCATTTTTGCCGTTGGCTAAGTTAAGAGCTTTTAGGTTTGCACCGCCACATTTAATGTTTTCTAATTTAGAAAGAGGGCTAATATCTAACATTGCAATTGATGTGTATTTTACCCATAGTCTTTTCAAATTTAAGTTTTTACTAAGGTCGATATTATTTATATTATCACTATAATTTAAGTTTAAATATTTTAATTTTGTATTGTTACTTAAATCAATATTAACAAGTTCGGAGTTTGTAGCATCTAAACTTTCTAAGTTAGTGTTTTGGCTTAAATCGATGTTTTTATTTTCTTTATTGTTTTTTAAATAAAGAGACTTAAGCATTGTGTTTTTGCGTACATCTAAATCTTTTAGAAGAGGGTTGTCTTCTATATTTAAACTTTCTAATTTAGGGCATTGGCTTACATCAAGTTTTTTTAGTTCATTATTTGCTAATCTTAAATTAGTAAGTTCAGTTGCTTTACTTACGTCAATTGATTCAATTGAGTTATCGTTTAGATCTACACTTTTAATAGTTGAGTTAAGTATTACTGTTTTTAGTTTTTTATTGCTACTACAGTGTAAGTACCTTAAATATAGATTTTTTTCTGCATTAATTAAGCTTAAATTAGATTTATCTGTGTGTGGGCTATCATAATCATTAAAAGTTAATTCTTTAACTTTTCCGTATATGGTTATAGTTTTAGTTTTATTATTAATGGTATATTTGACACCGAAGAATCTTTCATAATCATCAATAAATAAATCAGATGTTACTGCTTCTCCGGGGTCTTTTATTTTGTTGTTGTTAAGGTCAATCCATATGTTAGGATTTTCAACATCAGTCCATACTCCTATTTGTATTTCTTCGCCTGCTGCTTTTTCTGTTTTTATTGTTATTGTCGGTTGCTCGTTGTTTTGAGCTATAAGTGTTGTTGCGCTAAGTAGCATTGCTACTAATATTAATGTAAAATTTCTCATTTTTTTTAATTTTAAATTTTTAATTATTTTATTTCTTTTATAAGTGAAGATTTAACATATCCTGATATAGTATGCTTGTTTCCCGAAGTTTTTCCCGAGAATGTAACTTTATCGTTTGCTTCTCTTTTTAATGTTCCTGAAGCACTAAATAAAGTTTGTAGTTTGCCGTCAAGTTTTATTTTAAACCCACCTACAGCTATGTTATCACCATTTATTTGTGCTGTTTCACCAACATTTAAAGGTATTCCTACTACAGAAAAACTTGCCCCGTCTTTGTTGAGATCTAATATTGCAATGTTATTTCCGTTGCTTTCTTCTAAATCTCTACCGGCTTTATTTGACTTTGCATCAATAACGGTTTTACCGTCAATTTTTAATACGCATTTAGCACTTCCTATTCCGGGAATTTTAGAATTGTCTGAATCGTCGTCTTTACTACATCCAAACATTGCCGATACAATTGTCAGCACAATTAGTAATTTACTTAAATTTTTCATGTTTTTTTTGTTTTAGTTAATTTATTAATGTAGCTATTGGCTTTTAGAAACCTTTAGCCGTTAGTTGTTACTTTTAAATTATTTTATGCAGAGGCTGTTTGAAAATATTATTTTTAATACAGCCTCTGTTATTATAAATTGGGCATCACTAATTTTCAGTTAATCATTACAAGAATTTCCTGAGTTGTTCCATTTTGTACTACTATCTTTTTTCCACAAATTGTATTTTCCTGTTTCTTTGGGAGTATATCCCTTGTCTATTTTTATGCATTTTAGTTTACCGCAATTTCGTGCGTCAAATGCTATCCCATTTCCTCTATCTTTTTTAAAATTAGCATTGTTTCCATTTGCAACATTAAGCTTACTTAATTCAGGATTATCATTGCAATATAATTTTGTTATTTTTGTGTTTTTACTAATGTCTAAATTTGTAATAAGATTATTATAGCAACCTAAAAAGTAAAGTTTTGTATTTGCACTAACATCTAAGTTTTTAATTTTATTTTTACTACAAGCCAAATACTGAAGTTTTATGTTTTTAGTTACATCTAACTTACTTATGCCTGCCTCATAACATGTTAAACTTGTTAGTTTTGTGTTTTTATTTACATCTAAAGCGGGTATTTTAGTTTGCCAAAGGTCTAATTTTAGCAATTCTGTATTTTTGCTAATGTCTAATTTAGTAAGATTAAGATTATATAATGACAGATACTGTAAGTTTGTGTTTTTGCTAATGTTTATTGATGAAAGCACTCCTTTCTTAAACGTATTGTCAATAATTAAACTTGTGAGATTTGTATTTTTACTAATTTTTAAAGATGATAACTTTTGACATTCTCTTATCTTTAATTTTAGTAAATCATTATTATAACCGGCATCAAATGAAGTTACGGTTTTACCTTCAAAAATATGAAATTCTTTTATTGATCCATAAATATTAATAGTTTTTGATTTGCAAGTGTAGGCGTAACCATTTTTTCCTTCTTCTCCTTCATCTTTTTTGCCATTATTATTAAGATCTACCCAAATGTGTTTGAAAAGTTCGGGTTTTGTATCAAAGTTAAAAATGACCTTATCGTCTATTTTTTCAACCTTTAGTGTCATTTTGTTGTTTATTCCTTCCGAATCCGGCTTTTTTTCTACTATTATATCCGCGCTAGCAGTTTGTTTGCTTCCATCTTCATAGGTTACGGTAAATTTAATAGAGTATGTCCCTGCTTTCTGATATTTAATTTTAATTTGCTTTTTTGTATTATCGTCTGTGTCTATGTAGGGACTGTTATCACCTTCGTATTCCCATACACATTTATTGGGTTTTTCTAATAACTGTACTATAAGAGTAATTGTTTCATTTGTTTTTGGCTTTTCAGGATTTACCGAAATTTTCAGTTCTTTCCTGTTTTTATCGGGGTCAACTGAATTTTCTTTTTCTCCACATCCAAAAAATATTAATATAATTGTTAGTGAAGTTAATAATCTACTTAAATTTTTCATGTCTTTGTTTTAAATGTTTATAATTTCAATTATTCTTTTGTTTTTTTTTAAAAAAAAAGGATTAAAATTTAATTCTATTATGTTTTACTTAATAATGAATAAAGTTATATGTTTAATATTATTTACATAATAATAATTGATTAAAGTATAATTTTATTCAGAGTAAAATATTTTTAATTAATTAAAAGAAATACTTGTGCGAAAATACATTTTATAAATTAGTTTTTTTTCACCCTTTGGGGTGATTTTTTTGAAATCAGATATAAAATTTGTATCACCCTTTAGGGTGATTTGTTGGTGTATATTCCTTGTTTTCAGTGTTTTGTATTTTTAGGTGTTAAAAACTTATTTTCTTGCTTTAAAAAGTATAATGCAACTTTATATATTAGAAATATAATTGTAAATAAAATTTGAAACATTCTTAAGAAATCACATACACTTTATATTATGTTAATCACAACAATGAATATTTTGTTTCTATGCTGTATTTAATGTTTTTCTGTCTAAAAAACTATTTTCACGAAAAAACCATCTTATCATTGTTGTTTCGCTTTTGTTTACATCTGCTGTCAATGTAATTTTTATTCCTACTTTAGTAGTAATTGTATTTACACATATTTTTGTCTTTTTGTATGTTTCCGCTTGTGGCTTAGATTCATTTTTTTTGCAATTAAACATTATTGATACAATTTTCGGTATAATTAATAATCTACTTAGTTTTTTCATGTTTTATTTGTTTATAATTAAATTGTCCTTTTGCTTTTTCAAAAGGATTAAAATTTTATTCTATTATGCTGTATTAAAATGATAATTATGTATTATTATATTTGTGGTATATTTATTATAATTTAACAAAAGTATTGTTTTAAATATTTTTGTCATACTACAACTTTGTGAAATAATATTGTGCACTTGCGATATATGTGTTTTTTTTTGTAAACCTTTTTTAGTTTAATATATCACACTTAAGGAACCTATACAATGCAGGAAGAAATGAAGCAGGAAGATTTACGAATGTAGATTTTCGATTGACGAATTAAAGAAACGATATTTGGTATAGCCAATGAAGAAATGAAGATTTTTATTTTTTTAACCGCAAAGACACAAAGGTTTCGCAAAGAACGCAAAGTTTTTTTTAATCTTGCCTCCGATAGCTAAAGCGTCCTACTCATGTTCCTTGATGTAAATAAAGACCAAAGATTTACGAATGTAGATTTTCGATTGACGAATTAAAGAAATGATATTTGGTATAGCCAATGAAGAAATGGATATTTTTCTTTTTTTAACCGCAAAGACACAAAGGTTTCGCAAAGAACGCAAAGTTTTTTGGGTTTAGACTTCGATAGCTCGAGCCTCCGGCTTGTGCTCTTTGCTAGAAATAAAGACAAGTAGATTGATGAATGTAGATTTTCGATTTACTAATTAAAAACTTTTTAGATACCCTAATGGAAATTATAATTGCCGAATGTATTATCACTTATCATTTATCATCCATCACTCATCACCTATCACTCATCACCCATAAAATATACTAATTAATATTTTTGCGTCTTTACGTTTAGAAAAATAGTCAGGGATTGATGAATAAAAATTGTAAATTGATATTTTGTAATTGTAATTAGCTAAGTTTAATGTTGTTTTTAAAATAATAATTGTTTTTCAAAAAATGTGTAATATATTTAACCGAGTTTTATGGTTTAATTTTAAATTTTGCTAAAAATTCTGCTTTGCAACTTATAGAAAGGGGTATTTTTTCATCATTAATCATCTTTATGTAGCCTCCATTGGTTTTTATATATTCACTAACATGGTTTATATTAATAATATGAGAACGGTGAGTGCGTATAAAGTTACTTTTAGGGAGTAGCTCTTCAAAATGTTTTATTGAACGGCTAACAAGTATGTTTTTTTTATCTAATATACTAAAATTTGTATAAGTATTATTGGCTTCTAAATGTATTATATCGTTTTGGTTTATAATTATATATTTTTCGGCTGTAGATAGTACTAATAAGTTAGGGTTATGTTGATTTATAATGTTTTTTTCTAAAGCTATAAGTCTTTGTTCTATACTTTGTTTTTTTATTGTTTTTAATAAGCGGGTTATAACATTTTCGAGTTCGATAGGTTTAATAGGTTTAAGTATATAATCAAAGGCAGAGTATCTAATTGCCTGTATTGCATAATGTGCATGAGCCGTAACAAACACAATATTGTATTTGTTATAGGGAAGCTGTTTAAGTATGTCAAAACTTAGACCATCTTCAAGTTCTATATCTAAGAACAAGGTGTCCGGTTCAGTTTGAATTATTACTTCAACTGCTTCTTGAATATTTTGAGCTGTTGCCACTATCTCTATATTTCGGATTTTAGATAAATAGTGTTTAAGTATTTTTATTATATGTGCTTCATCATCTACAATTGCTACTCTCATTTTTTTATGTTTTTGATTTTTTGTAAAGTTATTATTTATATAGTATGGAGTTAATTTTTGATTGTAAATATAACTTCTGTTCCGTTATTTTCAGAGCTATTTATTTGCATCTTTATATTATGTTTTTTTAGTTTATTTATAGTTTTTATTCGTTCGTTTGTAATGTTTATTGCATGAGAAATATGCTTTTTGTTTTTACTTTTAGATTGTATACCATTCCCATTGTCTTTTACTGTAATTTGGATATATTGTTTTTCTTTTATAAAAGATACTTCTATTATACCCTGTTTGTTTGCAGGTAATGATTTTATTCCATGTTCTACTGCATTTTCTACAAAAGGTTGTAGAAGCATAGGGGGGATTGTATTTTTCTCAATATCTATGACTTTATCTATTGATATTTTGTATTCAAATTTATTTTCGAATCGTAGTTTTTGTAATCTTAAATAGTCATTTATTATCGATTGTTCTTTTTCTATGGTTATTTCTTCGGATCTTGAACTATCTAATATATTGCGCATTAGTGAAGAGAAACTAAGCAAATATTCCATGCTTTCCTCGTTTTTGTGGTCTAACATATATGCTTGTATTGCACCCAAAGAATTAAACATAAAGTGAGGATTTATTTGTGTACGAAACAATTTTTGTTCTAATATTAATTTATTTTGTTTTTCTTTTAATCTTTTACGCCATACACCAAAAGCAATAATAATAATTATTAGAATAATGATTAAAGTAATTGTTAAAAATACAGCTCTTTGACGACTAAATTGAAGTTTTTCCGTTTTTAATTCTTCTTTTGCCAATTTAGCTTCATATTCTTTACGTTTAGTTTCGTATTTTACTTCTTGTTTTACTATCTCCTCATTTTTTTGTTTATTCATTAAACTGTCTTTCAGTGTAATGAGTTTTCGGATTGTTTGATTTGCCTGCTTATATTTACCTTCTTTGGTTTCCAGTTTAAATAGTATTACCATTAATTCTATTTCGTCTTTTAATAGTTTGTTTTTTTTACTGAACTCTATCCCTTCATTTATTATTTTGTATGCTTTTGAGTATTGATTTGTTTGGGTATAAGTATAAGCTAAGCTATGATAAACTGCCGAGAAATTAATCTCTATCTTACGTTTTTTAATTATTTTATAACATTTTTCCAATATGGATAATGCTTTTGCATAATTGCCTTTTTCTGAATATATTATACCTATATTAGGTAGAGAGTTATATTGATAAGGTGAATTTTGTTCTTTATAAATATCATTTGCTTTTTGATAATATACAAGAGCTGAATCTAAATTTTTGTCGGGTTTATTTTCCCAATAATATCCAATATTGTTGTAACTCGAGGCTATCCCGTTTTGTGAAATTTTTGTTTGTTTTTTATATTTTGGAATATTCAGGCTGTCTTTGCAAATATCTATTATTTTTTTTTCTTCTTCTATTGATTTTTTTAAATAGGGATAGGCTTTTTTATAATCACCAATTTCGTTGTAAAGTACACCTATGTTTGTATATATTTTACTTTTTGTAATATGCATTTCATATTCCGACAATGAATTTTTTAAATCTTCTGTTAGTTGTAATGAAATATGATAGCGTTTTAAGGCATTATCATACATTCCCTCTAATTCGTACATTACGGCAATATTTGCATTTGAGCGAGCCATGTTTTTTTTATCACCGTTTTTTTTATGTATTTTATATGCCATTTCAAAAAAATGGCGTGCATGTTTTATCTCTCCTCGTTGGTAAACAATTACACCGGCTTCCATAATGCTGTCGGTATGATATTCGGGATGGGTATTAAACCTTTTAATTTGCTGATTAATATAATAATTTAAGCTGTCTTTGGGAGCTTTTATTAATATGTTAATTGTATTTTGACTGTATATTGTTGTTGTGATTATAATTAATTGTATTATAAAAATAAATTTTATCATATTTTTCTTATTCTTGTTTTGTGTTTTTTATTTTATAAATCGTTTTTTCAATTTTGTAGTATTACCAAAGCTAAAAAACAGGATATATAATTTATAAATGGTATAAGATTAAATTTAATAATAATATATGCATATTGTGAATGTTTACAAGATTTTTTGGTCTATAAAAAATAAAATCATTACTTTTCGGATAAACTCTTGTGGACAAAGCTAATGAAAAATATAATAAAAATCAAGATAAAACACAAATGGCATAAAAATATTTATTTTTCATAAAAATAATTTTCGTATTTTTTAATTCGTCAATTAAAAATTTAAATTTTTAAATATCCTCATATAAATTACAGTTACCAAAATCATTATTCACCTATCACTCATCTCCTATCACCCATCACTTATAAAACATGCAAGAGCATATAAATCAACAAATAACAGATAACTAAAATCATCAAACAATATTTATTATAAAAACTTTCGGACGCTAGTGAGTTGTAATAAATTGTTTTTTAGGTATTATGATATTGATTTATTTTGTCTTGTTTTAAAAAATTAAAATAAATTAACGTAACTTTATTGGGTTGATTACGTACAAGCACTTATATGTTATAAATTAAATTTTTAAAAAATATGAAAAATATTTATTCTAATATAAAGAATTTATTAATTGTTTTTCTTTTACTCATTACCGGTAATATTCTTGCGCAGCAAGAACCTAAAGATATTGGAAATAAAGATGGTTCTCATGGTAAACCAAGAAATGTTCTTTGGTTAGATGCATCGGATTTGCAGCATCTTAATAATAATGAACTATGGAATGATAAATCGGGGAATGATAATCATTTCCGCAATAATAATGCTAATTTAATAATTAGCGAAATTGGTAATACAGCACATAATTCTATTGACTTTTCGAATACAACTTCAGGTTATTTACGATCTGTTTTGTCTAATAAGTTTCTAAATCATCAAAATTTTGATATTTATATTGTATGTAAACCAAAGGAACTTAATAACATTGGTTATTTATTAAATAATAATTATTATAGTTCAAGATTGTGGATTGATGCTTCTAATGTAATTCATGGAGTGCATTTTAATAATGTAGAACAACAAGGAGCTACTGTTAATGATGATTTATCTGTTATTAATTTTAAACAAATGGATACCAATGGCTCTAAAATAATTATTAATAATCAGAGTTATTCCGAAAATACTAATCCGATTAATCATCTTACCGGAGGTAATCGTTTTGATATAGGAAGTTTATCAAATTCAAATCACTTTAAAGGACAAATAGCTGAAGTTATAATATTTGGAAGTAATCTTGATTTGATGCGTCAAAAAATGTTATACTCTTATCTTAATAATAAATATAGCTATGGTTATCAGGGGAGTAATGTGTCTTTTATAGCTCCGGACGAAGATTATTATTATGGTTTAATAGGCGATGTAGTTGAGACCAATGGAAATGAACATAATGACAATGATTTTGGACTTTCGTTATCAGTTAAAAACGGAAGTGTTGGTGAGTATATTATAGGAGCAACAAATTCAGAGAATAATTATATTGAAAAGATAGATTATGATGGTTTAAAAGAGGCTTGGAAGCGTGACTGGTATATAAAATTTAAAGGTCAGGGAGCTTCTCATGTTGTTATTGCTTTTGATTTTAATAAGGGTATGGGAGGTGTAGTACCTAATGATATTACTAATTTAGTGCTTTTACGTAAAGATAATCCTAAAGGTAAATATTCTTTAGTAACAGCAACCCCGACAATTGATAGTGAAGGACGTGTTGCTTTTGAGTTAAGTGGAGATGACTTTTATAATGCATATTATACAATAGGTTCTAAAAATACTAATTTTTGGACACCATATTCCGATTCTAATGATTGGGGTATTTTAGGTCCTGCTAATGTAGGAAATAAAAACGGCGAATATGGTCAACCTAAGAATGCGTTGTGGTTAGATGCTCAGGAATTAAATTATTTTCATAAGGGTACCGAGTGGCTCGATAAATCGGGTAATGCTAATAATGCTAAAAATAATAATGCTAATCTTAAAGTTAAAAAGTTTTTAGACACAAATAAAAATTGTGTAGATTTTTCTAATTTTTCTTCCGGTTTTTTAAGAGTTCCATATAATAGTAATCATTTAAGATATTGGGATAATTCTGAAATTTTCATAGTATATTCAAATGATAATGCAGATAATACTGAGTCGTATATTTTAAATAATTCTAGAAATACAGTTGATATAATAAACAAACCTGATAATTCTTTATCTACATATTATTCAAGAGGTAATAACTTAACAGGAGCCCCTATTAATAATGGTAAATCTGTTATACAAATAAAAGTAAATGGATTATTAGGATCTAAGATGTGGTATAATAATAATTTGTATGCTCAAAATGGTGCTCCTGCACAACATTATAGCGGAGGTTATAATATACATATAGGAAGTGCTTATGGTAATAGATATTTTAAAGGAGATATAGCTGAGATAATAATTTATAAGAATAACTTAAGTCCTTTGCGTGAGAAATTATTATATTCTTATTTTCAGGATAAATATGATTATGGATATACCGGACAAAAGATTAGTTATGAAGCCGGAGATATATCTTATTATAATGGTATACTAGGGCAGGTTAATGAATTTAGTAATTTCGAGGTCTTTGAATCTCATGAAGGATTATCTGCAACCTTAAATAATAGTGTTGTAGGGGATTATGTTATAGCTTCTACTACTGTAGATGATAACTGTATAATTCCAATTTATAACAATGGAATCGAAGAAGCCTGGAAACGTAGTTGGTATGTTAAATATGAAGGTTCTTTTGATTCTAAAATTGTATTTTCTTTTGATTTTAACGAAGGATTACATTCAGAAATACCTACAGATAAAGAGCATTTAATTCTTATCAGAAAAAATAGTACTACTGAACTTTATTCAAAAGTAGATGCAGTAAGAAGTATTAACGGGAGTAGAGTTGTATTTACAGTTGATAGAGATGATTTTGAAAATGGTTTTTTTACCTTAGGTACTGAAAATAAGGGGTTTTATCCTCCTGTAGTTCCTAATCCTGATTGGGGTATAGTTGGTCCTGCATGTGTAGGAAACAAAGGAGGAACATCAGGTCAGCCACGAAATGTACTTTGGTTAGACGGTGAGGAATTAAATACCTTGTATCCTAATCAACAATGGTTAGATAAATCGGGAAATAATAATCATGCATTAAATAATAACTCAGATTTATCTGTTGTTGATTTTGAAGGAACTGGAAAGAGAAGTGTTGATTTTAAGAACTCAGCTAATAATACATATTTATATGTAAAGAAGAATTTGTCAATGACAAGTTTTTCAAATTCCGATGTATTTGTAGTTTATTCAAATACTGTAGATACAGAGGAATCTTATGTTTTATATAATCATCCATATACATTTTTATTAAGAGACAATAATAACAATACAATCAGTTATAGTTATCCTAATAATAAATGGC
>PDWI01007877.1_pt1 | contig 12728 bp, 14 predicted proteins | sample 1430891 | NCBI WGS metagenome assembly PDWI01 (sample SAMN01162508, study PRJNA174530) | Oral metagenome, whole genome shotgun sequencing project. | biome: Marine environment; feature: Marine mammal; material: Swab sample of the gingival sulcus; isolation source: swab sample of gingival sulcus... | reverse complement strand
ACAATTTTTACACAGTATTTACACGACCCGCGCTATAGTGGCAAAAAGTTTTTTTTAACAAAGGGCGAATTTTTTAATAAGGACTTTATTTTTGATGAAATTCCAAATAAACTTGTGCCATTGGACTACAATGCCTTATGGTCTAGTAAATCTCAACTTTATACTGTAGTCACGGATTGTCAAACGGGCGTGGTTGAGTATTTACCCTTGCCAGATGATAAGTTGGGTGTACAGAGAGTGCAGGAGGCTGCCAGCAGTTTGCCCTTACTTTCAAAACCCGTACATTACAACGATAAAATTTATTTAGACGGCGGTATTGCCAAGCCGCTCCTTTGTCATGAGCTTTTAGAGCAAGCTTATGATGAAGTGTTATTTGTGATGACGCAAAAAATGGGTTATCAAAAACAGCCTGAAAAAGCGCTGCCTTTGATTAAGGTGCTTTTGCATAAATACCCAAGTATAGCAGAGCATATCGCTAGACGGCATACTGTTTATAATCAAACGCTTGCCGAAATCAATCATCTAGGCGAAACAGATCAAAGAGTAACAGTAATAAGACCAGTAGAGCCTTTTAATGTCAAACGCGTTGACAGCAATATGGAGAATGCTAATTTTGCTTATGAACAGGGCTATGAAATGGGCATGGCATATCAAGAGTGATAAATAAACAAATCCCGAGCAATAAATTGCTTGGGATTATTTATGGAAATTAAAATTACATATTTAGGATTAAATTAAGCAGATATTATTGACTGTTTGATAACTTATATGTTATTGTATAGTAAAAGGGGTAATGCAATGTATGAGATTATTTTTTATAAAAATCGTAATGGTAAATCTGAAATAGAAGATTATTTAAATGAACTTAGTTTGAAAGCAAAACATAGTAAAACTGATAGAATAAATCATACGAAAATATTTGCTTATTTAATGGCTTTAGCGAAGTACGGAACACGTATTGGTCAACCTACTGTTAAGCATATTGAAGGTAGAATTTGGGAATTAAGACCTTTGAAAAATAGAATTTTCTTTTTTTATTGGAAAGATAATAAATTCGTTTTACTTCATTGCTTTGTAAAGAAATCTAAAAAGACTCCCAAGAGAGAGATTGAAAAAGCGAGGCATAATTTAAAAGACTTTATTGAAAGGAGTGGCGAGAATGAGTGTTAAGATTAATGGCGAAGTTTATACAACATTGAGTGATTATATGGATGATGAAAGTAAAATTGATAAAGCAGAAAGGGCACAAATTGAGTTTGAAGTTGCCTTGATAGGTAAATTAATTGAAGCGCGTGAAAAAAAAGGCTTGTCACAACGAGAACTTGCTGAAATGAGTGGCTTAAAACAGCCAGCAATAGCAAGACTTGAAAGCTTGAAATCAACGCCAAAAATTGACACTTTGTTTAAAATTTTGAGTCCTTTGGGATATAAGCTTGACATCGTGCCGATTTCAAAAGCGGAACAACTATAAACGGAGATTGTATGTATCAGTATATTAAGGGAACGATTACGGAAAAGGGTTTAAATTATTTGGTGTTAGAATGTGCGGGTATTGGCTATTATATGACGGCATCAAGTACGACTTTAGCTAGTTTGGCGCTAGGCGAACAAACGAAAGTTTATACCAAATTAATCGTTAGAGAAGACGCGCATTTGCTGTGTGCATTTGCCACAATTAACGAAAGAGAATTTTTCGAGAATTTAATTAGTGTCAGCGGCATAGGACAAAAAGTGGCAATGAATATGCTTTCGGCTGCTGATTACAGCGATATTTTAGCGTGGATAGTTGCGGGCGATGAAAAGAAATTAACGAAAATGCCTGGTCTTGGTAAGAAAACTGCCCAGCGTTTGATTGTAGAACTACGTGATAAGCTTAGCAAGCAGTACGGCGCTGTTGCAAGTCAAGCAGGCGTAGAGCCAATCAATAGTGTCAATCAAGATATTATGATTGCCTTAACTGGTCTTGGTTTTGGTAGTGATGAGATTGCGGCTATGCTAGCGGGTATTGACTTGACTAATCTTTCTATAGAGGATGCGATTAGGTTAGCACTTAGTTCTAAAAGGGAATAATTATGGAATTTAATCGTTTGATTGTGCCTGAGCAGAAACCACAGGAAGTGAAGTCTGAGATTAATCTTAGACCGCAGCGTTTGAGCGAGTATGTAGGGCAGGATAAAACTGTAGAAAAGTTAAAAATTTTTATCGATGCAGCGAAGATGCGTTCTGAAGCACTTGACCACGTTTTGCTTTATGGTCCACCAGGGCTTGGTAAAACGACTTTAGCACAAATTATTGCCAATGAGATGGATGCAAATATAAAAATCACTTCTGGGCCTGCGATTGAAAGAGCGGGCGATTTGGCGGCAATACTGTCTAATTTAAAACCTGGCGACGTGCTATTTATCGATGAAATACATAGGCTTAATCGCCAAGTGGAAGAGGTGCTTTATCCTGCAATGGAGGATTGTGCGCTTGATATTATGATAGGTAAAGGGCCTAGCGCAAAGAGCGTGCGCATTGATTTAGCACGCTTTACTTTAGTCGGTGCGACGACTAGGGCGGGCATGCTAACGTCGCCGCTAAGAGACCGCTTTGGCGTGATTTGTAAATTAGAGCTTTATAATAATGTCGATTTGACGCGTATTGTTAAACGCTCGGCTGAGATTATGCAAATGGATATAGCGGAAAATGCAGCGATAGAAATTGCTAGGCGTAGCCGTGGTACGCCGCGTATAGTCAATAGACTATTACGCAGGGTGTGGGATTATAGCTTGGTAAAACACGATGGTAATGTGACGAAAGAAATTGCCGACGCGGCGCTAGCCATGCTTGAAATTGACAAGCTTGGTTTGGATTTAGTTGATAGAAAATTACTGCTTGCCATAGCGGAAAGGTTTGACGGTGGCCCCGTTGGTATTAGCAATATTGCTGCTAATATTGGCGAAGCGCGTGAAACGATAGAAGATATTTATGAGCCGTATTTAATGCAAATTGGTTTTATTGCACGTACGCCGCGCGGGCGCGTGATGTTGAGACACGCCTATGAGCATTTGGGCATAGAGAGTTTGATGGCGCGAAACGACGCGCAATTAATGATTGATACTGAATAGCTAGCGATTGAAATAATAAGTCACGTATTGATATTAATACTTCGCAGGCTGTCCGCTTTGGAGCACAATCTCCGCGCTGTCATTGCGAGGAGCTGTAGGCGACGTCGCAATCTTAGCGCGGGTTTAATAGTTGCATTTAAGATATAATGGGAAATCATAATGAATTATTGTGTTTATATTCTTACAAATTGGAATAATAAAGTACTTTATATAGGGGTAACCAATAATTTAGAAAGACGTATTTATGAACATAAAAATAAAATTTAAAAGGGTTTTACGTCAAAATATAATATAAACAAACTTGTATATTATGAATTCTATGATGATATAGATTTAGCAATAGCAAGAGAGAAGCAATTAAAAAACTATAGTCGTAAAAAGAAGGTATCGTTAATTGAAAGTATGAATTCAAGTTGGAAAGAATTAAGCAATAAATAAATCAAGCCGTAAGATACCTACGTCACTGCGTTCCTCTGTATGACATGGCTTGAAAAGTGACATTCTCCGCGCTGTCATTGCGAGGAGCTGTAGGCGACGTCGCAATCTTAGCGCGGAATTATTAAAAATATAAATGGAGTTTTGTGTGAGAAGGATAATATGTATTTTGTTCAGCTTGCTTGGCGTTGTTTCGCTGGCGTTTGCTGAGGATGAGTTGTTGAGAATAGGGCGTTTGAGTGAGATTAGTAATAACGCTTGTTATGAGCTTGTCTTTGACGGGGCGCATTATATTGAAAATACGGATGATGGGACACGGCAGGCGGTTGAGCGTCCTAAGTCATATCAATTAAATTTCAAAAATGGCGTGTTTCAGTTAATGGAACTCGGTAAGATTAAGCCGAGAAATTTGCGTTTTTTACTTGCTCAAGAGACGACATTGAGCGTTAATGGTAAGCGCTATAGTCGTGGCGTTGCCTTTAGCCAAAGACAAAATGGACAAATTGTACCTATAGAGTTGATTTCTCTTGACGATTATATAAAGTCTGTCTTGCCAAAAGAAATTGGCGCTTCTGCACCAGCGGAAGCGTTAAAAGCACAGGCAGTTGCTGCACGCAGTTATTGTCTTAGCCATTTAGAGCATCATCAAAATGACAACTATGACCTTTGTGACACGACGCATTGTCAGGTCTATGGTGGTTATGAAGTGCGTGCGGATAGTACAGATGAAGCTGTGAGTGCAACGAAAAATCAAGTTCTTTTATATGATAATAAAGCAATAGAAGCGCTTTATAGCGCCAGTAGTGGCGGCTACACTGCTGATGCTGAATTCGTTTACGGTTCAAAAATGCCATATTTAATTTCTTTTGCTGACCCTTATTCAGATGGCGAAAATGCCACACCATGGTCTTACGAATTAACGTTAAATGAAATTAACACTAAGATTAATAATGCAGGCAAAAACATTGGAAATATAGTAGCGATTAAAGCCGATTACGCTGATGATAGTGGTCGTGTTAAAGCGTTGAATTTTAAAGGTTCTAATGGCGATTTTGCAATTAAGGGCAGCAAAATTAGGACATTTTTTGCTTATGGCAAAGTGAAAAGTTTACTTTTTGATATTGAAGATGTCTCTACTCAAAGTGATGTAAGTATTATTAGCGCTGAAGGTTTGGATAAAAATGATATTAGCTCGTTTTACGTTCAGTCGGCAAAAAAACTTGAAAAGCTTGATGAGACGCCTTATATAAAAAGCTCAAATGTCGTAGCTAAAATAAAGCAAGAAAAATTAAAAGACAAGATTAAATTTGTTGGCAAGGGCTATGGACATGGTCTTGGCATGAGCCAAAGGGGCGCTATGGAAATGGCAAAACAAGGAAAAACTTATACTGAAATTTTAGAATTTTATTATCCAAATACGGAGCTTAGTGATGAATACTAGTGATTTTTATTATGATTTACCAGAGCGTTTTATTGCGCAAAAACCGCTAAAAGAACGCGACCAATCGAAAATGATGCTAATTGATAAAAAAAGCGGAGAAATTTCTCATCGCAAATTTTATGAGATTATAGATTATTTAGAAGCAGGCGATTGCTTAGTTGTCAACGACTCTCGCGTTTTGCCTGCGAGAATTTATGGCAAGCGTGAAAGCGGGGCAAAGGTTGAATTCTTACTCCTTAGCGAAAGAGAAAAAGGCGAATGGGAATGCTTAGTCAAACCTGGAAAAAAGGCAAAGATAGGCGATAAATTTGATTTTAAAGGTTTAATGCAGGCGGAAGTAATAGCGATTATTGAAGAGGGCATACGAATTGTAAAATTCACCCATGAAGGGGATTTTTATGCTGTTTTAGATGAAATTGGCACCATGCCCTTGCCGCCTTATATCACGCTTAGCCTTGCCGATCAAGAACGCTATCAAACTGTTTACAATAGGTTGCGCGGTAGCGCTGCTGCACCGACGGCTGGACTGCATTTTACAAATGAGCTTATAGATAAGATTAAGGCTAAGGGTGTAAATATTGCCTATCTAACCTTGCACGTTGGTTTGGGAACCTTTCGCCCAGTAAAAGTCGATGACGTTGAAAACCATCAAATGCACAGTGAATGGTATGAATTAGATGCTCAAAACGCAGCTATTATTAATAAGGCGAAGAAGGGTGGCGGTAAAATTATATCTGTTGGTACGACGTCGACGAGAACTTTGGAAAGCATAGCAAAAAAACATGGTAAGATTGTTGCAGATAGTGACTGGACGGATATTTTTATCTATCCGCCCTATGAGTTTAAAGCAGTGGATGCGTTAATTACTAATTTTCATCTGCCAGAATCAACGCTTTTAATGTTAGTAAGCGCTTTCTATGAAAAAGATAAAATGTTAAACGCTTATAAAATCGCCCTTGAAAACGACTATAGATTTTTCAGTTTTGGTGATTGTATGTTGATAAAATAGTTTTGAATTCTTATTTAAAACCTGCGCATTATCATAAATTATTAAGTTTTTAAACCTGCGTATTAGCATAAATATTGAGTTTTTAAACTTGCGTATTCTTTAGAAATGAGTTATAATTAAGTATAAATGCTATTTAATTGGAGAGTACATATGATTTTCAAAAGAAAAATTTATGATAAATTATTAGCTTGGAAAAATGAATGTCAGGGCGAAAAAGCGATTTTAATTGCAGGTGCTAGACGTATTGGCAAATCCACGATTTGCGAAGAATTTGCCAAAAATGAATATAAATCCTATATAGTAATAGATTTTGCTAGGGTTGATTTGGCAGTAAAGCAGAGTTTTAAGCAACACATGAATGATTTAGATAGTTTGTTTATGTTTTTGTCTGCTTATTATGGCACGACTTTTTATAGACGAGAAACCGTTTTTATTTTTGATGAAGTACAAATGTTCCCGCAAGCAAGGGCTATGATAAAATATTTAGTTGCTGATGGGCGTTATGATTATATAGAAACTGGGTCTTTAATTTCTATTAGACAAAATGTAAAGGATATTGTTATTCCGTCAGAAGAAAGACAACTGAAAATGTATCCTTTAGATTTTGAAGAATTTTTAATCGCATTAAATCAACAACAGTTAATTGATTACATTAAAAATTGTTTCAATGACAAAAAAGCGCTAGATACAGTAATTCACCAAAAAGCAATGTTTCTATTTCAACAATATATGCTTCTTGGGGGTATGCCTAAAGCATTATCTCTATTTATAAATAATAACAATGATTTCACAAAAGCAGATAAAGAGAAGAGGGATATAATTAATCTTTATCGCCATGATATTATGAAAATAAATGCTCATTATAAAAATAAAGTCATGGCAATTTATGATCAAATTCCCGCTTTATTGTCAAAGCATGAAAAAAGAGTTGTTTTTTCTCGCATTAAAGCAGGTTCTTATGCAGAGCAATATGAAGAAACATTTTTTTGGTTGGCAGATTCTATGATAGCTAATGAGTGTTTTCTTTGCAGTGACCCGAATATTGGTTTATCTATTAATGAGAATAGAACTTATGTGAAGTGTTATATGGGTGATACAGGGCTTTTGCTTAGTCATGCTTTTAGTGAAAATGAATTACTAGAAAATGAAGTATATAAACAAATATTAACTGGGAAATTATCTATCAATAAAGGTATGCTTTATGAAAATATTATTGCGCAAATGTTGGTAGCTAATGGGCACAAATTATATTTCTATACACATTATAATCAGGAAAAACACAGAAATGATATAGAAATAGATTTTTTGATTTCAAACAATAGCAAACTTAAATATAAAATTTTTCCAATAGAAGTTAAATCGGGGAAAAAATATAGCAACGTATCTTTGTTGCGTTTTAATGAAAAATATAAACAACGTATTGGTGCGTCATATATTATTCATCCTAAGAATTTGATTATAAAAGATGAAATAATATGTATACCACCATATATGACAATTTGCTTATGATAAATAGTAGAGAATGGAGAAAATATGGCATTACAATTTGAATTAAAAAAGACGGCAAACGATAATAAGGGAAGACTGGGGAAAATCACAACGCCGCATGGCGAAATCCAGACACCTATTTTTATGCCTGTCGGAACAAAAGCGACTGTGAAAGCAATGACGCCAGAAGAAGTGGATGACTTAGGCGCAGAGATTATTCTTGGCAATACTTATCATCTCTACCTTAGACCAGGACATGAACTGATTGCTGAAGCAGGCGGATTACATAAATTTATGAATTGGCATAAGCCGATTTTAACCGATAGCGGCGGTTTTCAAGTTTTTAGTTTGGGCAATTTGAGAAAGATTAAAGAAGAAGGTGTAGAGTTTCAGTCGCACATAGATGGCTCTAAACATTTTATTTCGCCTGAAAAGGCAATAGAAATTCAAAATGCGCTTGGGTCTGACATTATGATGTGTTTTGACGAGTGTCCGCCTTATCCCGCAGAATACGCCTATGTCAAACAGTCGTTGGAACGTACGACAAGGTGGGCAAAACGCTGTAAAGATGCCCATAAAAATACAGATAAACAGGCACTCTTTGGCATTATGCAGGGTGGAATGTTTGAAGATTTAAGAAGGCAGAGTGCGGCAGAATTGGTTGAGCTGGATTTTGACGGTTATTCTATCGGCGGCTTAAGCGTGGGCGAACCAAAAGAAATGATGTATGAAGTCTTGGATTACGCTACGGATTTACTTCCGAAAAACAAGCCGCGTTATTTAATGGGTGTTGGTAGTCCCGACGCATTAATTGAAGGCGTTATTAGAGGCGTCGATATGTTTGACTGCGTTTTGCCGACGCGTACAGCTCGTATGGGTACTGCTATGACATCACAGGGTTCCATCAGCATCAAACAAGCGAAATATCAGCGAGATTTTACTACGCTTGACCCTGAGTGTGATTGTTACTGCTGTAAAAACTATAGTCGTGCTTATTTAAGGCATTTATATAAAGAAAATGAAATTCTTTCCGCACGATTATTATCTTTACACAACCTTTATTTTTTAACGCATTTAATGGCGGATATTAGAAAAGCACTGGAAAATGACAGACTTTTAGCATTTAGAAAAGAATTTTTTCAAAAATATGGCTATCAAGACTAGTATTTTTTGTCTTTTTCTAGTAAAATAGATAGGTATTGAACTACACTGACGAAAGAAGGAAAATTATGGGTAGTAGTCAAATAAGTACTTTAGTAATGTTTGTTGCGATTTTTGCAGTAATGTATTTTATGGTTATTAGACCGCAAAAGAAACAACAACAAGCGGCTAAGGATATGCGTGACGGCTTAAAGGTCGGTGATAGGATAGTTACTATTGGCGGCATCGTTGCGGAAATTATCGGCTTTGAAGGGGAAGAAAATATTATCGTTTCTTCTCGCGGTTCTGAAATGCTTTTTAAACGTAAAGCCGTTGCAAGAAAAGATGAAGCCGATACTGAAAAAGTAAGCGAAAAACCTGTAAAAAAACAGGCGGACGACGCTCAAGAAAATGACAAAGCTTTTGAAATTATGGGAGAGAAGGAGTAAGTGATGAAACATATTAAAACACTTTCTAGCGGTTCTTTAAAGGAAGATATGTCAAAGATTGGTTGTGGCGAGTGCCAAACTTCTTGCCAGTCAGCTTGTAAGACGTCTTGCACAGTTGCTAACCAAGAATGTGAAAGACACTAAGGCACTGTTGCCCTTAACCCGAACATTCCAAATGACTGTTCGGGTTATCTATGTTATGGATTAGAATGGAGAAATATGATTCACCTGTTTAAAAAAAATGATTGGTTTTTTGCCTTAGACGTCAACAGCGGGGCGGTACATGCCGTTGACCAAATCGTCTATGAACTCTTGTCAGATTATCAAAATTTAAGCGAAGCCGAACTGCTCGCTAAGTATAGTGGTAAATATACTGAAACAAAAGTGAGTGAAGCTTTGGCAGAAATCAAAGAGTTAATCGCAAAAAAACAACTTTTCAGTGAAGACAATTACATATCGTCGGCGAAGTTTTTAAATCGTGCGCCAGTAGTAAAAGCACTTTGTTTACACGTTGCACACGATTGCAATATTAAATGCAAATACTGTTTTGCTGCTCAAGGCGATTTTGAATGTGGTAAAATGTTAATGCCTTTGGAAGTCGGTAAAAAAGCATTGGATTTTGTCGTGGCTAATTCTGGTAATAGACGCCAGTTGGAAGTCGATTTATTTGGCGGCGAGCCTCTAATGAATTGGGAAGTCTGCAAACAGCTTGTAGAATACGGTAAAAAAATTGGCGACGAGCACAATAAAGTTTTACGCTTTACCGTGACGACTAATGGTACACTGCTAAATGATGAAAAAATCAAATATATTAATGAGAATTTTCATAATGTGGTACTTAGTATAGATGGTAGAAAAACGATTAATGATGAAATGCGACCAACGCCTGGCGGTGCAAGCACTTACGATATCATTGTACCAAAGTTTAAAAAACTAGCAGCTGAACGCGGGGGCAAATCCTATTACGTTAGGGGAACATTTACTAGTCAAAATCTCGATTTTGACAAAGATGTTATTCATTTGGCGGATTTAGGATTTAAAGAAACGTCTGTCGAACCGGTAGTTAGCGAGGAGGGCGATTTCTTTAGTATCAAAGAGAGAGATTTGCCAGAGATTTTTGAATCATACGATAGATTAGCAGAAGAAATGGTCAATCGCATTAATAAAGATGACGAATTTAATTTCTTTCACTATACTATCGATTTAAAGCGTGGTCCTTGTTTGATTAAAAGGGTATCTGGCTGTGGTGCGGGTACGGAATATTTATCGATTACACCTGAAGGAGATATTTACCCTTGCCATCAGTTTGTCGGGAAAGACGAATTTAAAATGGGCAATATTATGGAAGGCAGTTTTGCCGATTTGCCCGATTTTGATTTCCGCAATGCCCACGTCGGCACCAAAGAAGATTGTAATGAATGCTGGGCAAAATACTATTGTAGCGGCGGCTGTCACGCCAATGCCTACAATTTTAATGGCACGATTACAAAGCCTTATGAAATTGGTTGTAAAATGGAAAGAAAAAGAATTGAAAATGCAATTTATATAAAAGCAGAAGAAATGAGTAGAGAAGAATTTGTGATAAAGGAGAAGATATGATTACAAACTATTTAGAGCATCAACCACAAATTGATGAGAGCTGTTTTATTGCCGAAACTGCCGATATAGCTGGTAGAGTGAAAATCGGTAAAAATTGCAGCGTTTGGTTTGGGGCTGTCGTTAGAGGTGACGTGAATGAAGTCATCGTTGGCGATAACTGCAATATTCAAGACAATGCGGTTTTACACCAATCGGCTAAATATCCTGTCGTTCTAGGCGATAATGTCACTGTTGGTCATAGCGCCATTGTTCATGCCTGCGAAGTTGGTAATAACGTTCTAGTTGGTATGGCTGCAACGATTTTAGACGGCGCTGTCATCGGTGAAAACTGTATTATCGGTGCTCACGCTCTAGTGACGGGTGGAACGGTTATTCCACCTAATAGCATGGTACTTGGAATGCCAGCAAAAGTTGTTCGTAGTTTGACAGAGGAAGAAATTGCAACGGTTAAGGATCACGCTGATCGTTATGTGATTAAAGCAAGAGAGTATAAGGAAGGTTAATATGAAAGGTAAACATACTTTTACACTAATCGCTATTTTGGCAATTACAGTGTTTATGGTTTTTTGGGTAGGTCTTGGCTTTGGCACAGGCGAAGGCGCAGTTCAGCCTTTAGTCAAGCAAATGAAGCTCGGTCTTGACATCAAGGGCGGTGTTATTGTTACGTATCAAGTTATCACTGATGAAAAAGATGACGATTTAGCTGTCACAATGATGCAGACAAAAGACGTATTACAAAGAAGAATTGACTCTATGGGTTTGACAGAACCTAATATTTACACAGAAGGCGATGATAGGATAGTAATTGAACTTCCTGGCGTTAAAAATGCAGAAGAAGCGATTAGCCTAATCGGCTCTACGGCAAAGCTTGGCTTTTATACTGTAGAAGATAATAAACAAGTTATGGCTGGCATGCCTTTAGATACCAGTTATATGACAGAGATTTTATCTGGTGAAGATGTAGCAGATGCAAGCGTTCACCGTTCAGATAAAACGACAAACGTCGGCAACTTTGATGTTGGTCTTAAATTCACTGGTGAAGGCGCAAAAAAATTCGGTATTGCCACAGAAGAGATTGTTAATAAATATGGTCAATCGCAGATTGCTATTGTATTAGACAACAAGATTATTTCTGCTCCTTATGTCAATAAAATTATCAATCAAGCTAATGCTGCAATTGAAGGTAAATTCACGCAAGAAGAAGCGACAAATCTTGCGCTTTTAATTCGCGGCGGTGCACTTCCAGCGGAAATGAAACAACTTTATTATAATGCTATTGGACCTACACTTGGTTTAGGCGCACTAAATTCAGCAGTTATGGCTGCTTTAGTTGGTTTTGCTTTAGTTGCACTTTATATGATTTTCTTCTATCGTTTACCAGGTGTGGTTGCAACTATTTCTTTAGTTTTATATAGTATGGTTATTTTAATGCTTATGGTTGGCTTGAATGCGACCTTAACATTACCAGGTATCGCCGGTTTTGTATTGTCTATTGGTATGGCGGTTGATGCTAATGTCATTATCTTTGAAAGAATAAAAGAAGAATTAAGAGCGAATAAAACGCTTTACGCATCTATCGGTCACGGCTTCAAAAAGGCAACTGCGACAATACTCGACGCCAATATTACAACAATTATTGCGGCAATCGTATTATTCCAGTTTGGTTCTGGTCCAATTAAAGGTTTTGCTGTTACGCTTTTACTTGGTATTATTGTCAGTATGATTACAGCAATTTTTATCACGCAATCGATTTTAACAACATTAGCACATTATGATGCTTTCAAGAATGAAAAACTTTACGGTGTGTAGGAGGCTAAGATGTTTGACAATTTAAAAATTGATTTAGAAAATAAGTATAAGATTTACTTTATGATATCTGGCGCTATCATCATCGTTGGTTTAGCAATGTTAATGTTTATGGGCTTTAATTACGGCATAGATTTCCGTGGTGGTACAAATATGCAGGCGGCTTTCCAAGAACCAGTTGAAATCGCTGAGTTGAAAACGGCATTAGAGCCTTTTGAAATCAATCCTGATATCGTTTATGTTGGCGAAGA
>PDWI01007875.1_pt1 | contig 12730 bp, 13 predicted proteins | sample 1430891 | NCBI WGS metagenome assembly PDWI01 (sample SAMN01162508, study PRJNA174530) | Oral metagenome, whole genome shotgun sequencing project. | biome: Marine environment; feature: Marine mammal; material: Swab sample of the gingival sulcus; isolation source: swab sample of gingival sulcus... | reverse complement strand
TAACAGCATCATTGGCACTTTTTCGTACTCAAAAAACGGATTTATAATTAATTCTTATATTTCCTTTTTTCCTATTGACTTTTGATAGTTAGTCTTTCTACTTTCCACTTTTAATCCCCTATTTCTTCATAACAAATTCTAACACTTAATAAAATGAGCATTACCATATAGGCCACACTGACCAGCAGTGAAAATCCATCAATACCGCGGCCAAAGTATAGCCTGCGCAGCAAACGCGTGGTATGGGTCAGCGGCAACAACTCGACAAACCACTTTAGGTAAATCGGCAAACCGCCAACCGAATAGAATGAGCCGCACAAAAAGGTCATCGGCGTAACCACCATGTTGCTAAAGCGCGTTAAATCGTAATGCGTATCGATTATCATCGAGGCGATAAAGCCAATCGCCGCAAAGATTATAGCATTTATAAACATGATGACAAAGAGCCAGACCGACCAAACCATGCTCTTGGTTATCACACCAATAATAATGACAAACAGCCCGGCGTACATGCCGCGTAAGGCACCGGCAATAATTGAGCCAAAGGCAAAACTAAACATCGAGGTCGGACTATAGATATACATTTCTAAACTCTTATCGTGCAGTCGACTAACCACAATACGCATCGACACCGCCGAATAGCTATTGCGCGTCGTCGTCATTGCCAAAATACCGGGAATGATAAAAAACAAATAGGGTTTACCCTCTACCGTCACACTGGAAAGACCGATGCCAAAGGTCACTAAATACAATAACGGCGTCACAATTTGCGATGCCGAAATCTTGAAAAAACGATGCTTAAAAAAGACGAATTCACGCCATAAAATCGTCAGGATCCCCATGTGTTTTCCTCATTCGTATAGTAGAAAAAGACATCTTCTAATGTGGTGTTGACCACTTTGACCAGCCCGTCAAAATCATCAACCGCTGCCTTTGCCGCCTCTAATGTGTCAAAATACTTAGTTGTATCGTCATTTTCGACTTTGAAATAACCGATTTCACCAATTAATTGATCGGCCGAACCGTGCTTGAAGATTTTGCCGCGATTAATCAGCAATATCATCTCGCACAGTTGTTGTGCTTCTTCGATATAATGGGTCGTCAAAATAACGGTGTTACCGGCTTTATGGTAACGTTTTAAAAATTCCCAAATCTCACGCCGCGTCATTACGTCAATGCCGACGGTCGGTTCATCTAAAAACAGGTAAGTCGGCTGATGGATTAGCGCCTTGGCGATCATCAGCTTGCGCTTGATGCCACCCGACAACCAACGCACTTGTTTGTCGGCGATTTCCGTTAAATTTAACATCGCAAACAATTCTGCTATACGCTGCTCAATGTCAGGCCGTTTCATGCGATACAATTTGCCGGCAAAAATCATATTTTCTTTAACGGTCAATTCTTTATCGAGATTGACATGCTGACTGACCACGCCGATTTTATTTTTAATTGCCAATTGATCGCGGTTCATCACGACACCATCGTAAATAACCTGGCCGTCAGTTGCTAAATACATACCGATCATCAACTTAACTAAGGTGGTTTTACCGGCGCCGTTAGGGCCTAACAGCCCCAAAAACTGACCCTCAGCGATTTCAAAATTGATATTATCTAACGCAGTAAAATTGCCAAATTTTTTAGTCAATGCTACGATATTGATCATTGCTGAGACCTTTCTCGACATCTTGCCAGGTAATAAACTGATCGGGGTAAAACTTGCCATCATCAAGTTCCATTAGACCGGCGCTAACCACCGCTTCAATAACGCGCTTATTTTCAATTTGGTCTATGTCGCTTATGGCGACCGCCTCAATTGGTAATTCGTTTATCAAAAATAATATCGTTGCAAATTCGCTACGACTAACCGGTTGATCGGGATAAAAGTACTCTTCTTCATCAATTATAGTCGACTTAAAGTAAGATTTTTTTAAGGCGGTTTCGATATAATCAAAACGCGGGTGGTCTATGGGCACGTCCACTAAATTGCCATAATAATGCTGACGATTTTCATCGCGATAGTATGAGCGCGTCGGCACAAAAATCATATAGCGCATATGCTTGACTAACACTTCTGATAATTCGGCACGCGTAATTTCGCCTTTACCATAGTCAATTTTACAGAATATTTCGGGATAAAAAGCGCGCTGTAAGGCTTTAACACCCTTGATAAAACGAAAGGTCGGGCTGGAAATAATCTTTTGATTAATCTCAACGACGCGATGGTCTTTGATTGCTTTAATAACATCAAAGCCGGGGCGAATAGAAATCGAATGCCAGTTGCCGCCTGCCCCCATTACACCGCGCTGTGTGACGTAAACATCGATTTCGTCAGCTTTTTTGACGATATTTTCAATGCCATAAACGGCAATTGAGCTGCCCTCTTCAATTGGCTGCGCGTCGGCAGCGACGTTAATGCCACCGGCATACTCAATGGCATGTGCTGCCATAGACAGCGGCGTCACCGTCTTGTATTCTATGTCAGATGATTCAAAGTAAACGCCTACTCTATCCTGAGCGGCAATATCTGCCGTCTGCGCCGCTAACTGATCTAATTCAGCATGAAAATCAGCCAACAACTGTTCAGCTTTGGGCACTTTGCCCGTCAGCGTTGCCAGCTTCAAAATGTAATCGTCAAATTCTTCAAAGTTATCGGGATAAAGCGACACCACGGTTATGCCGGCGCGCTTTAGACTATCGACAAAATCGGGGCTGTGGCGCTCGATAAACGGCCTGATAATAACGATTTGCGGATTGGCGGCAATCACTTTTTCAGGATCTGACCGATAGTCAAACACTTCTTTATTTCTCGCCTGATAGGGGTAGATCGACGATGTACCTACCCCTATGATTTCTCTGTCAAGACCGAGTGAAAACAAGTTTTCGGTATGGGCAGAGTAAAGCGAGATAATGCGATCAGCCGGTCGTTCTAAGCGTATTCTAAAACCCGAGTCATCGACGATGTCGATGCTGTATTCTTTGCCGATTGCCGGCAACCAATTAAAGCCCTTTTCCAACAGCGGACGAGCTAAAAACAGTGTTACGATGACAATTGCAAAGATAATTAACCAGGTCTTTATTTTATACTTAGACACAACGACTCCTTATTATTCCCAAGCGTTTGGTTCGCGCGAGATCATTTCTTCTGTATGCTCGATAAACAGGTTGCGGATAGCTTCAATTTCGCCCATACCATGTAAATAAACGTCTACTTCATAGCCCTTTTCTTTGAGCATTACTTTCCAGCTGTCTTCTTCATCGCCTGCCATATCATTGCTGGCGTGGTCGCCGGCAACCATCATCATCGGCATCAAGGTAACTTTTTTAATGCCTTTCTTTTCCAATTCTTTTACGACATCATCAAATGCCGGAAAACCTTCAACAGTACCGACAAAGACATTGTCATAACCTAGTGTATGGAACGTTTTTTCAAAACAGGCATAAACAGCATTGGCGTGGTGATGAGTACCGTGACCCATTAGGACAACCGCCTCATCATCTGCCATATCGGGAAATGTCGTAACCAATGCTTCAGCTGCTTTGACATAGTCTTCGTGAGAAGTCAACATTGCCCAGCCAAATTTTAGATCTTTAAAGGCATTGCCATAAGGAATCGCCTCTTTGATAATCTCGTGGTACTCAGCGCCGTTCATGACGTGTAATGACTGCACATAAACTGTGCCATAGCCTTCTTTTTTAAGCATTTCAAACGCTTCAGCAACATTCATTACATCAAGATTATCACGCTCTTTTAATTTGTCAATAATAATTTGTGCTGTAAAGGCACGATAGACATCATAACCGCTAAATTTTTCTTTATAATCCTCGTAAGCTGCATCTAATGTGACCGCTCTCGTATCGTTGTATGACGTTCCAAAACTAACCAATAAGATCGCTTTTTTGTTAACGTCACCACCACCGGTTGTCGTATCACCGGTAGTTGCGCCACAACCAATCATACTCATGATTAAAACGAGTACCAAACCTAACGATAATGCTCTTTTCATTGTTTCCTCCTAATAAAGTAACCTTTGTCTTTGGCATATTCTACTTCGATATCAAAGACTTGTCTGATTTGAGCTACCGTCAAGACATCATCCGGATTGCCGGCCGCAATGACACGCCCCTGTTTCATAATGATGACATAGTCGCTATAAGTGTACGCTAAATTGATATCGTGTACAACGCTAACGACCGTTTTACTGGTCGTCAAGTCCTTTAGTAAAGACATCAACTGGTGCTTATAAGCAATGTCCATTGCTGAAAACGATTCATCACAAAACAGGTAAGCTGTATCTTGCGCTAGACTGCGCGCCAAGTTAACCCGTTGCAGTTCACCGCCGCTAACTTCGTTCAATTTTTTGTCAATAAACTGTAAGCAGTCAGTTTGCTGCATTGCGTCTTCGACAATGCGTAAGTCGTCTTGATTGTAATCCTCAAATCTTTGCTTGTGCGGTCGCCTGCCCATTAGCACGTAATCCAAGCATGTAAATGGGAATAAGCGATCACTTTGTTGTCTATTAAATGCCAGAAGTCGCGCGCGTTGATCGGCGGTCAAGGCCTTGTTATCCCGCTCGTCAATGGCGATAGCTCCTTGCAAATAATCTAGTTCACCTGCTATAATTTTAAGCAACGTCGTCTTACCACAGCCATTTGGCCCAATAATACTGGTAAAACTATTTGTCTTTATATCAACCGATAAATTATCGATAATCGGTCTTTGTCGATAGGCAAATGTCAAGTCTTTAATCGTTATCATGTCATTCGCCCTCGCGTTTTACTATAGATATAGATAAAGAACGGACCGCCAATTAGCGTTGTGATAACACCAACCGGCAGTTCGACGCGAAACAGCAATCGCGAAATATTGTCGGCCAACATTAGCATCAAACCGCCATAAACTGCCGCCAAAGGCAATAAATAACGATGTTTAGCCGAAAAAAACAGCCGAATCATATGTGGCACCACTAGGCCAACAAACCCGATAATTCCACTGACGGATACGCAGACAGCCGTCAGCAGCGCGCCGATAATTAAAAAACTGCGCGTTCTTTTATAAACATCAAGACCAAGCGACTGTGCTTCGGCTGCCCCTAATGTAAGTATATCGAGATCATCGGCGTGACCGATTACATAAAGTAAGGCAAAGGCCACAAAGGGAAAAAGCAAAGCGACATCCAGCCACGATTTTGCCATCAGACGCCCCATCAACCAAAATATCATTGCGCTAACATCTTCGCCAGCCAGGCTTTTTAACACGCCAATACCGGCCGAAAAAACCGAGCCGACAATGATACCGGCCAGTATCAAAGAAGATGAATGCAAAGTATTTTTGCCGGCAATTTTTAATATAATGTAAAGCGTTAGCAAGGCAAAGGCAAAGGCAACCGGCATTGTCGGCAAAATTATTTCATAAGCTAAACCGAGATAAATTGCCAGTACCGCGCCAAAAGCTGCACCGGTTGAAACGCCAATCGTATAGGGATCAGCTAACGGATTTTTTAAAACCGATTGAAAAATGACGCCCGAAATACTGAGCCCGGCGCCAACCAAAAAGCCTGTTAAAATGCGTGGCATGCGCAAATCGATAATAATCGCCTCATCGATATTGGCTGCACCAAAATTAATAAATTTATTAATGATAACGTCAAGTACTGTGCTAAGCGCTATCGGCGCCGCCCCCAATGAAACCGACACGACCGCTACAAGTGCGGCCAAAAAAATGCCGATTAATAGTAAAATGCGAAATTTGCGTCGTTCTTTTGCAAGCAGCGCATTAATCACTTAAATCACCTGACTTGTGCGCGATAAAAAAGGCATTATTAGCGCGTTTTTCGCGGTAAAAATCACTGTCGACATTAAAGACATCATCTAGCATTTGCGGTGCGATAACACTTTCCGGATTGCCAACTGAGGCGATCTTACCCTGTTGCATTACATAGGTTCGATCAGAATATCGAATCGCCAAATTGAGATCGTGTAGCACCAAGACAATTGTCACCTTTTCATTTTTATTGAGCGCCTTGAGCAGTTCGAGCACTTCTAACTGATGGGCAATATCTAAAAATGTGGTCGGCTCATCAAGCACGATAACAGCCGTCTTTTGTGCCAATGCCATTGCGATCCAGGCGCGCTGATTTTCGCCCCCCGATAAATTGTTCAGCTTTTTATAGCGCAAATCAGTCATACCGGTTTTTTCAACCGCCCAATCGATTATTTCACGATCGGTTTTGCTTAATTTGCCCATAAAATTACCATGTGGATAGCGGCCGTAGCGAATCAAGGTCTCGACATCAAAATCGCTTGGCGTCTTACGCATCTGCGGTAAGACGGCGATTTTCTGAGCAATTTGCTTGGTTTGCATTGTACGAATATCTTTATTCCACAACTTAATTTGGCCCTTGGCCGGCTTTAGTATGCGCGCTATCGTCTTTAGCAAGGTTGATTTGCCGCAGCCATTTGGGCCGACAATTGTGACAAATTCACCGTCATTAACGTGCATATTGACATCGCTAACAACGACTTTGTCACCGTATTTGATTGATAGATTAATTGTTTCTATTATCATCGCCTATCCCTCAATAAATACAGGAAAAAGGGTGCGCCTAATATGGCCATAATAATGCCAACCGGCAGTTCAATCGGGTCAAACAGCATTCGGGCAATTGCATCACAGGCCACCAGTACCGCCGCGCCCAAACCGATTGTCGCCGGATACAAAAAGCGATAATCAGAGCCGACTAACAGTCGCGCAATATGCGGTACGATTAGACCGATAAAGCCGAGCAGGCCCGCCACTGAAACGGCGCTGGCCGCCAATAATGAAGATAACACAATCATAATTAGGCGATATCGTTCTACGCTTAAACCCAAACCGGTAGCCACTTCGTCGCCTAGTAAAAGAATGTTAACTTGATTGGATAACAATAAACAAAGCACACCGGCAATTAAAGTATAGGGCCAGATTATAGCAAAATCAGGCCATGTTCGACCGGATAAACCGCCAATCAAAAAACTTAGTCCACCGCTGACGCGCTCGGGGTAAAAGGTCATCAAAATATTGATGCCGGCACCTAAAAATGCCGAAACCGCAACACCCGACAGAATTAACCTGATTGGGCTAACCCCCCGTTTCCAAGCCAATAGATATATTAACAGCGTGGTGGCAAGTGCGCCGATAAACGCGCCGAGCGGTACCAAGTAAGCGAAATCGGGAAACAAAATCATAATTACAAATGCCATAAAGCCGGCGCCGCTGGAAACCCCAATTAAGTTGGGGCTGGCCAGCGGATTATTCATGACGCCTTGTAAGGTGGCGCCGGCCAACGCTAAATTAATGCCGACAAAGGCGGCAATTAAATTGCGTGGCAGACGCACGTTAAAAATGATATTGTGGTGTAGCTTGTTCTCGCTTGAAAAAATTGCCTTTACTACTTCTAGAGGCGAAATTTTGAGCGAACCCAAACTAATACCAACGATCAAACTAACCAATAAGATGGCATAGATTACAACGATGATCAGTATTTTTTTCTGATAGGCTGAACTACTGGTCACTTTCTATTTTTCCCTCTAAAATATCGGTCATATACTGATAGGCTTCCGGATATTTCATATTGGGCTTATAGAGGAATAAATCTTTTGGCAAATAGTAGAACTTGCCGTTTTGTACTGCTGACAAAGAAGCCCAAGCCGGATTAGAATAGACATCGCTTTCCAGTCTTTCTTTGGCTTTTTCAACACTGCCCATCGTCTGTACAAAAATATAATCAGGATCAGCCTCTAAAATCTTTTCAAAGCTAAATTGCTTGGTTTCTTCGTCGGCAATTTGGTAATCCTTGGTGATGTTTTTACCGCCTAAGCCGTCGATAATTTCGGCTGAGACGTTGTTATCTTTAGTTGAAACCGACTTTGACGTCGAGAACAATAATAAATAAGTAAAATCTTTTTTGTTTTCTTGCAAAGTCTTAACTTGCTCAAGCATTGGTTCCATCTTTTCTGCATAGAGATTGTCATTGCCGAGAATTTTGCAGAAATTCATATAATTTTGTGCTGTTTCTTCAAGATTACTATAATTACACTGGTAAACCGGTATGCCGTTTTCTTCCATTACTGGAATAAGAGCCATTTGCTTTTCATAGTCGGCCCGAATAATGATAAAGTCAGGCTCTAAAGCTAAAATTGCCTCAATGTTTGGCGTTGAAATTTTACCAACCTTGGGTTTGTCGGCTATTTTTTCATTCAAAATTTTAGTGTCGACGACGCCAACTAAGTCACCGCCGGCTTCAACCCACAGGTCGGCATAAGAGCCAAACAAGCAGACCGTACGTTCCGGCGACTTTTCGAAAGTAATTTTAGTACCGGCCGAATCGACCACTTCGATCAGACCACTGTCTGACGCCTCTGTCGTTGCTGCCTCTTCAGTTGTCGTCTCAGTTGTCGCTGCCTCAGTTGTAGTTGTTTCAGTAGCAGGTGCTGCCGTAGTTGCTTCTGCAGCGGTCGTCGTTGTCTGGTTGTCGGTTTGACCACCACAAGCTGTTAGCGAGATTGCCAACAATGCAATCATTAATACTGCAATAAATTTTTTCATGTGAACTCCTTTGTTTGTTTTATATTTTAACGCCTTAAATTTGGCCTTAAAATCGATTATTTGTTGCCCTCAGCCGTTTTGCCGCGCCGATAGCCGTGACTAAACTTGGTATTATATAGCTGCGACTTTTCGTACTGTTCGCCTAAAAAATCACCGACTAAAATCTGAGCCGTCTTAGTGATTTTAGCGTCTTTTACTGCTGCCTCAATTGTTTCAAGGGTACCGTAGACAACCTTTTGGTCGGGCCAAGTCGCCCGTTGCACCACGACGACCGGCGTCGTTAGCGGATAATGCACCGTCAGTTCTTTGACGACTTCGGCGATCCGTTGTACCGACAAAAAAATTGCCATCGAGGCGCGGTGACTGGCTAAATCGGCTAAGGCCTCGCCTTCCGGTACAGCAGTGCGACCAGCGATGCGTGTGCAAATGACCGTTTGCGAAACCGTCGGCAGAGTAAATTCTTTATTGATAACAGCTGCTGATGCTAAAAATGAACTGACACCCGGCACAACTTGATAGCTAATGCCGTGCTTGTCCAATTCGTCCATCTGTTCGCGGTGGGCCCCGTAAATGGCCGGATCACCGGTATGCACGCGTGCGATCATCTTACCGGCCTGCACACCTTCTAACATGACCGCTATCACTTCGTCTAGGGTCATTGATGCACTGTTATAAATAGCAGCATCCGGTTTATGATCATCGATCACCGCTTTGGGTACCAGCGAACCGGCATAGATGATAATATCAGCTTGCTGAACGAGGCGCTTGCCCTTGACCGTGATTAAATCTGGATCGCCCGGGCCGGCCCCGATAAAGTAGACATTAGTCATTAAAACCTCCCTTTTTTATGATAATTGTCGACAGATAGGGAATTTTCATTTGAGCCAATTGCGCGATATCGCAAACCCTTTGCTCGTCCGGTGTGCCGACTTTTATAATCATCATAAATTTATCTTGTAAATTAAGTTCTTGTAAAGCGCTCACGATAGTAGCCGCATCATTAGACGGTTTCATCAAAACCAAATTATCTTCATTGGCAATTTGCTTGCGCAAATGAGCGCTGTCGTTCTTTCTGACCGGTACAATTTTAAGTGTTTCCTGCCATGAAGTTAGCGGTTTGCCCAGCCGCGCTGCGGTGGCGCAAAATGATGTAATGCCCGGTACGATTTCTAGTTCAAACAATGTGCTGTCCATTCGCTCTAAGGTGTACATAAAAGTCGAATAAACGGTTGGGTCGCCCAATGTGATAAAAGCTGCCGTCTTGCCGTCGCGTAGATGTTTTTCAATAATTACGGCATTTTTTTGCCACTGATCTTCAATCTCGGCCCATTTGTAATTCATGACATAGGTCAAGTCGACAATTTGCACCGCTTTGTTTTCTAAATGCGGTGCAATGATCGAATAGGCAAAGCTAGACTGTTTGTCGCCCTTAACCGGACAAAACAAAACGTCAACGCCGTTAATTATTTTTTTCGCTTTAATGGTCAATAAATCGGGATCGCCCGGCCCGACGCCAATGCCGTAAAACTTCGTCTTCATCAGCAGCACCTAAACCAATTTCATAATGGCATTGATAATCGTCGCCGCCACCGGGCTGCCGCCTTTGCGACCATTAATGCGTATATAGGGTACGCCCATGTCGCTAAGTATTTCTTTTGATTCAGCCGCGCCGACAAAGCCGACCGGCACACCGATGATCAACGCCGGCTTGGGATGACCACTTTCAATTAATTCTTTTAATTTAAAAAGTGCCGTTGGAGCATTGCCAATGGCAAATATCTTAATCGCCCGGTCGTCTATCGCTTTTTCAATCGCCGCCATTGAGCGGGTAATGCCCTCTTTTTCAGAGCGAGCATAAACATCTTTGTCGTGTACGTAGTTGACTAGCTCAATGCCGAGCGATTCACTTTTGCGATTGACACCGTGAATAATCATTGAGGTATCGGTGTAAATTTTACAGCCCTTTTTAAATAATTGTTTACAAGTTTCGATTGCGTCGGGGTGAAACTCAACCAAGTCGGCATACTCAAAATCGGCCGTTGTATGAATAATGCGCTTGACAATTGCCAACTCGTCCTCATTAAAGCGCGCCAATTTGTCAGCCGCCTCTTCGCCGATAATGCGAAAGCTCTCTTGTTCTATTGCCATTGGTTTTTTGATATAATCCATTTTATCCTCCGTATAGCTCAGGTCGTCGTCTTTTTATGTAATTGACCTTTTTTCGTTGCCTAACCTTTTGTACAGCAGATTCGTCTACTTCAATAACGGCTACTTTTTCGGCGTCTTCATAGTGTTCGTAGATAATGTTGCCCCGCGGATCAATTGCCATCATGCCACCGGAAAAAGCCAAACCGTTGGAAACGCCGGTTAAATTGGTGGCAAAGACAAACATTTGATTGTCATAGGCACGTGCCGGCAGGTATTTGCGCCATAGTTTTTGGCGCCCACCGCAAACTTTTGGCGAGGCAAAAGGCACCAGCAACATTGCAGCATCTCTCAATCTTAGGCTCTGGGCAATATCGGCAAAGTGACTTTCGATGCAAATGCTAACGCCGGTTGGCACAATACCGTCAAACACTTTGAGCTGTTCACCGCGCTCGAAAACCGTCTCTTCTTTAATACCCAAATGCGTCTTATAATAAAAATCAATTATTTGATGAATATGCAAATAAGCAATATAGTATTTGCCGGCTTGTTCGATATTAGCGCCAACAAAAATATGACAATTATGCTTAATTGCTAATTGTTGAATCGTTTTTAGGCGCGCATCATCAATTGAAATGGCTTGAACGGATTGTCGATTAGATGAATATCCGGTAATAAACGACTCGGGAAAGACGTAATAGTCGGCACTATAATCAGTTACAACATTGACAATTTTAGCAATGTTTTGTTCGATTGAATCATTATTATCATTTTGAATTAAGGCTATTTTCACAATTTCTCCAATAAAAAACTTTGCACGCACGGCAAAGTATCAATAAACTGACCCCCTATCGCGCGTAGAGTATGGTTTTAACACAAGGCAGGTCTTCTGACTGAGCCTCATCAAATCAGTCGCCTTCCCATTACAGTGGCATCAAGACTGATTTTCAGCATTACAGCGGCGGGACCGTCTAGGACTTGCACCTAGTTCCCTTTTAATTCGGAATTCAAAACTGGCTTCCAAAACCCGTGTTCTTATTATTAACTTACAATACATTATATCATATTAATGACGATAAGCAACCTCGCTTTTGCATTCTACTTCCACTATCTACTTTCTACTTATCAATCCCGAGATTTCGCCTGTTAATCGTACTGGGCTAATCACACTAGCCGGTCATCTATAAGCGACAATTCAAAAACTATTCAATTGTTTTTTCTACTACAATACCATCTTTGTTTTCAAAGCAGAACATCCAGTCTTCTTCACTAAGTTTTCTCGCATACAAGTAGGAATCCACATCATAGTATTTAAATAAGTTTACATACTCTTTGCTTTCATCATCACGCACACTTGCCTCTCGGGGAATAAAAACAATTTTATGCTCATCCCACTTATCTCGTATTGCCTCTATTTCAGTTAAATCATTTAACTGTAAAAATGTTATGCGACACCGATAGTTCGTATCATCATATGCAAATAACCACATAAAATCATCTGAGGTGATATCTTCTAATCCACCTTTAACAAATACATTAGAAGCTATGCCATCGTTATTGTCTAACAACCCTTTAAAATCAACCACATCATCCGGCAACCAAAGCGGGTCTTCAAAATAATTTGTCAGTGACATTTCGATTACTTCAATCCCCATATCACTAAACGTTTGAACAGCTGACTGTTTAATCTTATCGATATTTCGTTTGGTATAGATTTCATTTTGCTCTGGTAGATACATCGCCTCAAAACGCTCGTCACCCACCCAAATTTTGCCCAATATATTACCGCTTAGGCTTGTTCGAATAACCGGCATCACTGCATCATAGCCGCTAAGTGATTCGGGCTCAATATCATAGACAATTGCCGTTGGTCCATACTGTTCAATCGCGCGCATCTTAAAAGGAAGTGTATACTGCATCAGTAGATGCCACTTTTTGATTTGATAATTATCTTCTTCAATAACACACGATGTTAATAACAGTACAACCAATACTAATAGC
>PDWI01007874.1_pt1 | contig 12731 bp, 8 predicted proteins | sample 1430891 | NCBI WGS metagenome assembly PDWI01 (sample SAMN01162508, study PRJNA174530) | Oral metagenome, whole genome shotgun sequencing project. | biome: Marine environment; feature: Marine mammal; material: Swab sample of the gingival sulcus; isolation source: swab sample of gingival sulcus... | reverse complement strand
TTGAATATTTTTCATAGATGGGGATAAAGAAACTGTCTCAAAATCCCCTTCCTTCGGTTCATTTTCATCATCTTTTACCGCTACTAAGGCAGTAACCGCTGGATTTAACGCTAACTTTCCTAATGAATTAATTTGTAATTCTGCAGAATTTAATGTAATTTCTATATCACCTAAGCTTGAATTTTCAGTAATGCTTGTTGCAGCAACAATCAAAGGATTATTCTGAGCTACGATGCTAGCAGTAAGTTCCTTACCAGCAATCAAATCCCCACCTTGCACCTTATTTTCACTAATGTAATCAAAAATTGCAATTGTACCAACTACAATCATCAAAACAGAAAAAGACATCGCCAACACCACTTTTTTATTGAAACCAGAGGCTTTCGCCTTTTCAAAAAAAGCCTTTACCTTAGCTTGTATAGCAAAATTCTTTTTTTCCTTCCATTTAGCAACAAGGTTTTCATGTGATTTTTTAATTTTAGAAAAAAGGTCTGCAGACTGTTTTTTAACTTTAACAATCGCATTTGCAAACTCTTCTTTTATTTTTGAAAAACTCTCCACTTTAGGCTTTTTTATTTTTTCATTTTTAATATTTTTTTCTGTATTCACTATTTTTTTGTCATTTTTTTTATTCGTTATTTTATTCATCTTATGCTTATTTTCTCTTCTTTGTTGATTTCGATTCTTTTTATTTTTCGGTGCCATAATAACTCCCAATCTCAATTTTTCGAACAATTTTTACCAACATAAATACGCACTGCAAAAATCTTACGACATACCAAACAATTCTATTATATCTTAAAACGTTCTTTTTTTCAAATTTTGAGCAGGTTCGTAATATTAACTTTATACTATTATTTATTTATACAGCACTTTTTGTACTTTTTACCACTACCACAAGGACAAGGATCATTTCTCTTTGGATCCGCTTCCTTACGAATTGTTCCAGAAGCTGAGTACTCCTTCTTGATTCTCTTACGATCCTCTTCTGATAAGATATCCTTCCACTCTTCTAGCGAATATAACCAATCTGCCTTCGCCTTATACATATTAAATAACAACTTCTCGTAATCTATTTCAATATCTACTAAAGAATCAGCGACTAATTCCTCTACAATAAATTCCTCAGTCAAACTTTCTTTAATTCCGTCCAAAAAACCTACCATTTCGTGAACACTCGTGTTATAATGTGTTGCAAGTTCTTCAACAGTACCCTTTATAGTTTTTTCCTTACTAGCTAAAATATTCTTATAAATATTTTCTTCTGTCTGGAAAAAATCTCTCCAGTACTTTTGATACGCTTGTTGATTTGTGCTATCTGGGATATTTGCTTCCCACTCTTGTAATAAACTCATCTTACCCTCCTAATTAATTTACAAGATGTATTATAGCATAATAATAAAAAAAAGTATACGAAATAAAATGGAATAATTTATGTACAATATTGTAGGAAATAAAGGAGGTTTTTACAGATATGGAAATGAAGGGAAAGGTTTTAGTTGCACAGGGAGGCGGTCCTACAGCAGTTATTAACCAATCATTTGTAGGCGTTGTACTAGAAGCTAAAAAATATCCACAGATAACTAAAATCTATGGTGCCTTAGGCGGCATTGAAGGCATCATTAATGAAGAATTTGTTGATCTAACAACAGAAACTGCTCACAATTTAGAAAAAGTTGCTGCAACTCCATCTTCTGGTCTTTTATCTTGTAGAGTAAAGCCAGATAGAAATTACTGCTTGCAATGTTTTGAAGTAATGAAGGCTCACAATGTAAGATACTTCTTTTACATAGGTGGTAACGATTCATCAGATACTGTTCGAATTATCAATGAACACGCCCAGGACGCCGACTATGACTTAATCGCCATACACATACCAAAGACAATAGATAACGATTTAGTACTAAATGATCACTGCCCAGGTTTTGGTTCAGCAGCTAGATTTGTAGCCTCTGCCTTTATGGGTGCAAACCTTGATAATAGAGCTTTAAAAGGTGTGTACATTGGTGTAGTAATGGGAAGACATGCAGGATTCTTAACCGCAGCCTCTTCTTTAGCTCAAGTTTTCCCAGATGACGGTCCTCATCTAATCTATCTGCCTGAAAGACCATTTAAGAAGGAACAATTTTTAAAAGATGTTCAAACAGTGTATGAAAAATACGGAAGATGTATGATTGCTGTTTCTGAAGGCATTGCCGATGAAGAAGGAACCCCTATAGTCACCAAATTTGTAGAAAACGTAGAAAGAGATATGCACGGAAATGTTCAGTTATCTGGAAATGGTATCTTAGGCGAACTCTTAGCCAATGTCATCAGAGACAACCTAGATATTAAAAGAGTAAGAGCAGATACTTTCGGCTACTTGCAAAGAAGTTTTGTAGGCTGCGTTTCTGATGTAGACCAAAACGAGGCAAGAGAAGTTGGCGAACGAGCAGTGCACTTTGCCATAGACGGTATAAAAGACGGTTCTGTTTGTATTGAGCGTGTTGGTGACTATGCAGTCAATTATGTTTTAAGAGATTTAGAAGAAATTGCCGGCAAGACAAAAGTCATGCCCGATGAATTCATCAACGAGGAAGGAAATGGCGTGACAACAGAGTTTTATAAATACGTTCGCCCTCTCGTTGGTTCTGGCTTTGAAATGCCAGGCAGAGTAAGAGCGAACAAAGTTGAAAAAATCTGGCACAACAAGATAAAACCAAATAAGAATAAGTAGAACTTAGCACTCAAAAATACAAACAAAAGGTTACGCAGGATTTTTACACTAGAACAAGGCGACAAGAAAAATGGCGAAGGCGTGTAGATAGACCTACATAACTGAGCCATTTATTCGCAGTCAACGAAGTTATTGTTTAAAAATACAAGTAAGGAGGATTAATATGCCAATAGTACAATTCACAACAGCCCCACTTGGCACAGCTACACCAAGTGTAAGTAAATATGTAGCGGAATGTCACAAAATCGTACAAAATCAAGATAAAGTAAAGTATATGTTGACACCAATGAGTACCATTTTAGAAGGTGAACTAGAGGACATCATGGAATTAATTATGAAGGTGCACGAATTACCGTTTGAAAAAGGAGCTCTAAGAGTCTCTACCAGCATTAAAATTGACGATAGACGAGATAAAAAAGCGAGCATGGAACAAAAGTTAAATTCTGTGAATAGTAAATTATAAGTACAAAAACATTTTAAATAAATAAAAATAAAATTTATTGATTTTTAAAGTTTTTAAGCGTATTGAGTTAATTTTCATACGCTTTTTTATTGCAGATATGAAATAAAATAATTATTTATCAACTTATTGGGTATATATATTATGTGAAAAAAAGTACATATTTTTTTCGCAGCTGTAATATTCGTAAGATTATACGAAAAGAGTTTTAGAGACAAAAAGGAGAAACATTATGGGAAATTTATCAGTTCTTATCGATAACATTTTAGGAGGAATCCCAGATTTAATAGTTGCAATTTTATTAGCAATATTAACATGGATTGTAGCTAAGGTAGTGAAAGGTTTAATCATCAAAATTGGAGAGAAAACAAAACTACCACAACACTTTGAAAAAATGCATGTGGTAAAAGATGAAGAAAAAGGCAAAGAATTAGTAAAAACTTTAGGTAGTTTGGGCGCATTTATTATATTTTTAATTATGATACCTGGTGTTTTAGATAAACTAGGAATGGCTAGCGTGGCACTACCATTATCAAATATGGTATCTGCTGGATTAGCATTTGTTCCAAATCTAATTGGTGCCGGCATTATTCTATTTGTTGGCTACTTGATTTCAAAGATTGTAAAACAAATCGTAACAGGTCTTGCACAAGCTTTTGGTGTAGATAGTTTCTTCAACAAGTTGAAAAAAGAAGAAAACGCAGAAGAAAACACTAAACTTTCTGAGCTTATCGGCAAAATTGTCTTTGCTTTAATCTTTATCCCAACGATTATTTTAGCATTAGATACTTTGAAATTAGACGCTGTTTCAGCACCAGCTACAATGGTTCTACAAACTGCTTTTGATATGGTACCTAATATTTTAGTTAGCATCTTGTTAGTATTTGTTGGTATCTTCTTAGCAAAGATTGTCAAAGATATTTTAGAAGGCTTATTGAGTGCATCTGGAGTCAATAAACTTTGCAAAAACCAAGACCCTGAAGCTTTCTTGAGCAAACACAAATTATCTTATATAATTGCAGAAACAGTAAAATACTTAATTATCGCTATCTTTGTATTCGAGGCAATCAGCGTTCTTAACCTATCAATATTAACAGGTATTTCTGTGGCTATCCTTAGCTATATGCCTAACATATTCGCTGTACTACTGATTCTAGTAGTAGCTCACATTGCTGGTAGCTTTATAGCTAAACTAGTTGAGAAAACAACGAACTCTAAGTTCTTAGCATTGACAGTAAAAGGCATCATCTATGTACTTGCTATCTTTATGACATTAAACCAATTAGGAATAGCACAAGCTATCGTTAACATGGCGTTCTTGTTTGTACTAGGTGCAATATCACTTGCTTTTGTACTAGCATTTGGTTTAGGCGGAAAAGAATTTGCTAAAAAGCAATTAGAAAAATTAAATGACAAACTGAAGTAAAATATTTCAGTTTTATAGGTTTAAAAAAGCATCTCTGAAAAGGGATGCTTTTTTATTTTACTCAAAAAGACAAACAATAGTTTTGCGTAGGATTTTTTGATGAGTAGCTAGGCATCAGCAAGATCCATTCGACTACGCATACTCGTAAGCTCGTATGCTTCGCTCAGGATGACGGCGCTAAGTTAGCGCTCAAAAAGACACGCAAACGCCGTGCTCCATGCTAATTGGAGGTTATATCCCCCACACGCTCCTACCGGCTCTAGAGCTTCGCCGATAACGCAGATTCTACTATCTGACTTCAAACTCATAGTCTTGTTATCAATATCTTGAATTTTAACACCACCCAAAGAACAAATCGCCTTTTCTAAGGGAAGCTTGGATTGTACACTTAAAGATGTTCCCTTTAAAAGCTCTATGAACTTATTGAGGTCTTTTTTCTTTAAATCGGCTAAATGAACACCCTTTAAATTCGAACGTTCTATCAATACATTAATAAAACTCTCTGGCAGTTTTAAACACTCTAATAGTACTGTTTTTACTAACTTTTTAGGTTGAGAAAACCTAGCTTCTTGAACGTTCTCTTTCAATTCTTCCCTATTGATATAAGGGGCAAAATCTAGCATAAATTCCTCATTGATCCCTATATAATTGGATAAATCCATAATGGCATAGCCCGTGAGCATGGTCCCTGCAAATAAGAGATTATTTTCAAAAGATTTTTTCTTGTATTTTATTTTTACGTTTAGAGAAACGCCGTGCAGGTCTTTAAAATAATCTTCGTTTATCTGAAGAGAAGATAAAGCCGGCTGAAAAGGCGCTATATCAAAAGAGTTTTTTAATAGTTTCCCTGTGGAACCTGTTTGAGGATAACTTGCACCTCCAACGGCTAAGATAAGCTTTTTGCATTGGTAGGAGCTCGCCTTACTCTTTACAGTAATATAGTCTGTATCTGCTTTAAAATCTAGAATTTCCTCTTCCAGATGAATCTTATGACCCTTACCTTCTATTTGCTGAAGGAAAAAATCGATGACATCCTTTGCCTTCTCTGTTTTTGGCAGAACTCTATCCCCTTCCTTCATTAGATGAAAGCCCCTGCTTTCAAAATATTCTATGGTTTTATTGGGATTAAAGGCATTTAGAATAGGACGAACAAAAGATGGCTCTGTATAATAGTTATGATAATTCTTTATGTCTTTGACATTCGTTATATTACAACGTCCTCCCCCAGTAATACCAAGCTTTAAACCAACTTTAGACTTTGCCTCAATGCCAAGTGCCTTTTTATTTTTATCAACATTAGCTAGGGCAAATAAACCAGAGGCGCCCATCCCCACCACAATCACATCATAAATTTCTTGCATCATAACCTCCAACAATTGATTTACCCAACGTTTTAAATAAAGAATAATCAAATTATATCGTAAGATAGGCTTTTTTTAAAGAGATTATTCTGATATAATTGCCTAACGAATTGAGATAAGGTGAAGGGTTCGGGTATTTCACCTTGAAGGAGAAAAGATGGAGATACTAGCACCAGTAGGCGGTTTTAAGCAATTACAAGCAGCACTTGCTGCAAAGGCAGATGCAATATACATAGGTAGTGATAAGTTTTCTGCCAGAGCTGGGGCAGAGAATTTTAGTATCGAAGATATTGAAAGCTTAGTAAAAGCTTGTCACCATGAAAAAATCAAGGTCTATTTAGCTATCAACACCCTGTTTAAAAATAGCGAAATTTTAAATGCGTTGGATTTAGCGATAGATGCTTGGAATATAGGGGTGGATGCCTTAATTATTCAAGACTTTGGCTTGGTACATCTATTAGAAAAATACTATCCTGAAATTGAAAAGCACGCCTCTACCCAAATGTCGATTCATAATTTAGAGGGTGCCAAATTCGCCCGTAATAAGGGGATTACAAGAGTTGTTTTAGCAAGAGAATTAAGCTTAGAAGAAATAAGCGAGATTAATAAGATAGGGATAGAAACAGAAGTTTTTGTCCACGGGGCAATATGCATCAGCTACTCTGGTCAATGCTTATTTTCTTCTTTAAATGGCAATCGTTCTGCCAATAGGGGAAGGTGTGCTCAGCCTTGTAGAAAACCCTATAAGCTCCTAAAAAATGGGAAAGAACTCGACCAAGGTTTTTTAATTAGTCCCAAGGATAGAGCCTATATAAACAACATGGAAAGCTTAAAAAAATCAGGCATTGCCTCTTTTAAAATAGAAGGCAGACTACGAAACGAATACTATGTCTATGAGGGCATCACTCAATACAAAAACGCCTTGAGAAACAAAGCTTACAGCATAGAAAAACTAGGACAAATCTTTAAACGAGACGCCTTTTCTGAAGATTATTTATATAGCAATCCAAGAGCCGAATTTATCACCAAAGAAGGTGGTTCAAACAAGGGACTTTTGCTAGGTAGAATGAAAAAAAGTCAAATCGAATTATTATGTGATCTAGAACTTAGCGATGGCATTAAGTCTTCAAAGGGCGGCTTTATTCTAACTAAAATACTACAAAATGGAAAGAGCATCAGACAGGCTAGAAAAGGCGATGTGGTAGAACTATTTCCAAAGAAGTATGCAAAACATGATACTTTATACAAAACAACTTCCGTTAGCCAAAAAAAGAGCATTGATGAGGTAATTGCAAACTATCAAGCCAAACAAAACATTGTAGAGGTGGATGTTGATTTTGTAGTGGGAGAAGAGCTAACAATCAGTAACGGAGAGCTAAGTGTTTTAGGCGGACTTGTAGAAAAAGCAGAAAAAAGTCCTGTACTCAAGGAAAAAATTATTGAAAACATTGAAAAATCAGGAAGTGACTATACCAAGCTACAAGTTAAAAACATCAATATAGAAGAGGGTTTTATCCGAATAAAAGAGATTAACCAAGCTAGAAGAGAATTTATAAAATCCTATGAGGATAAATATTTAAGTAATAAAAAAACTATAAACAAAATAGGCATAGAGAATAAATGGACAGAAGAAGATGAGAAAAAGAAGACAAAATGGGGCATTAAGCTCATTATTATTTCTAAAAAGAAAGACTTACACGCCTTGGATTCTAGTCTCACTATCTGTTTGAATCCTTTTTCAAAGGGAAAAAACGCCATTTGTTTCGAGGATGTAATAGAAGTCGATAAAAGAGGAATACCCTACTATGTAAAAGTTCCAACTATTGTCAGAAAAGAAATGAATGAAATCTTAGCATTCTTAGAGAATCTAGAAAACGTCGAGGGCGTTATTACCGCTAACCTTGGCATTATCAATAGATTAAAGGGCAAAATGAAAATAATCGGCTATTACGACCTGAACATCATGAATTCTTATAGTATTGACTTTTTTGAGGACTTGGACTATATAATACCAAGTATTGAAATGACCAAAGATGAGTTACACAGCTTAGAAAATAAGGAAAAGTTAATTCCTTTTGTATACGGAAATGTAAAGTACATGAATATGGAATATTCTCCTGTTATAGACTTTGATGAAGATGAAGAGAATGAATACGTTTTGGAAGAAAACAGGAGAAAAACCCTTATTCAAAAGGATATCTATGATAGAACAACCCTCTACTCTTATGATGCCTTAAATCATAGTTACCGCTTACAAGAATATCAAAAAATGGGCTTTCAGAACTTTATTATAGAGCCTTTGCGTTATAAAAATATTGACCATATTATGGATAATTTTAACAAAGAAAAAGGCTTTCTCACAGAAGAATTATTCCACTATGAAAAAGCCATTTTGTAGGTATATTGTATGAATCAAACAAAAGTTTCCCATTTATTCGCAGTTAACGAAGCTAATCGCAAAAAATCCACGCAAAACTATCCTTGCGTTTTTATTGCTTCCAATGCACTAAGTCTCGTTGCCTTAATCGCTGGGAATATACCAAATATAACACCGATTAAGGTTGAAAACACAATGGATGATAAGGCTAACCACATTGGAATATAAGATAGTTCAAAGTCGGGCGGCATGTTTTCAGAACCTGCAACGGCAGCATTGATAAAGTGAGAACCGACATAACTTAAACCTAAGCCAATGACACCACCAATCAATCCAATTAAGGCAGCTTCTAATAAAAAGAGCTTTAAGATGTCAAAGATTTCTGCTCCTAAAACCTTCATTACGCCAATCTCACGAGTTCGTTCATAAATCGCCATAACCATGGTATTTGCAATACCAATTGCTGCAACAAATAGCGCCACCGCTCCAATACCACCAAGGACATAGGTCATTATAGAACTTTGTTTTTTCATTTCTTCCATAAATTCTACTTGGTTATCTGCCTGATAGCCCATGTCTGTTATGGCATCACTTACTGCAAGTACGTTATCTGTGTTATCAACTAAAACCTTTATGCCATTATATAAGTCTTTGTTTTTATCTCGTCTAAAGACATTGTAGTTACCATATTTTCGAATGTCTTTTATTCTCATGTCCTTAAAGGTTTCAATATCGATTAGAGCTTGCCAAGAATATTCTGAATTTAGTTTCGTTTCACCAACAGCATCTAGACGAATCGGTGTTTTTTTTCTACCATTTTTTCCAGTGTCCTGAACAAAGTAAGTATTTAATGTATTGCCAAATACTTCTGTATCTGATTCGCCCCATTCTTGATTTCTAGCATGAGGGTCATAAAAATTTGTATTTAACATGGGAAAGCTGATAAATGCCTTTTCACCAGGTTTTGGTAGGCGTCCCTTCCCTAATTCAAAGCCCATAGTCTGCAATTTTTCTAAATCACAAGCAACTGCACTCGTACTCGCCCTTAGCTTCCCTACCTTAAAATTTAGCTCCGCTTCATAGTAGGGTAAGACCGATTCTACGTGTTCCATATTCTCAAAGGTTTTTACTGCCTCTTCATCCAATTTTTTTTCATCGGACTTTTCTTTTCTAATGCCGCCACCTGTCTCCGCATCATCTTGATAATACTTATAATAATCTGAGTATTCGCCTCTAATCTGAACCACCCTGATATTACCAAAGGATTCCACCATCTCCATGGTGGCTTTTTCAGAACCTAAAGCAATAGAAACCATTAGGACTACGGATAAGGAACCAATGATAACACCTAATATGGTTAAGATGGTTCTTCCCTTTCTACGCCATAGGTTCATTAAACCCATTTTTATTAAATCACTTAGCCTCATCATCTGGCTCCAATAATAACTTTTCTAGCTTTTTCTTTTTGCGTTTTTTTAGAACAATTCGGAGTACAATTAAAGCAACGATTACAAGAACTACAATGATGATAATATACATAGTCGATAAACCTTGTGACTTTGGTATTGGATTCCCATTTTCATCAAATTCCATTTCTTCCATATCCATGCCATCCATACCATCTGGATTAAATTCATCCATGCCACCTTCACCTTCCATCATAGGATCCATTGGCATCCCCTCTTCTACATTGATGGTAAATTCTTTGACAATGCTGTCCTTATTTCCTGACTCGTCCTCAAATTCAAAGATGAGTTTACCCTTTGTTTCGCCAGCCTTGGTAGGCGTAATTTTACATGAGAACATATCACTTCTTGATGCCTCAAAATTACCTACAAAGTAGTTGCTGACATCCGAATCAAAGTCTCCTTCTATTTTAACCATCATGTTATAAAGCGGTGCTTTACCCATATTGTAGAACTCAGTATCAATTGGGATTCCCTCACCAACTGTTCCAAACTCAGACACCTTTAACTCTGGTATTTCTAGTCTAATTTCCTGAGTTAGGTTTAAAACAATAGACTCATTAGATTCAAAAGGATTACCCTTTTCATCATATGACTTTCCTGTTTCATCTTCGTATTCGCCTTTAAAATCCATCTTATACATCTTTGCAGCAGCATCTGGTTTAGACGTTAATTTTATTGTCTTTTCAACTGATGCATTTGGAGCTAAAGACTCTATAAAGAAAGAGTTAGCCGCATCAATTGGAATAAAGACCTCATCTTGTGAACTGTGTGTCATTTTCACGTTTTTAATACCAATTGATTGTGATGTATTCTTTACTGTTATGCTAAGTTCAAAAGGCTTTCCTGCCACAATTTTTTCGCCACTATATTTATAATCTGCAATAATAATTTTTGGTTTTTTACCAGCACTTGCTCCGTCTTTTTTATAGCAAGTAAGCCCTGCAATTTCCATTTTACTCTTCTTATCCTCTTCTTCTTTTGATGAGAGTAGCGTTAGTTTTGCCGTGATAGGATGAGAACCTTTTGATTCGGGATCTGCTGACATCACTGTATAAGTAAAGTCTTTGCTTTGACCCGCTTTTAAGTTATCAATTAAATCAATGTACTTACTCATAAAAATGACCGCTGGATCTGATGACAATTCTAATTTAAGGTCTTTAATATCTTTTTCCCCATTATTCTTAAGATTTAATTTGACTGTCGCCTTTCCTTCTCCATGAATCGAATACTCTGAACTTGAAAATTTCATTTTAACATTCGATAGTTCCGCACTCTTTCCAGAACTTGAACAAGGCACTAGAATTTTTTGTGTTCTTTCAAACTTTTTGCTCACTTCATCATAATAAGAAATACTTACACCTAATTCGTATTCTTTTTCCGCATCTTTATTGGCTCTAAGATTGAAAACTAAATCCTTACTATCTCTTCTACCTAGAGTTTGAATTTTTCTAATTTCTGCATCATTCACTAGGTAAACACCCTTTGGTGATAGGTTATCAAGTTTTACCTCAATGTTTCTAGCCGCTAAGTCTCCCTTATTTTTAATAGTCAAGGTCATTTTTGAACTAGCATCTGGATTCACAGCATCGCTATCAAAAGTCGTTTTAGCCACCAACACAACAGGTTGCAAGTTAGTATTTTCAACATAAATATAGACAGGAATATCTTTTACATAAGCATCACCATAAGTATTCTCATAAGTAGCATGTAGAGTCATGCTGTAGGTTCCTTCTGGCGTCGCCTCTATCATCTGAAATGGAAATTGAATATTTCTCTCTTCCTTTGTATCCAATCTATCCACTTTTTTTATAAATTCTTTGCGATTATATAGGTTTTCATCCTTAGGGTCTACCTTAAGTTCTAATTTTAGATTCCTCACATGGTATGAACCTGTATTTTCTAAATTCACATCAATGATCTGTTTCTCACCAGACTTATAAGAACCCAAATTCTTCCCATCTAAAAGCTTAAACTGGGGTTCACATTCCCTTGTACCCGCATCGTCCTCATCGGAACTAGCATAAGTAGACGAGGACGACTCTTCATACACATCCTCATCATCGGCATAAACCGTATCAAACAAACCTAGCACTAAGACTAAAGCCAATAACATTCTCAATATACGCTTTGAAAAAGCACTACTTTTCATCACTAACCTCCGTTTTTACTGTTTCATCAACTTGTTCTACTACTTCTTCTTGTTTAGAAGAATCATCGTCTCTATTATTAATTACTACCTCTTTAATCAATCCATCAAATAAATAAACCACCTTATCCCCATACTGTGCAAATTCTGGGTCGTGAGTAACCATAATGATGGTCTGATTATTTTTTCTAGCCATGTTTATCATCAGTTCAAGCACCCTTTTTGATGTTTTGGAATCAAGGTTTCCAGTTGGCTCATCCGCAAATATAATTTCTGGACTACCAGCAAAAGCTCTGGCAATACCCACACGCTGCTGCTGACCTCCAGACATTTGAGTTGGTTTATGGAAAAGATGAGTACCAAGCTCAACTGCCTTTAAAAGTTTTGCCGCTTCCGCATGGCGTTTAAAGGGTCTGACCTTCCTAAATGTCAGTGGCATCGCTACGTTTTCTACCGCGGTTAAAGTGGGCATTAAATTATAACTTTGAAAGATGAATCCAACATGATTTTTTCGAAACCTTGCTAACTTTCTTTCAGAATACTTACTGACCTCTTCCCCTAAAATATGAATACTTCCCTTAGTAGGCTTTTCGAGTCCTGCCAAAACATTAAGGAAGGTGGATTTACCAGAACCAGAGGTTCCTAGAATAACCACAAATTCACCCCGATTAATATCTAAATTAACGCCGTTTAAGGCCTTTACTTTTTCTTTACCTATGATAAAAAACTTGTAAACATCTCGAACTTTAATAATGGTATCCTCTTTATTATTTACT
>PDWI01007872.1_pt1 | contig 12733 bp, 9 predicted proteins | sample 1430891 | NCBI WGS metagenome assembly PDWI01 (sample SAMN01162508, study PRJNA174530) | Oral metagenome, whole genome shotgun sequencing project. | biome: Marine environment; feature: Marine mammal; material: Swab sample of the gingival sulcus; isolation source: swab sample of gingival sulcus... | reverse complement strand
TTCTGCTAATTGTTTTTTTGTTAGCTTTACCATGGTCTTGTAATTTTTTAGTTGTTTATATCCAATCACAAATTTCTAAAATTTTACAAGACTTTTTTTCCTCAAAAGGGGATAGACACACTTTTTTAGGGTGGTATCGCTCTACACTTTTCAGAACCTTCCTGCAGCCGTGTAAATAGGTTTCTACACATTTTTTAGAAATATCACTTGAGAAGATTTTAACATAAATCAATTAGTAATATTGTTAATTGCTCTTTATTAATTGCAAATACTACGACTTAGTCTGCATATTTTAATAGCAAAAAAATAGGCGAGATGAATAAATCATCTCGCCCCTTTATTTAAAAACTCTAAAAACTAACGATGGTCTAGTTTAAAAGAACTTATATCTGTTATCTTCAATATCAGCAGCCTTTTTCAAAGCCTCGTATGCCTGATAGTTTGTTCTGTACTGAAGTCCTTGTTCCAATCGAGGTTGATATGACTTTAAGAACTCAGCAGTTGGTTTAGTTTCACTAACACTAGTTACCAATATCATGTAAACACCTTGATTACCCTTCATCGGTGCTGATATTTTTCCTTTTGCAATTGTTGCAGCCTCACCAATAACAACAGGCTCAATTCCTGCTCCAGGAATTTGGAAAGATGAGAAACTAATATCATTAGCATTCTTCACTTCTAAACCTTGCTTTTGAGCTACAGACAATAAACTTTTTGCACCAACACTACTTTTCTTTAACTCAGCAATCAACTTATCAGCCTTCTTATTCTTAATCAGCTCTCTTTTGATTTGCGAAGTAGCATTAGCTATTGACATATATCCTTTTTCACTTACATTAGATAGAATTGCAACAACAAACTTGTCTCCAAATTCGAAAACAGCAGAGTTATCATTATTTCTTAACACCTCTTCTTTATTGTCTGTTTGATATGCTGCACGCACCAGACTTCTTGAATTTTCCAATCCCGGAATACTTTGCGTATTTTTTTTCAAGTTAGCAGTTCTACGTTGTAAGTTTTGCTCTGAAATAGCTTTAAAGAAAGCATCACGAGTAAGATTGTTTCCAGCAAATTTACGAGCTTTAGCGTAAGCCATTTGTGTTGTTTTATTGCTAGGCTCTACTTTCTTATCAACAATAGCAAGTTGCACTTTTTTTACACGCTTACTTAATTTAGTTACTTGTAAAATATGAACCCCAAATTGTGTTTTTACAATTTTTATTTGGTTTCTTTTTGACGAGAATGCTGCATCATTGAAAGGTCTAACCATTCTACCTTGCGAGAACCAACCTAAATCTCCACCATTCACAGCCGAACCTTTATCGGCCGACAATTTTCTAGCTAAATCATCAAAACGTTTACCTTTTTTCAATAGTTTTCTGATACTATCAGCTTTAGCTTCTGCAATTTTAAAATCACCCTTTACAGGACGAATTAAAATATGACGAGCCTTCACCGAGTCAGCCATCATTTTAATGCTATTAATTTTAGCTAATTTATAAGATTCGTTTTCTAAATAAGGACCAAACACATCACCTTCTTTTTTATCAAAAGCAAATGTAGCCAAGTCTTTATTTGCAATTTCATCTTTCTTAAAATAGAATGGATTAAAATCAGTATCTGAATTTAACTCTACAAATTGAACTGCATTAGCCTCTTTTGTAAAATCATCTTTCATGTCTGCTAACCATTTCTCTGAAGCTTTATAGTCATCAGTAGAAGGCTCTATTAAGAAAGGTACGTAATCAATTTTGCGAGACTCTTCTTGCTTGAATAGCTCTTTGTGTTCGTTATAGTAGTTTTTAATTTCTGATTCAGATACAGTGATATCTTTATCAGCAATAGTACTATAATTTTTAACGATATAGTTAAAGTTTACTTTTTTAGCATTGTTGTCTGCGATGAATTTTACCATTGGAGCTGGCATATAAAGACCTTTCTTCAACAGTGCATCAAACTTCTTAGATTTACGTTGTTTCGTAATTGATTTCTCAATATACAACCAATATTGCTTTTGAGGTGTATTATCTGGTGCATCAACCAATTGCTTTAAACGCTGCACCATCAAAGCCTTATCAATAGTGCCATCAGGCTTTTGAAACAATCGTTTAATAGTAGGATCCATATTTGGACCTTGTATCATGTCATACAATTCGTCAGCAGATACTGCTATGCCCAACTCCTCATATTCCTTGTTCATCACGATATTTTGAATCAACTCTTGCCAAGTTTGCTGTCTTATTAGCTCTACTTGCGATGACTCTAGCGAAGCTCTGCCAGCCATCATTTTTGCTGTTTCAAGATTCTTGTTGAAAGATTTTTGAAAATCACGAATATCTACAGTTTCCCCTGCAATCTCCGCCATTTCATTACGGGAATTTGTTAGTAACGATCCTCCCGATTTAATAGCATCTCCTGCAATAAATGCAAACAATGCTCCTCCGATAATAATTCCAATTATTACTCCTCGATTTCTTATTTTTTGTAATGCTGCCATCTAAAAAATGATATAGTTTATATTCATAAAATTCGGCTACGAATATACAAAAAAATGCTAAACACAAACTGATAAATTTATCTTGTTGCGTTTTTTTTATTGTAAAGTGTTTTCGACAAAAAAAGGGATATAAAAAATGCAGTGTACACAAAGAAAACAGAGACTATTTCACTGTATTTACCGTCATTATTTTAATGATTGTAGTTTAACGTTTTATTGCTCTTTTGTTAGTTTGATTTCCTCTATTCTAGTACTGCTTACTTCTACTATTTTAAAGGTGAAATTATCAATGGTAATTGTTTCGTTACACTTAGGAATATTCTCTAAATTATATAAAATAAATCCATTCAGCGTTTCAAAGTCTTCACTCTCGGGAAGCCCCAAGTCATATTTATCATTCAAATAATCAATTTCAATACGCCCTGAAAACAAATATTCATTTTCAGATATTACTTTTTCTACCAAATCAATATTGTCATGTTCGTCTTCTATTTCACCGAAGATTTCCTCCATAATATCTTCCATACTTACCATACCTGCAGTACCACCAAACTCGTCAACCACTACAGCTATACTTTTTTGCTCTTTGGTAAATAAGTTTAGCAATTTATGTGCAGCCATAGTTTCAGGCACGATAATTATTTTGCTTAATGCAGCCTTTATACTCTGAGGATTTTTAAATATTACCGATGAATGTACATATCCAATGATATTATCAATAGATTCTTTAAATATCAATATCCTAGAAAAGCCTGTTTCAATAAAACGTTGCGTCAATTCTTCTACCGTACCATTAATTTCCATCGCCTCAATTTCATTACGAGGCACAATACATTCTCGTAGTTTTATTTTAGAGAAATCAAGGGCATTACGGAATATTTTTATATCGTGTAGATTTTCATCGGTAGTGTTTTGTATATCCTGACCTTCTTGTACCAGATGATCTAAATCTATTTTACCAAAGACTTTTGTTTTTTCTGATTCTGATATTTTAGTATTAAAGATTGTATGAATGATATTTTTTGATATCAACATGGTAAACATGGTGATAGGATAAAATATGATATAGAAGAACATTACAGGAATGGCAAACCAATTTAACGCTGTATTGGGATTGATACGAAATAATGTTTTAGGTATAAACTCAGCAGTAACCAATATCAAAATAGTAGATATTATAGTCTGTATGGTTAATATCAACGACTCAGAATTTACCAAACTAGCAATAGAAGGCTCTAGCACTTTTGCCATAACAATACCATAAACCACAAGGGCAATATTGTTACCTATTAGCATTGTGCTGATATAATGTCCGGGATATCGAGAAAAAAAAGAGATTAGCTTTGAGGATAGTGTGTTTTTATTACGATCAAGCTCAATACGTAATTTATTTGCAGTAACAAAGGCTATTTCCATACCTGAGAAAAAAGCCGAAAGCAGAAGCATTACTATAATTATAATAAAATCGTTCATCTATTTTTTTCTGTTGATTTTTTCGTTGGTTTTCCTACGATATCTTCTAGAAGAATACATTAATGCTGATAAAATAGCAATAATATAAAGAATAATATTGGCAGAGAAATTGGTTTGCATGGTGCGATATAAAGCAAGTGTTGTGCTACCAATCATCATTAGCAGCCATACAATTTCTAATATGTAAGGTATCTTTGAGTTCACTTTTTTACTTTTAGGAATGCAAGTTAGTAAAGATTTAACAAATGCCAACTCAATAGTTAAATCTCGATATTGTTGTTATACCATTTAGAATGCACGAAAATAGAATGAATTAATTTTTAAAATATCCTTCTCCTGAGCCTTTCTGTAGTGATATTTTATCCATACTTCCATTAGTATGGAAATTAATACCTTCTAATATTTGTCCATCTTTAGTTGTTATTCTCACATATTGATTGGAATAAATTGAATCTTTTTTCTGATCCCAAAACATCAATTCGGTATTGATAACCTGACCATTTTTATTGGTAGCAACCACATTATTTCTCAGTTCCCATAGTTGTGGAGCTACATAGTTTCTCGCAAAGTTTGCTTTTATTGTCCAGTCGATACTGTCATTTTTATAGGAAATAATCTTACCTCCTTGAGCAAACTCATTTATCTTCTCTTTGTCTACAACTAATTCATGAAAAAGAGGAGCATAAGCTCGGTATATTATTTTAGTAGAATCGGTATATATAAATTCTACATTCTTGCCCTCTTGTAAAGGCAAATTTTCATTACTTGTAAGACTATTTACCTCTTTGATATTGTTCTCACAAGACAAAAGCATTGTAATCCCCAAAAGGATTACAATGCTTTTTATAGTAAAATATGTTTGGTTCGAATTAATCATTTAATCGAGCTCTTGTTGTTTCGTTTATCCAACCTTTTAATTTTATTCTATCCCCTTGCTTGATGTGTTCGAAGAATGCCTCTTCTTTTCTAGGGAAATATTTCGAATAAGTTTTAATCAACTTAATAGCCTCTTCTTTAAAATCAGGATCGGCCTTTGCTTTGTTAAATCTATCAACTGCAGCCCAAAAAACTTGACTTTGCTCTAATTTCTTAGTACTATATTTTTTGTGATAAGCAGCATAAGCTTTTCCGATCAATATCTGAGGTGCTCCCCAACGTGGACGATGCTGCAATGCTTTTAATGCATGTTGCTTCACCATTGGGTAATTCTTCTCAATTAAAAGTATGGTTGCAAACTTGTATTCTAAATCAGCTAAACGATCAGCATCTTTTTCTTGTCCGATAGCTTCAGTGAAATATTTCTTTGCTTTACCAAAATCACCTTTGCTTAAAAACATACGAGCTAAACTATAAGCTGCATCTGCTCCTGGTTCTAACTGATATTTTCTTTCAGCTGCTTTAGCATATAATTCACTATCATCACACTCCTGACGGTTCAACATTCTAAGAATTTTATTTACAAGTTTCAAGTCATCTTTGTTAGCTTCGAACTTAGGTGTAAATATTTTGCTTAATGTTTCACAATCGGCAACACCTGCAGTAAAGAATATACGCTCTACATTTCTTCGTGCATTTTCAATGTTATCCTTTTTCTTTTCATCAGTAGTAGCATCTTTTTGTTTTTTCGCCATATCCATAAACAACAAATAATTGTCGATTACTTCTTCTGCCTCAATAGCTCCTGCTTTGACCAATATGCTTGATGCTTCCATAGTGTTATCAATCACCTTAGCCTCTGACTTAACACCTCTCATCTCAATAGATTTCTGTAACATCTGATAAGCTTGTTTCACCGCATCAATATCTTTTTTACGGTAAGTAAACAAATCACCAGCCTTACGACCAAGAATCCATGACTTAGGATATTTACGAGATTTTCCAAAATATTTCATTCGCTTATCATAAATCATCATAAGCGTATCGATATATTTCACATCTCTTGTTTTCTTAAACATATGACGCATTATCTTGATACCATATAGATAAGTTCCTTTTTGATATGCAGGTGCATTAAAGAAAATATATCTCCAGTGAGGAAGAGCGTCTTTATAGTTTTTTTGTTTTACTGGCTCTTTAAAAAGAGAATACTCAGTAAGTGTTTTTACGCTATCTACTCCGTATTTTGAATCTACGGTTTGTGCTTTGGCAACGAACATACTCGATATAAATAATAATGCTGTTGCAATTGATAATCTTGTCTTCATTTTTTCTGTTTTTATATAACCAATTAGTTTGTTTTTTTCTTCTTTCTAAGACTCGATACGCAAAAGCCGTACCAAAAAAATAAATCTTATTTATATGCCTGTATTTCTTTCACTAAATGCGATAAAAAATGAGCAGACGCAAAACTATAAATAAATTGGAAATAGACAAAAAGAAGAATAAAAATTTCAAAAGGAAAGAATAATACCTGTTTTAACCTGTAAATTCTACACAGGCTTTGTCTTCGGCAAAAAAAATCGTCGCTTCAAAAGAAACGACGATTTATATTATGCAGTATAAAGATTACTCAATTTCCAACATCAATAATCTGTTAGGAACTTTTTCACCTTTTTTTACGTGAATTTTCTTCACCGTGCCATCAAATGGCATTTCTATTTGGTTTTTCATTTTCATTGCTTCTAAAACCATTAAACTTTCTCCAGCTTTTACCTTTTGTCCTTCTTTTACGAAAACATCAAGAATTGTACCCGGTATGTGCGATTTCACATGCTTTGGATTGGGTCTCTCCCAAGGTGTTCGATTTTCAAACTTTGAGGTAAACTGTGTTTTATAGGTTACTCTATCAACAATGAATTCTTTTAAATTATCCATATCGATTTTTTTAAAATGGAGGAAGTCCGTGTTTCTTCTCTGGTCTTCCATCAACTTTATGACCTGATACTTCTATGGCATGAAGCAACATATTTCTTGTTTCTTCAGGCTCGATAACAGTATCGATATAACCTTTAGCTGCCGCAACATAAGGATTTGCAAACTTCTCTTTATACTCTTGAACTTTTTCTTTACGCATAGCTTCAGGATCTTCTGCATTCATAATTTCTTTACGGAAAATAATATTTGCAGCTCCTTCTGGTCCCATCACTGCGATTTCGGCAGTTGGCCAAGCAAACATAAAGTCAGCTTTTAAATGACGAGAGTTCATTGCGATGTATCCACCACCATAAGCCTTGCGGATAATTACAGTGATTTTTGGTACAGTAGCCTCGCTATATGAATACAATATCTTAGCTCCGTGACGAATTACACCCATGTGCTCTTGATCAATACCAGGTAAATAACCAGGCATATCTTCAAATGTAACCAATGGAATATTAAACGAGTCGCAGTAGCGAATGAAACGAGCAGCCTTATCAGAAGAATCGCAATCTAACACACCAGCTAAAACCAATGGTTGATTTGCAACAAAACCTACTGTTTCGCCATTTAATCGACCAAAACCAATAACAATGTTACGTGCAAAATTCTCCATTACTTCGAAGAAATCTGAATCGTCAACAACTGCTTTTATTACATTTCGAATGTCGTAAGGCTGTGTTGGATCAGCAGGAACAATATCCTCTATTGCATACTTGGTTTTTGGTGGTTTTGGAGGGAATGCTTTTGCCTTCTTTCCATTGTGCCATGGAATAAAGGTCAACAGTTTCTTTATTTGATCGAAGCATTCGTATTCGCTGCGTGCAAAGAAATGAGCATTTCCTGTTATTTCGCTATGAACCCTTGCTCCTCCAAGCTCTTCCATAGTAACCTCTTCTCCTAACACTGTCTTGATTACCTCTGGACCTGTGATAAACATCTTAGAAATGTTTTCTACCACAAAAACAAAATCGGTTAATGCAGGTGAATACACTGCACCCCCAGCACAAGGACCTAAAATAACAGATAGCTGAGGAATAACACCTGATGCTAATGTGTTACGGAAGAAAATCTCACCATATCCTGCAAGAGAGTTTACCCCTTCCTGAATACGAGCTCCTCCTGAATCGTTAATACCAATTAAAGGCACACGCATTTTTAAAGCATGTTCCATAATTTTAGTAATCTTACGTGCGTGCATTAATCCTAAAGAACCTCCTGCAACAGTAAAATCTTGTGCAAAAATACATACAGGCTCACCATAAATAGTTCCTGTACCAATGATCACTCCATCGCCATGAAGTTGCTTCTTTTCCATACCAAAGTCGCGAGCCTCATGCTCTACAAATAAATCATATTCGTGGAATGAATCATCATCTAGAATAGATGTTATTCTTTCACGAGCAGTTAATTTACCCATTGCAACTTGTTTCTGGATGGCTTTTTCGCCACCTCCTTTAAGGACTTTTTCTTTTCTCTTTCTAAGATCAAGAATGTTTCGTTTCAATGACATAATCGTACATTTAGTTAAAACTCTATTTGTATATAGTCGGAAGGAAGCATTTATATTCTCAATAATATGTTTGTAGAAAAAAGTTTTACTATTGGGAATATCAATTATTCCTGCTCCGGTAAAATTTTCGAAACCACAAGAATAGGTATTTTAAATGACCTAAAAAAAAATATAATAATAAAGTTGCTTTTACTACACCCTCAACAAACAAATAAGGTGCTACTTTTCAATATAGTAACACCTTATTCTTTAAATTTATCAAATGGTACTTTATTTTGGTGCTCTGCGATATAAATAGGCGGCAACAAAAGCAAAAAGCACATTAGGTAACCAAACTGCAATCAGCGGGTTCATATTGCCATTGGTAGAAAAAACCACCGAAACCTGCATAAAAAGGATAAATGAAAAACTGATTAACAATCCCAGCCCTAAATGCAATCCCATGCCTCCTCGCACTTTGCGTGATGCCAACGAAACACCTATCAACGTAAGAATAAAAATAGAAAAAGGGTTTGCCAAACGCTTATACTTCTCTATTTTATACTCATTAATATTGCTATCGCCACGCATAGTTTGCTGTTCAATATAATTGTTGAGCTGTGTATAATTCATTGCTTCCACAATATTATATTTCATCCCAAACTCTTCGGGACCAAAATTCAATGTGGTATCGATTTTCGCTCCTTTTTCAAAGCTCTCTTTATCGCCATTTATATTGCGAATAAAATAATCGTTAATTATCCATTTACTTTTCTTTTTATCCCAAAGAATATAACGTGCTGTTAGTTTAGAAAGCAACTGTTTTCCTTTAAACTTTTCTAATGCAAATTTATATCCTGTTTTACTGCTATTCTCCCAATGTTCCATATAAATATATGTACCGGGCTCTATTTGACGATGAATATTTCTTTCGGTATTCCTATATGGATTTTTAATATAGGTTGTCATAAAATTCAACCGATCTTTGTTGGCAGGAGGAATGATATAATTAGATAATATAAACGAAAACAATGCAATCACCAATGCGGATATAAAATAAGGAAACATCATGCGTCGGAAGCTGATGCCACTACTTAAAATAGCGATAATCTCAGAATCATAAGCCATTTTAGAAGTAAAGAATATCACTGCTATAAAAGTAAATAAAGCACTAAATAAATTGGCAAAATAGGGTATAAAGTTCAAATAATAATCAAAAACAATTGCCCTAAATGGAGCTTCTCTATCAATAAATTCATCGATATGTTCTGAAAAATCAAACACTACCGATATACTAATAATTAGCAATATGGCAAAAAAGAATGTGCCTAAGAATTTCTTGATAATATATAAATCTAACTTTCTCAAAATATATTGTTATGTTTTGCATTTGTAACTTGGCGAGCAAATATACAAATTAAATGTTTCCTTGAAATTGTTCGCTATAAACGGGTAGATAGTTTTGCCACCATCACCTCTTTCCAGTCGGCAAAAGTTCCTTCATTGATATGTTTTCTTGCCTCTCGAACCAGCCATAAATAGAACGCCAAATTATGAATACTACAAATTTGCCCTCCAAGCAATTCTCCCGAATGAATCAAATGACGAACGTAGCCTTTAGAATAGGTGCTATCAACAAACGAAGTTCCGTTAGGATCAAGAGGAGAAAAGTCGTTTGCCCATTTTTTATTTTTGATATTGATGGTGCCTTCGCTGGTAAAAATCATACCATTTCGTCCATTTCTAGTAGGCATCACACAGTCGAACATATCTACTCCTCGAGATATGGCCTCTAAAATATTAACCGGAGTACCAACTCCCATCAAATAACGAGGCTTATCTTTAGGCAACACATCATTTACCACCTCAATCATATCATACATATCTTGCGTTGGCTCTCCCACAGCCAAGCCTCCAATAGCATATCCCTCTCGGTTTAAACTTGCAGCGTGTTCTGCTGCCTGAATACGCAAATCTTTGTAAACACAGCCTTGCACAATAGGAAATAATGTTTGAGAATAACCATATTTAGGCTGAGTGCTATCAAATTGCTTGACGCATCGCTCCAGCCATCTTTGGGTTAATCCTAGAGAGTTTTTTGCATATTCATAAGTTGCAGTCCCTGGTGGACATTCATCAAAAGCCATAATGATATCTGCTCCAATGGTACGTTGAATATCCATTACGTTTTCTGGAGTAAACATATGTTTTGAGCCATCGATATGCGAACGAAAAATAGCTCCTTCTTCGGTTAGCTTTCGGTTTTCAGCCAATGAGAACACTTGAAACCCGCCACTATCGGTAAGTATTGGTCTGTCCCAAGCATTAAATTGATGCAGACCTCCTGCTTGCTCCAACACATCTAAACCTGGACGTAGATACAAATGATAGGTATTTCCTAGAATAATTTCGGCATTGATATCTTCTTTTAGTTCTCGCTGATGTACTCCCTTTACTGAGCCAAGTGTTCCTACTGGCATAAATATAGGGGTTTGTATTTTTCCATGATCGGTTGTGATTTCACCTGTTCGGGCTGCCGATTTTTTATCTGTATTTAATAGTTTAAAATCCATGTTTGATATAGGTATTAGTCTGATTTTATTGAGTTACACGCTCCTTTTCAAAAGTGGGTCTATAAAGAGCGACAAAAGTAGAAAAAATAAAATTGGGTGCAATTAGACAATGCGATAATTAGATAATGTGGCAATTAGACAATGAGATAATGTGATAATTAGACAATGTGGCAATTAGATAATGAGATAATGTGATAATTAGACAATGTGGCAATTAGATAATGAGACAATGTGTTAATCAGGTCAGTTATTGCAGCTAATCTTTCTTTTAACAAATAAAGAAGCCAATAACAATAGACTAAAGAATAATGCTATCCGTCCTAAATAATCGCCCTTTTTAGAGTAGAAGGTTGAGGCTGATATGCAATTTATCGAGCCCGACATGGTGGTTTTCTCCCACCAATTGGTGGCTTTTATAATTTCTCCTTTACTGTTGATATGTGCAGAGATACCATTATTGGCAACACGAACAATATCTCTGCGACTCTCAATGGCTCTTAATCGTGAAAAATTAAAATGATAGAAGTAGCCTAAAGTGTTTTTCCACCAGCCATCGTTGGTTATTAGGGCTATAAAGCCACTTTCGCTAGGCACTCTTTTAACACAATAAGCCCCAAATATCGATTCGTAACACACAATTGGCGTAATAGCAATATCTGTTTTAAAGTGACTGATGGTATTGTCTTGACTATATGTGCCTGAAAATCCACCTAGACTAATGGTGGTTTTGGGCAACCATGTAAAATGTCGCTGAAAAGGCACTTGCTCAAAAAGAGGCACCAACCAATGTTTGTGGTAAAACTGTGTATTCTCTGGCGATAAAAACATTGCACTATTGTAGTTTTTATTGTGGGCGGTGCTGTGCGTGCCAACTATTATTTTCACATCGGGATAAGCATTGCTGATTCTTTTTAACTGCTGATATTCCGACGAATCTTCTACTTTATCTTCATTGATAAAGGGAAGAATTACCGTTTCGGGAGCAATAATAAAATCAGGTGCAGATGCCATGCATACCGAATCGATTTGTTGCAACAATAAGGTATAATTTTTCTGCTGATTTTCTATTTTGAATTTGTTGGTATAAGGATCAACATTAGGCTGAAGTGCCACAAACGATACCTTTTTTTCCGAGGATATTGGTCTGGAATACAAATAGAGCGACAATGCCAAAGGGAGAGTAAAGACAAACAATGATAATAAAATATACTTTTTCCGATGATGTTTAGATGCAACAAGAGCAAACAGCATATAATTAATTAAAATAATCCAAAGTGATCCGCCTCTAGTACCAGTAAATTCATACCATTGAATCAATTTGGGCGTGGTTGAAAAAACATTACCCAAATGCAGCCAAGTCCACGCCAAGTCCCAGTTGCTATGAAAATATTCAAAACCAAGCCATATCAATATCCAGAAAAATACAATAGGCTTGTTCTTTTTGTTTGCCACTCTACTTATTGTCCAAAACACTAATGCTTGCACCAGCGAATTACAAACAACAATTAATATTCCACCTAAAAGATGAGCCGAGCCAATCCACCAGCAAGAAATAGTGTTCCATATCAAAAAAGCGATAGCACTATAGTTGAAAAATAGATATTGGTTTGCCGATTTTAAACATGCCTTTTCAACAAACAAGAGAGGCACAAACGCAATAAATATCAAAAAGAATAAAGTAGGACAAGCAAATGCTAATCCAAGTAATATTCCTGTTGTGATGGAGAGATAAAGGGAGTTCACGAGTAAAATGTTTTTAATCTATTTGTTGTTATTCCTGCAAGTAGCATCTATAATTATTGAGCACAAAAATAGATTTTATTCTGTTGCGTTGGCTTTTTG
>PDWI01007871.1_pt1 | contig 12734 bp, 13 predicted proteins | sample 1430891 | NCBI WGS metagenome assembly PDWI01 (sample SAMN01162508, study PRJNA174530) | Oral metagenome, whole genome shotgun sequencing project. | biome: Marine environment; feature: Marine mammal; material: Swab sample of the gingival sulcus; isolation source: swab sample of gingival sulcus... | reverse complement strand
TTACGCACTGTTCCTTCGCTTAAAAATAACTTTTCTGCTATTTCTTTATTGTTCATTCCATCTGCGAGAAGTTTAAGGACGGCTTTTTCTCTTTCAGAAAAATCATCTGATAAATCAGCGCATTTTTCGGAGTTATGGTTCTCTTTATTGGTAGAGCTTGATGTTATAGTTTCGATGATTTTAGAGTCAAAGACAATTTTACCGCTTAGGACAGCTTCTATTGCAGAATCGATTGAGCTTATATTTTCTTTTAGGATATAACCCTTACAGCCTAAGTTTATAGCTTCATCTATGTACTCTTTATAATGAAAGGTTGTTAATAGCAAGATTTTAGCACTATTTTCATTTTCCAAAATAGCTCTTGTAGCATCTAGTCCTGTGCCACCTTCCATTCTTATATCCATAAGTGTTAAATCGGGCTTGTGTTCAAAATACATCTTTACAGCTTCATCTTTGTTTTTTGCACAAGCCAGAACATCATAGTTTTTTGAAATTAAAACTTGTTTTAAGGATTCTCTAACGATGGCGTCGTCATCCACTATAATTATTTTTTTCATATTTGCTCCTTAGTGATGTATTTAATGATTATTTTAAATAAAGATTAGTATTATTTAATTAAAAATTCTTTATCTAGCAAAAACATTAACTTTAAACCGTTCTCGAAGTTGTATTTAAATCTACCATTATGATTTTTGGCAAATTCATTAAACGATATAAAGCCTAATCCCGCACATAATTCACGATTATTTTTCGATATGTTTTTTCCGTTATCTTCGATGTTTATATTCAAATGCTTTGGCATTTCAATAAGAGAAATTTTTATTTTGCTGGCGTTTGAATGTTTTAAACTATTTGCAATAGCTTCCTTGATTATTGATATTATATTATACTTAACTTGATATGTAAATTCCGAATTTATTTTATAATTTAGGTCAAAGTTTATTTTAGAATTATTAAGAATTTCTTTTATGGCAAGTTCTAAGTCGATTGACTCATCGTGCAAGGCGTGTAGACAAGAACGGATATCAGCCATGCCACTTTTTAAATTTTTTTGTAAGGCATCAATCTGTTTATCTAATAATTTATCTTCTTTATTTCGCATAGCTTCGACCTGTATAATAGCTCCTGAAATTGTGTGTCCTACACTATCATGAATTTCCCTTGATATTCTATTACGCTCACTTAGTATAGCTATTTCTATATCTTTATTTTTGGAATTTAAAATTTCTAATTCTGCATTTTTTTGTTCTTTTAGTTTTATATTAAAATCATCGTCTTTTTCATATATTTCACGTTTCAAATTTGAAAATTTAATCTCAAAATCACTTTCAATAAAAAGAACTAATGAGGTTAATAGTATATTGAAGTTGACATCTTTTACAATAAAAAAACATAAAAGTGGAGTTATCAAAAAGTATGGTTTTAAGAATTTAATTTTTGGACTAGCTTGAATCACTAAAGGATATGCAAAAATCAAATTAGGGTAAAATACACTAGAAATGAAAAACAATATAAAAACAAAAAAAGCCAATTTATTGTTTTTTATTTCAAGAAAAAAAGACAAGGATAAACCTATTAAAAGCACGGAGGCTAGTTCTTTATAGTTTAAAAAATTTTGTGCAAAACCTATGCTGATAAGTAGTGCCAACGCTTTTATAAATATACTATACATTTTTCCTAATACCCCTAATAAATATAATGATAAATGTCATATAAGTTAGTGACTCTATACACTTATATTATCGATGATTTTATTATATCATAGAGATATAAATATTTTAAGAGGGAGGCAACTATGTCAGAAAAAATAGTACAAGTCGAGAAGTTGGTAAAACGCTATAAAAATCTATTGGCTTTAAACAATTTTAATATGGAAATCAAAAAAGGAGAAATATTAGGACTTTTAGGACCAAACGGAAGTGGCAAAACAACTGCAATAAACTGTATTTTATCACTTTTAAATTATAGTAATGGCGAAATTAAAATCTTTGATAAAGAAATGAGTCCTACCGCTTACGATATTAAAGCAAGAATCGGCTTAGTTCCGCAAGAAGTTGCAATAGTTGATACGCTTACAGTAAAAGAAAACATAGATTATTTTTGTGGTCTTTATATAAGTGATAAGGCAAAGCGTAAAAAATATGTCAATGAAGCAATAGATTTTGTGAAATTAGATAGTCATAAAAACTTTTTACCTAAAAAATTAAGCGGTGGCTTAAAAAGACGATTAAATATAGCTTGCGGGATAGCTCATAAACCTGAACTTTTAATACTTGATGAACCAACGGTAGCAATTGATGCACAGAGCAGAAATTTTATTTTAGGTGGAATAAAAGAATTAAACAAAAAAGGCACAAGCATTTTATATACTAGTCACTATCTAGAAGAAGTGGAACAACTTTGTGATAGAGTTATAATAATGGACAAGGGCGAAAATATTGCAATGGGCACAAAAGATGAACTTGTTGACCTTCTTCCGGTTGGCGATATTGTGGAAATAGAATTTATAGATGAAGATAATAATTTAGAAGAAATATTTGAGAAAATAAAACTAATACCTGATTTTTTAGATATATCGCAGGATAAAAATATCACAAAAATTAAATTTAAAAATAGCATAGGAGTATTAGAAGAATTTATAACATTTTTAAAAGAGAATAACTTAGCATACAAAAGTCTTAATTTTTCTAAGCCAAGCCTTAACGAAGTATTTTTATACTTGACGGGAAAGGAGCTAAGAGAATGAAAAATTTGCTTATTCAATTAAAATACACTTTTCTAATGTCGGTAAAAGATAGAAGTTTTATATTTTGGATGATAGCTTTTCCAATAATTTTGTGTACTGCATTCTACTTTGCATTTGGAAATATAGATAAAGAAGCAGAAATCGATATAAAATTTGGATTAAGCCAAAATATAGCAAATAGTGAAACTATGGAAAGTATATTAGCACAAGTTCCGCTTTTTGAAGTAATTAAAGATGATGAAAAAATGCTAAAGGAAAAATTATTAAACAAAGAACTGGATGTCTACTTAGATAGAGATTATAAATTAATAGTTTTTGAGTCAACGACAAATAGCAAAATAGCAGTAAATATAATCGAAGAGATGCAAAAATACGGCATATCATATATTATAAGTAAAAATGACAAAGTAAACTTAGGATTAAAAACCCCAGATATAATAGGCTATGATTTTAAAGATGTTGTGCCATATTTGAACGAAGCTTACAAAAGTAAAGATTTCAGTATAATGTCGTCCGCCTTTGGCTTCACAAAATATGTCGAGTATAAAAATGGCGAAGCAAGCGTGTTAAAAACAATATTATTCACAAGTTTTGGCATGTTTTCGCTTTACGGAATTTACATTTGCATCTATTTAATGGAATTAATACAGGGATATTTAAGCCCACTTGCAGTAAGGGTATCAGTTGCGCCATACAAAAAAAGAAATTTAATTATTAACGCCTTTATAAGTGGATTTATCTTAACTTTTATATTTAATATTATAACGATGCTATATGTAAAATATATACTTGGAGTAACGTTATTTAATGATTTGAAACTCACTTTTTTAGTGTTAGTTGTGGCGAATATATTTGGTAATTCTTTAGGAATATTATTTGGTATCTCTAAAAAATTTACTAGCGAACAAAAGTCTGGTCTTGTAACAGCATTTTTACTGATATTATCATTTATGTGTGGAATGGGTGGAAGTGCTGATTTAAGACAGCGGATAGAAGAAAGTGTACCGATTCTAAATAGATTAAACCCTGTAAACTTAATAAATGAATGTTTATATCAAGTCAATATCATAGAAAATACCAATGTACTTTTTAGAAATCTAAACATTCTATTACTAGTTGGATTGATTATACTGATAATTTCGGGAATAATATTAAGGAGAAAAAGTTATGACAGTTTATAAATACTTTTTAGTAAGCTTTGTAAGAAATAAAAAAATATTTATTTTATGGTTTGCTATTTTTGCTATTATGACTTTTCTTATGGGTGGAACATCGCCGCAAGATATTCAAAGGGACTTTATAAAAGCGAAAATCAATATAGCAATTTCTAAAAATATAGATGAAAACACAGTTAATAACATCAAAGAAGCGGTAGATGTTAATCAAGTAATTTATATTGAAAATAGCAAACAGAAAGCAAAAGAAGCAGTATTTTTATCACGAGTGGATTTTGCATTAATTGAAAATACAGATAACAAAAAATTAATCGCTTTTTTAAATCCAACAAGTCCTAGTGCTTATATTGCCAAAAGTAGATTAAATAGCTATTTTAATTTTTTAGAAATTTGCAAAAATGAAGATAATATTGCACTTAAAATATCTAAAATAAATATAAAGCCTAATGTAATAAAAGAACGTAAAAAAGAGAACTTTAGCAAAGCATGGTATCATTTTACGTTTAAATTTTTAGCCTATCCTTTAATGGCAGTAGTGATGTCTATAATTGGCTTGTCAATAATTGCATTTGAGAATGAAAAAAACGTAAGAAGAACAAAGGTATCATCGAAAAGTAATTTTAAAATAAATTTTGAAGCTTTCTTAGCACAAATTATTGGAACAATAGTAATTTTGATAGTAGTAATCCTAATTATATTAGCTATGGCATATCTAGTATTTGGTGGCGATTCACAAATAGAGTACTTAGCATATTTGTCAAATATATTTGCCCTGAGCTTGAGCTCGCTTGCACTTATATTTTTACTATGTAATATAAATAACAATAAAACCTTCATAAGCTCAATTGGAAGTGTGTTACCGCTTTGTCTATCTTTCATATCAGGTATTTTTGTTGACATAGAATTTTTACCTAGTATAGCAACAAGTATAGCAAGGTTCTTTCCAATGTTTTACTATGTTAAAGGTAATGCCCTTGCCAAAAATGGTTTTTCAAGTGAGCTATGTGTATATATATCAATTCAGATATTATTTGCGCTATGTTTCTTCTTGGCAAGCGTTTTTGTAGATAGATTAAAGCACAGTAATTAAAACAGTCTACTAGGTTGTTTTTTTACGTTTTTTTGCAGTTGGTGGAAGTGGTGTGGGGATTTAGCCTAATGCTATAACTTTGATACTTCACAAAAATTCAATTGTAAACTAAATCCCAAAGTTTTAGATAGAAAAAAGGACTGACCATGTTTGGTCCATCCTTTAGATTATTACCTATGTAAAGTTGGTATACAAGTTGTAGAACCGTATACTATATCCGTACGTACGGAGGTGTGATAGGTTGTCTAGTCAACTAATGACTAGCTCACTACTTGATTATGATTTTTAAATTGCTCATTAAAAATATTATAATACATTTTAGCATAATTTACTATTTCAACATCACAAGATTTCATTGCACCGTCAAGTAAAGTCGCATATTCTTCTGATTTCTTACTATATTCTTCTTCTGATAACGATTCTGTTGACATCAACATTGCTAACATCAAGTATCTATATTTATTTATATTTGACATATCAACACGTGTTTTTTTATTAAGTAATTTTCTTAGTACAAAAACGTCACTTCCAGTTAAGTGTTTATATGACTTTTCTGTAAATTTGGGTTCTGCTAAAATTATTCCCAAAAAAATAAATAAACTTGGTATAAAAAATGTGAAAATTAAAATATATCGCAAATCACCTGTAGTAGTAAAAATTAAAAACATTAATAACAATATTAGTATAAAATTCACAACAATTCCCGCTGAATAAATTACTACTAACGACTTATAAAACAGCTTATCATCACGCAGAAGCTTTGGTTTCGGGATACCCCTAACACCTCCAAAACTAAACGGTTTTATACTAAATCCATAGAATTGATACCTACCATTGTTTTTTTGCCAATAAAAGCCCAATATATGAACTACATCTACATAATAGTTGTAGTTCATATATCCTAATGCATGACCAAATTCATGTAAAACAATTGGTAACAAAATTCCAAACGGGAAGCAAATAAAATATAAAATATCGAACATTCTATCACTAAGCATTATACTACTAAACATCATGTTAACTCTCCTTACTATAAATTTTATAATATTTTGCAAATGACTGTCGGTTCTTGCCATATTTCTCAACATTACTTACTAGTTCATTAAGTAACAAACGGCAGGGGTTATTTATAAAGCTTTTGCAATTAATATTATCTGCTTTTGACATAGAAATGCACCTTAATTAAGTATAACGTAAGTCTGCTTAAATACTTACAATAAGAAAGATACATACACATATGATATACGAAGATGATATATTTGAAAAGAGTAAAAGTGAGGTTTTAACGATTTTTTAAGAAATCTGGTTTTGCAAATGCTTTAAGAAGTTCTGGCTATAAATCCAAAAGTTTTAGATAGGAAAAAAAGACTGACTAGGTTTGGTCAATCCTTTAGATTATTACCTAAGTAAAGATAGTATACAAGTTGTAGAACCGTATACTATATCCGTACGTACTGTGGTGTGAGAGGTCGGCTAGTCAACTAATGGCTAGGTTCCTGCTCGATATCTTACTTTTATTCTTCATCAACACTATTTGACAAAGAACTCTTTAATTTGCTCATTAAAAACATTATACTGTATTTTGGCATAATTTACTGTTTCAATATCACAAGATTTCATTGCACCGTCCAGTAAAGTCACATATTCTTCTGACTTCTTACTATATTCTTCTTTTGACAACGATTCTGTTGACGTTAACATTGCTAACATCGAGTATCTATATTTATTTATATTTAACATATCATCACGCGTTTTTTTATTAAGTAATTTCCTTATTACAAAAATATCACTGCCGTTAATGTGTTTATATGATATTTCTGTAAGTTTGCGTCCTGCGAAAACTGATGCTAGAAAAATAAGTAAACTTGGTATAAAAAATCCGAAAAATAAAATATATCGAATATCACCTGTAGTTGCAAAAGCTAAAAACATAAATAACAATGTTAGTATAAAATTCACAACAATTCCTGCTGAATAAATTACTACTAACGACTTATAAAATAGCTTATCATCACGCAGAAGCTCTTGTTTTGCAATACCCCTAACACCTGCAAAACTGAACGGTTTTTTACTGAATCCATGAAATTGGTACCTACCATTGTTTTTTTGCCAATAAAAGCCAAATAAATGAAATACATCTACATAATAGTTGTATTTCCAATATCCTAATGTATGACCAAATTCATGCAAAACAATTGGTAACAAAATCCCCAATATGTAGCAAATTAGATATACAATTTCGAACATTATACCACTAAGCATTATACTACTAAACATCATGTTAACTCTCCTTACTATAAATTTCATAATATTTTGCAAGCGACTGACAGTTCTTACCGTGCTCCTTAACATTACTTACTAATTCATTAAGTGACAAACGGCAGGGTGTATTTATTAAAGCCTTTGCAATTAATATTATGTGCTTTTGACATAGAAATGCACCTTAATTAAGTATAACGTAAGTCTGCTTAAATACTTACAATAAGAAAGGTACGTATGCATATGATATACTAAAATGATACATTTGAAAAGAGTAAAAGTGAGTTTTTAACGATTTTTTAAGAAATCTGGTTTTGCAAATGCTTTAAGAAGTTATGGCTATAACCCCCAAAGTTTTAGAGGTGAAAAAATGTTTGGTCCATCCTTTAGGTTATTACCTATGTAAAGTTGGTATACAAGTTGTAGAACTGTATACTAGATCCGTGCGTAAGTTGGTGTGAGAGGTCGGATAGTCAAATGTTATTGTACAACATCATAATAAAATATTACCATATTATCATAATAAAATATTACCATATTACAGTTTCTGGATAAGATACACTTTTTAGTATAACTTTATCAGCGGTAGTGTTATTTTCGGTCATATAATCTTTAATTGATTCTTCTAAATCATAATAATCCTCGTCTAGAACTATTAGTTTTTTTATATATTTGGATAGTAGATTTTTTCTTTTTTTAACATTAGAATATATGTATCTAGTCTCTAATGCTTCGACGTAGTGTGTAAAAAAGTTATCATATTTATACTTGCTATTTAAGTTGCTAATATATTTAAGTCTAATTTTGTATAATTTTTTATGAGCTGTATCGCCAATTGCTTCTCTAAGAGTTTCCCAAACTTTTTCTTGAAAAAGCTTTACTTCCATGACGTCTTTATAACGAGTTTTAGAATAATGTTCTTTATATTCGAGTGGTTCGTTACTTTCTCTAAACATTTTATTGTAGTGTTTGTCAATTGAGTATTTACTAACATAGTCATCAAGAGCCAGTACATTGAATATCAGTTGTATCCATAAGACATTTACTTTGTAAACTATATCTGTTTTGGGGTGAATGAACTCGTGATAACGTTGTAGTTCATCTGAATAATTATTATCAATTGTAGCAACCTCTCTATCTCCATAATAGCAATGTCTTAGGTCGTAACATAAACCTAACACGAAAATTCTAGCCATGTCGAATTTGTATTCAGGACCGACAACGTTAGATATAGATTCATGTAATGTGCGTATATCTTCATATGAACCTGAAATAGTAACTCCTGTTAAATTCTCTGTGTTTTCAACTTTAATCAAGTATTAATCTCCTTTTTAATTATACAGTGGTATATAAACCTAAATTGTTTAAAATTAGCTAACTAAGTAGTAGTTAATAATAAAGTTCTTGAGTTTAAAAAATATATAATGGTAGAACTGGTTATAAACAGTAAATATTATTGCGTTTAAAGCATTTGCGAAACCATTTTTTTATTGTTAAAAGTTCACTTTTTCTCTGTTCAAACATGTCATTTTCGTGTATTATATATGTGCAGGTTTTTCTTATTGCAAATGTTTAAGTTGTATTTACATTATAGTATAATTAAGTTGCATTTTCTATGTCAAGAGACATATTTAATTATTAAGTTTCGTCTACATGTAATGGTTTAAGCGGGTTTTCAGCTGGAGAAATTGAGTAATGTATATAAAATATAGATTTGCAAGAAGGATAAATACAAGCTTTATTAGAGAATATATATGATATAGTTAGAGTTTGAATGAAAATAGAATAATGAGGAGAAATTGATTATGTTGGATATTGAACAAAGCGTGAATGAAAGAATTGAAAAAAATGATGAATATCTTAGAGAGTTTGTAGATTATTTAGAGGAAAGCGGTTTAAAAGAAAAAACGATAGACAAGCACGTTGGTAATGTTGCATTTTATATTAATGAGTTTTTAGTGTATCACTATGATGAAACGATGCAAGAGGGTACTTCATCAGAAACTTTAGACGATTTTTTTGGCAATTTTTTTACCAGAAAATGTTTGTGGTCTACACCACAAACTATACGAGAAAGTATAGCAGGGTTAAACAAATTTTATAAATGTATGTTTGATAAAAAATATATTTCGGCTGAAGAATATGAAGAATATAAGTTTACGATTAAAGTGTCTAAGGATGTATGGATTGAAACTTGTAGCGATTATAATAGTGGCGATACAGATATGTTTTTCTTTTAGAACTATTGTATAACTAAATGTATAGTTAATAGCACAATAGATTTAGATTATAATAGATAGCAAATTATATTATTATATAAATATATTGGTTAACATAAATGATTGCAAGGGGGGAGATAGTGTTTAGCGACATTAAAGGGAGTGAAAACTGGAAAAAAATTGATTACGTCAATAAAGGTTTCTCGGATGACAAAAAGTATCATATTATAACAAAAGATGACAAGCACCTACTATTAAGAATTTTTGATGAAGCTAGTTGTGAGGCAAAAAAAGATGAATTTGAAATTATAAAAAAATTATCAGACTTAGATTTTGTAATATCGAAAGCTTATGATTTTGGCAAGTGTCAAGCCGGTGGTTATATGTTGCTGTCGTGGATTGAAGGTGTGGATATGGCAGATGTACTTTCGTCATTAAGTTTAGAAGAGCAGTACAATCTTGGCGTTGAAGCGGGGCGAATTTTAAAGAAAATTCATGGAGTGGATATCGAATTTAAAACATTTGATTGGTATGAATTTTTTACGGATAAGATGGATAATAAAATCAAGTTGTATAATGATTGTGAGCTAAAGTTTGATAAGGGGTATGTATTTATTGACTATATTAATCGAGCAAAAGACTTTTTAAAAAACAGACCAGTTACACTGCACCATGGCGATTTTCATGTTGGCAATATGATTTATACTAAATCAAAAAACGTTGGCATTATTGATTTTAACAGATTTGATTTTGGTGACCCTTGGGAAGAGTTTAACAGAATTGTCTGGGATATACAGGCAAGTCCTGTTTTTGCGGCGGGGCGTTTAAATGGATATTTTGATGATGAAATACCAGCAGATTTTTTTAATTTATTAGCGTTATATATATCAAGTAATACGCTTGCTTCACTACCTTGGGCAATACAATTTGGTCAAGAGGAGATTAATATTATGACCAAACAGGCTGAAATGTTTTTACAAGATTATGATGATTTTAAAACTGTTATTCCCAAATGGTATAAAAGAGCGATGGATGACTTAACTAACCGATTTAACGAAGACATATAGAGCATCCCTTTTGTCTGTTGGATTTTGTTGAATAATTTTGATGATATAGATAGAAAAATTAAGAAAATTTTTAGTATAGATGAATTTAATAAAATTAATGAAGTTCATAATGATTTGCAGAAATACAAAAATGAGGATGAGTTGGAATATAATAATTTACCTAAAAAAGTCTTACATGGTGATTTTGGATTCAGAAATATCAAATTAATTGATGGAAAATTAGAATTAATAGATTTTGAGTTTCTTAGAGAGAATATAGCTTATTGTGAGTTTATAAAGTTTTTCAAGCAAAATAACTTGAATAAAGAAGAAAAATGTTTATTTATAAACGGATACAACAGTGTATATAACTTAGATATCCCCAGTAAATTATTGATTAAACTTATAGAGTTTGATACAGCTTTAGGAATTTATTCATATACAATGAAAATTAAAGATGAAAAATTTAGGAAAGAAGCAGATGAAATAATAGATAGTATCATTAAATTTTTAGTAGAAAATAAGTTGGGGAATTAAATATAGCAATGTTTTTTTCTAAGTATGTCCGCTTTTTATACTAATATCAAGTAAAAAGAAATCTATTTATTATTAAGATTCAATTGTATATTGCCAAATAAATTTTCGTAAGCTGGTTGACTTTCGCGAAAATATTCATATAGAGCAGTTAACAGAGAGACTTGTGATTTTTACGAAAAAATATTTGGCATAACTTTAAAAAAAAAATTTAATATAGATTAGTATTAATTATAACTTATAATAAATCTAATCAAAATTTCTTAATCCCCAAACACCTTTGCCAATTCCTTCTACAGAATAAAATATATCACTTTTTTGATTATAAGCTTCAGAATCTGAAGAATTTACTTCTATAGTTTTTCGTATGCCAGCTTTTGTATTAGGAGTTAGGTGCTCACCGGTAACTCGTTCGAATTCTTTATATATTTCGGATAAACTAGCCTTTCCACCTAAATTTTTTAAAACTATTTGTAAATATTCTAACTTTGTCATATTACAACCTCCTTGTTACATAAATTTATACTACAAAGTAATTATAACATATTAATAAAATAAAACAAACAATTAATTAGAGTAGCGTTTATTATTTTGTGTCAATATTTAACAATTGAAATAATATTTAAAATTAGAGTTTAAATTATAGTTATATAAATTGATAGTCCGATACCGATGTTGAATATGGATTACTTGTAGTATATAATTGTTTTAGTAAGTATCTAGTTTAATTTTGATTTTGATGATCACTGCAAAGGAGTTAAAATGAGTGAACTTAAAATAATTATTTGTCCAGAATTTAAAATTAAACTTTTATCTTATCCACAACATATTAGACTTAAGACGCAGTATTTGAGAGATATAGTTTATAAAATTGTAAAAAAGAATTCCTGAAACTAAAGAATTAGAGGAAACGCTTAGGTGGGGAGAACCGAGTTTTATTACAAAAGAGGTTTATATATTATGAATGATAAAATGAATAAAATCATGGATGAATATGATTTTACAGACAGTATAATCTACAAAATTGAAACCTTTAATTTTCTTTCTAAAATTTTATTAGAAATAGATTATTATTGGGGTTTCGTGGAGAATAAAAGAGAAACAAATATTGTTGTTGAGTTTAATAAATGTAGTAAAATAGTAAATAATATTTCTAGAAGTACAATAGGTGTGTTAGAAAAAGAAGAAAATATTTTTAGTTATTATACAATTGTTAAAATGAAGCTTGAAAATGAAAATTTAATATCCTTCTATAATGATTTTACTGGCGATCCTTTTTTAATAATAGAGTTTGGAGAAATGAATATATATGAAAAAAAATAATGTTATAGGGTATATAAATGAGTAGTATATTTTATATAAATATTTAATATTGTAGGAGGAAAAATGAATAAAGACAGCTTAAAGCAAACATGGCTAGCAGAGGAAAAAGTTGCTCATATCAAAGGTTGGGATTTTTCGCATATAAACAATAGATATGATGAAGAAGATGATTTGTCGTGGGATTATGAAAAAGTGATAAAGGAGTATTTGAAATCAGAGTTCAAACTACTAGATGTTGATACTGGCGGTGGCGAATTTCTTTTATCTTTAAATCATCCTCTTAGTAATTGTGGTGCTACTGAAAATTTTGAGCCAAATGTTAAACTTTGTGAAGATAAGTTA
>PDWI01007870.1_pt1 | contig 12735 bp, 11 predicted proteins | sample 1430891 | NCBI WGS metagenome assembly PDWI01 (sample SAMN01162508, study PRJNA174530) | Oral metagenome, whole genome shotgun sequencing project. | biome: Marine environment; feature: Marine mammal; material: Swab sample of the gingival sulcus; isolation source: swab sample of gingival sulcus... | reverse complement strand
ACGTGTATTCCATCCGATGAGAATATTGTCATAATTTTGTTGAGAGAGTGCAGAGCCTGTGAACATATCTGTCATGTCTGTGACATTGTCTACGTGCCAGGTGCCGAGGTTTTGGTTGAAAATACTAGCACCCAAAAACATTCTGTTCATATTTGTAACATTGCCAGTGTTCCAAGAACCAATATTTTGGTTAAATGCGGATGCGTTATAAAACATGCCTGCCATATTTGTAACATTTGAAGTATTCCATGAGCTGATGTTTTGGTTGAATGCTGATGCACCATGAAACATCCACGCCATATCCGTAACATTGGAGGTGTTCCATGTACTGATATTCTCATTGAAAGATGATGCGTTAAAAAACATAGCCTGCATATTTGTGACATTGCCGGTGTTCCATGAATTGAGGTTTTGGTTGAAAGCGGATGCATCATAGAACATAGCTCGCATATTTGTGACATTGCCAGTGTTCCAAGATCCGATATTTTGATTGAAAGAAGTAGCGCCATAAAACAGATGTTCCATATCTGTGACATTACCAGTATTCCAAGATCCGATATTTTGATTAAATGCGGATGCACTAGTGAACATGTATTCCATATTTGTGACATTACCTGTGTTCCATGAACTGATATTTTGGTTGAAAACACTAGAACTGTGAAACATTCTATTCATATCTGTGACATTACCAGTATTCCAAGATCCGATATTTTGATTAAATGCGGATGCATTATGGAACATACCTGCCATATCTGTGACATTGGCAGTGTTCCATGAGCTGATGTCTCCATTGAAAGCGGATGCTCCAGTAAACATCCAGCCCATATCTGTGACATTACCGGTGTTCCATGTGTTGAGATTTTGATTAAAAGTAGATGCTCCAGTGAACATGTTTCTCATAGTTGTGACATTGGAGGTGTCCCATGAGCTGATATCCTGATTAAAAGCAGTTGCATCATAAAACATCTCAGCCATATTCGTGACATTAGAAAGGTTTGGCACATCTGTGAAATTTCCTGTCATATTACTGCAACCATAAAATGCACGATACATTGAAGACCATATACTACTGCCCCACTGATCAATTGATAATAGTTTTTCCCTATCACCAGTATTATTAAAATAGATGCGATGAAATCCTGTATCATCTCCTATATTATCTCTGATACGGATTGTATATGTGCCTGCTGATGCATAGTTGCATGTGTAATCTCCTGTCTGTGCTGTTGCTTCAAATGTTCCATCGTTATTGCAATCCACATTGTAGTTGTATCCTCCACCAACTGTTGGGATAGTGAATTGTGTATTGGAAGATGTGCCGGTGTTGTCTGTCTTTACTGTGATGACAAAATCATCTCCCCCTTCTGTATGAAAACTTTCTTCTGAGCCATATGTTGTTCCTGCAGAGTTTGTGGCGTATGCACGTATATAGTATGTTGTGTTTGGTGTGAGGTTTGTGAGATTACACGAGTAACTTCCTACACCGCCAGTGCCTGCTGAACAGTTATGTGTGTATGTACCGCTTGTTGTGCCCCATTGGATGAAACGTTCTAGGTTTTCATTTCCGACATCTGTGATTTGTCCGTTTCCTGTTGCTGAATTTATCGTGATGTTTGTTGGTGTGTCTGTTGTTACGAGTGGTGGGACTGTTGTGAGATTTACGTCACAGGTGGTGCCGTAGGGGATTGTATAGCCAGTACCAGATGGTGCACCAGATCCGCCGTGACTACTGCTACCCCATGCGGTGATAGAGTTGTCAGATTTGAGAGCGGCGAAGGCATAGGCCGTTGAATAAACCTGTGTATGACCAGTGCCTGTTGGCTCACCAGTGCCACCATAACTACTACTACCCCATGCGGTGATGGATCCGTCGGATTTCATGGCGGCAAAAGCACCATAGGTTGAATAAATCTGTGTGTATCCAGTATCTGTTGGCTCGCCAGAGCCACCAAAACTGCTGTCACTCTATGCGGTGATGGAGCCGTCGGATTTCATGGCGGCAAAAGCACCATAGGTTGAAGAGATTTGTGTGTAGCCGGTGTCTGTTGGTGCACCGGATCCACCGTAATTACCGTGACCCCATGCGGTGATGGAGCCGTCGGATTTCATGGCGGCAAAGGCGTAACCATTTGAATAAATTTTTGTGTAGCCGGTATCTGTTGGTTCACCATTACCACCATAAGCACTATCACCCCATGCGGTGATAGAACCATCAGATTTGAGGGCGGCAAAAGCAAATGCATTTGGATAATTTGGTGCATTATATCGACCATCATAATGATTATATGCTGCATTGTAATCTGCACCTGTTGTGGTACATGCTGCATCTGTGTACTCTAGTGTGCTCATCCACAAAAAACATCCCAAAAGAATGAACATACCTCGACATAACACCTTACATGCAAAAATATCTTTTATCATATTTGCTATCTATTTTACTTTTAGTGGGTTTATTATATCACATTATGACTAGCACTGCAGTTTGCGCACAAAACAGCAAATCTTCCCATTTTTATCTACATCAATATAAATAGTTTTTTAAACAATGCTACGGATAAAAACCTATACAAATAATTTTCAAATTTAAAAAGCCACAACGAAATATTTCGTTGTGGCTTTTTGCATTATTGCTTTTTAATAAGTTCAGCTTTCTACTGTGGCGTCATTTCTTGCTGCTTCGCATCAACATTTTGCTCAGTGCGACTTTCTCGTGCTTCCTCGCGAGCAGCTTCAAAGCGTTTTTCAACGCCAATCTGCTTTGTGGTTTTTTGCAAATCGATACTCAAATTATCAAACTTTGAGATATCAACAATCGCATTGCCACTATCATCAAAGGAAACAGAGATTTTATCGCCAGGTTTCGTGATGAAAATTTCTGGAGAAATTCCTCCGCTAACAGCAAAGAGCTTGTTCTCCTGTCCAGAAACAAGAACATAATAAATTGTTCCTGTTGACGTATTTTCCTGCGCAATACGCAACACATCACCTGTCACAGAGTAGCTTGCAATAGAATCACCAAATGCCAGATCATTTCCATTGCCCAGTAGAGCACGGCGATAGTTGCGCTCTGCCTGACGTGCTGTCACTGCAACACCAACAATATTATAGTTCTCTACAGAGACAAATGCAGAAGCCTTCACAAGACCAGCGTCATCTTTGAGAGTCATAAAATATGTTGGACGTCCAACTACATTGTACAGAATGGGGCATGTTGCGTGATAGCCCTTTTCTTGCACGGCACCCTCAGCAGATTCCATCGCAGCTGTTTCCGTTGCGCCGGCTTGACGGTACATCTTAACTTTTTTGGTGCGTGTATTCACTAACACAAAACCAACCGTACCATCATCAGAGCCTGCAGACTGTATCCCGGTATACCAATAGGAGTTACTATCATCCCCATATACCAATGACATACCTTTTGTTGTTTTCAGAACATCCTTTTTAGCCATGATCGAATTAAACCATCCATGCACATACCTCCCCCAATAATTGAGCTGAGCTGTAACAAAAGATTCCGGTTGGATGCGATCAATCCACTTTGGTGCATCCTCAATGCTGTAAGGTGTTATTTCACCAGTTTGTACATCAAGCACTGCAACACCAGTGGCATTAGCACCAAAACAACCAATTGTTTTTTGATACACTGTGACAACATAATACGGACGTCCGCTGTCATCAATTTCAAAAGTCCAGTCAGTTAACCCAACAGTAGCATAGCCATGGTTATAGAGATGTCTTTTTGGATTGTCATTCCAAAACGCACCAAAGTTGTACTTCATATTCAGTGGTTCACCTTCAATCTCACGAACGAGTTTCACATCATTCTCGTTTGTAGAAGACACCACGACATACCCAGGTGTCCCACTGCCATTACTCCACCACTTGAAAAATCCAGAGTGATTTAGTGGTCCAACCCAACACAAGTCATCTTCAACTTTTTGAATTGACATCTCTCCGACCGCGACAACACTTCCGAGACCAAGGTCTTCGCCTAGTCGCTTTTCCGCAAGTCGTCTTGCGAGACTTTGATTAACACGACGCACATGCTCAGTGTCTACTGGTGCTGTATCCGTAGAAAAAATGCCGGCTCCACTTCACCAATCAAATTACGATATGCCTCAGCATTAAATATAGGCATACCAATTATAGGTAGCAAAACAACAGTTCCGATGACCCCAATAGCTGTTACTACTGCACCAGTTTTCAAAAGGCGTTTGCCATAATGAATTAAAAAAATTACGTCAGGTATATAAAAACCGATTGCATTACATAAAACCAAAAGACTTATATCCAAAAATCGCACATTCAATGTTGGCATAAATAACCAGACTGCTGCAATATTTGCAACAAAGAACAGAGCAGCTACCCATATCTTATTACGTATTGTCAAAAAGGCTAACGCTCCAAAAACCAATCCAAAAATCCCACCAGCAAACATTGTCATTTTTTCCTCCTTGTCTTCTTTTATTAAGAGAATGTAAAAAATTCCGAACATTTTTCCCTACCACGGGAATTGTGAATTCTATTATATTTGAACAAATATGTCAAGTCCGTCGGGTACGGATTCAAGAAATTATTGCATGTCATAATAAACAATACTAAATAATCCACAACTTTCTAAAGTCATCAACCAACAATAAACCATTGATATGCTAAAAAATATAAAATCACAAAAAGTATAATAATAAAAATACTCACTATTATCTTAAGAATGGTTATGATTTTATTTTTTAATATTACATCAACTCTTTGATTGATGTATTGTTTCCAACGTAGAAATGGAAAAATCGCAATAACGAGAACAGTAAGATCAATAAGCGGTGCTAATGCTGCTACTACTTCATAAAATCCGAATAAATTTGTAAAATAAGTCAAGATTAAAACGGGCAATGCAACTGCAGAAAGAATAATAAGTGCTATAAGAAACAGAGGTATGACAACAAACATTACTATAGAAAAATCTTTTTTGAGATTTTCTGTTTTATCATCATTTACATCTTTTGCATTATAATTATCCATCTTTTCATTATTATAATTATTCTTCGTTTTATAATGCCACGCATTTTCAAAAATGAAAGACAACAGAAATCATCAAAAAACAAAAACTCTTATTACAAGAACCAAAAAAGACCCAGCACAATTGAACGTGTAATGACTGAGGATTTACAAATTTTGATAGTTTCTCCAAAATCCCCTGTCCATCACATGTAAACGATCTTGCACAGAGATGGTATTTTTTATCTTTCTAGATGTGTTCGTAATCGCGCATGACAAGTTGTGCGTCAATTTGCTTGACCATTTCGATGACAACGGATACAACAATAAGGATACTTGCACCACCGACTGTGAGAAGTTGTGAATTGGTGAGAAATCCTTGTACGATAATTGGCAGTACTGCGATGAGACCCAAGAATAGTGACCCTGTTAACGTGATACGATTGACGACGCGACCGAGATAATCTGCTGTCTCACGCCCAGGACGTTTACCCTCGACATAACCACCTTGCCGCTGGAGATTTTCTGCAATTTTTTGTGGATCAAAAATCACTGCAGTATAAAAATACGTAAACATCACCACAAGTGAAAAATACACAATGCCATACACCCACTGATTTGCAAAGAGATTTGTCAAAGTTGATCCAAAAGATGCGAGTGTTTCATTTTGCATTTGCATAAGCATTTGCCCAATCATGCGTGGAAAAAGCACAAGTGACACCGCAAAAATGATTGGGATTACACCAGCTTGGTTTACACGCAACGGAAGATGTGTTCGTGCACCACCATATTGCTGTCCGCCACGCATGCGACGTGCATACGAAATCGGGATAATGCGTTTTCCTTCTGTGACAAACACTACCCCAAGAATCGTCGCGACCACCACACCAATAAATGCAAGATACGTAAATATCTGTGTTGAGTCAAACGTTTCTTTGAATTGTAATACTGTTGTTGGTAAGCTTGCCACAATACCCGCAAAAATCATGATTGACACACCATTTCCCAACCCTTTTTCTGTAATTAGCTCACCCAACCACATAAGAAAAATTGTACCTGCCACAGCTGTTGCAACCATTACGATAAAACTAAATGTTGGCAAATCTGCAATCACGCCTTGTGATTTAAGTAGTGAAATCATCGCCACTGTCTGCATAATTGCTAACGGTACAGTAAGGATACGTGTAACCATATTAAACTTTTGTCGTCCTGCATCGCCTTCTTCTTTATACAATTGCTCCAATCGTGGCACAATCATCGTCAGAAGCTGCATAATAATTGATGCTGTAATATAAGGACCGACACCAAGAAGAACAATAGAAATATTTGATAGCCCACCACCAGAAAACATATTCAACATTCCTAGAAGTTGATTTGACTCAAAAAGTTCCTGCAATCGTGCTATATTAACACCTGGCAATGGAATATTTGCCGCAAAACGAAAAACAATTAGAAGTGCTAAAATAAAAAATATTTTATCACGCAACTCCTTCACTGTAAAAATACTTTTAAATTTTCCCAACATGTCAACAAATTTTATAAAATAATATACATAAAAAAACTTATTACCCCACAATACATTCTTTACACAAAATAGTCAAAATTGTGCACCAAAACATCAATTATGCACTTCTTGTAAAAATTCCTTATAAATATCCTCCAAAATCTCAAGCGGTGGTCGATTATCTTGTGCAAAAATTTGCATACGTTTTCTGATTAATTCCTCCCTTACTTCCTTAATCTCATCAAATTGTTCACTACCTGCAATTGATTGAGAAAATACAAGTAATGCATCTCTTACATACACAATAAATTTTTTACAATCATCACATTCTATACAGTCTTTAATATTACTATATCGCTCAATCAACTGCTCAGCAATCTCCTGTGTTTTCTTTACATCATTATTCACTTTTTGAAATTCTTCATAAATCTCCATAAATACCTTTTCATCAATTCCTGTTTCATGTGATATAAGGTATATCTCTGCTTTAATCATTTCATCCTGTGTCTTTTCTACGCTCCATTTTCCATTTTCAGCATTCATGAAAACACTCTCGATTGATCGTAAATATTCGATAAATGCCCGTGTCTGATCATAATTCTCATACTTCTGTAACAACTTGTCACATACAATATCCATACGTTTATGCTCATCTTCTATTGTATGCATTGCTTTTTTGTAATATTCATCAAAACTCTTTTCTTTTTTTTCATTATAGTTATCTTTTTGTGTCATATTTTTTTCATTTACATGTTACACATCGAGATTTTGCACGCTCTTTGCATGTGTTTGGATAAATTTCTTTCGCGGTGCTACATCGCTACCCATCAAAAGGTCAAATACCCGATCAGCAGCCTCAGCATCTTCAATAGTCACTCGCATCATTTTGCGATTTTCTGGATTCATTGTCGTCTCCCATAATTGTTCAGGATTCATCTCACCAAGACCCTTGTAACGCTGAATCGCCACGCCACCAACAGTCTTATTTTCTTCACCGTCATCAATATCATTTACACCAAGCTTTTTGAGTAATTGTTCTTTTTGTTCTTCTGTATATACATAATGCACTTTCTTTCCTTTTTTAATTTGATAGAGTGGTGGTTGTGCAATATAAATATATCCACGACGAACCAATTCTTCAAAATGTCGGTAAAAAAATGTCAAAAGTAACGTACGAATATGAGAACCATCAACATCAGCATCAGCCATGATGATAATTTTGTGATAACGAAGCTTGCTCACATTCACAGCATCTCCAATTCCTGCACCCATTGCAATAATAATCGGCTTAAGCGTGTCTGATTTCACAATCTTATCAAGGCTTGTTTTTTCCACATTCACCAATTTCCCACGTAGTGGCAAAATCGCCTGAAACATCCGGTCACGCCCCTGCTTAGCACTACCGCCAGCAGAGTCTCCCTCTACAATATATAATTCCGAATCCTCTGCCTTGCGACTTGTACAATCAGCAAGTTTCCCTGGTAGCGTCATACCATCAAGTGCGCCTTTGCGAAGTACTGCGTCTTTTGCTGCACGTGCTGCATTGCGTGCACGCGCTGTCAAAAGACATTTTTCAATCATTGCTTTAGCATCCTTTGGATTTTTCTCTAAAAATTCTGTCAATTCCTCTGTCACTACACTCTGCACAACACCTTTTACTTCAGGATTTCCCAATTTTTCTTTTGTTTGTCCTTCAAATTGTGGATTTGGCAATTTTACATTAATCACACATGTAAGACCCTCACGCACATCATCTGCTGTAAGGTTTTTGTCTTTTTCTTTGAGAATTTTATTGTTACGCGCATATGCATTAAGACATCGCGTAAGTGCTGTGCGAAATCCTGCAACATGTGTACCACCCTCTGGATTTAAAATATTATTTGCAAATGCATGCAATCGCTCATTAAATGAATCTGTATATTGCATTGATACTTCGACATATACATCATCTTGCTGTTTCTCGATATACACTGGCACAACATTACGCACATCTTTCTCGCGATTGATAAAACGTACAAAAGAAATAATACCTGAATCAAAATAAAAACTATGTCGCCGTGCTTTATGTGTGTCTTTTTTTGTCTCCACCTCACGTACATCTTCAATATCAATACGTACACCTTTTGTAAGATATGCTTGATTACGCAAATGTTTTACAATTGTATCAAAATTAAACACTGTCTCTGGAAAAATCGTGGTATCTGGCTTAAATGTAATCGTTGTTCCTGTATCATCTTTTTTCACTTTGCCGACAGATTTTACTTTTGCCTTTGGCTTACCACGCTTATACTCTTGTACCCACACCTTTCCATCTCGCTTTACCTCTGCTGTTACTGCTTCAGAAAGTGCATTTACTACAGATACCCCTACACCATGTAATCCACCAGATACCTTATACCCACTATCATCACCACCAAACTTACCACCAGCATGCAATACTGTCAGCACTGTCTCAAGTGTAGATTTTTTTGTCTTTGGGTGTATATCCACTGGAATACCACGACCATCATCAGAAACTTCAATGATATCTCCTGGTAAAATCCGCACACTACACCGCGATGCATGCCCTGCCATCGCCTCATCAATACAGTTATCCACCACTTCCCAGATCATGTGATGCAATCCATTAAGACCTGTACCACCGATGTACATTCCTGGCCTTTTACGTACCGGCTCTAATCCCTCAAGAACTTGAATGGATGATGCACCATATTTTTTTGTACTTGCTTTCTTTTTTGCTGCCATGTTGCTAATTTTACCTATTTAGAATATATCATCAATTATTCCTACCTTTTTGTCGTGTGAGAAAATATAATTCTATCAAAAACACACCAACTACTGCAATTATACCAACCCACCACACAAGAACTTTGAATTGCTGCAATCCTACAATAATCGTAGACAATAACCCAAGAAGAATTCCTTGGCGAATTGCCATCCCCATCTCACCTAAAGTAAGCATATCCTCCGCCATACGTCGCCAAATCCACGTAAGTAACAAGACGCCAATGCCTGCTGCCGTGAAAAAAAACGTCGCATAGAACAAAACAAATGCTGTAACACCAATATCAATCGGATCTGTCAAAAATATAACGGCACACAGTGCCGCAAAACTAATGAGTGTCCCTATGCGCAATCCCCAAAGATATGATTGCAATGTCATAAATTGTATTTTTCTTTACCTTTCAAAATCCTTTATTTCACCTTTTATTATACCTTTTTTACAATAAATTGACAAGTAAAATATTAACGAATCGTTGACGAAATGGCCTTACATTGGTATTGTTCACTAAAGAACCTTCAGAATAGCGTGCTGAATACCTCTACCACTGGCAGAGATCATGAAACCCACCTGGATTTCAGGGAGAAAATTTATTTTTTCCGATATCATTTTACATGGGATTCATATGCACGTTTGCATTGAGGGTTCTTTTTTGTGTATACACCACTTGCTCATCAACACAAATTACAAATACAAAAAATCCCCAAATATTCATATAAATATTTGGGGATTTTACTACACTTTAACCTGTAGCATATTTCTTCTTGGTCTTTGTTTTGACCAAATGAAGAATCGCTCCATTTTTCTGGGCTGCACGATTTCGGTCTGCATGAGCCTCTTCAATTTTCTTCTCCGCTTCGAAATATCCAGACTCATCTGTGATATCACCGATATCTGCATTGATGAGTTTTAAGCCAATTTTTTGAAACTCAGTTTCAATGTTTTGTACAACACGTTGTTCAAAAGTGTTGCGATCTGCATTGATTTCCTCAATATCCATTGTGGCAATCGTTTTAGAAATCTGAGTAATAATGGCATTCCGAGCCTTTTCTTCAATTTTGTAGCTGAATATACCAAACAAATGTTCTGCCGCTGCCTGCAGTAGTTCTGGAGTAGTTCCAATACCAAATGCAAAACGAGATGCAACATTTACCATAATATTCTGTTTGGATAGAACATTTTTGAGATTAATGTCAGTTGTAATTGGTTCAAGATCCAAGAAACCATACGATTGGAAAAAGGGCCATACAAATGTAACACTATCATGAATTGACAATACAGATTTATTACCGCTGTTACAGTTATACTTTATCAAAACCTTATTCGATGGACATATCTTGAACCCTGCAATAACAGTAATAACTATTCCAACCACGCCTAGCACCACAACACTAAAAAAACCGAAGCACACGGTGTCATAATTTTCCTCCATTTTTAAAATTGTTTTAATTGGATAGTGCTTATTCGCACTTTGCAAAACGTATCGTTACCAATTACATCATAATTAATAACGAAGCCTTTAACCTTATCTTTTTAATCGTCATTCCTCCTCTATTGTTAAGGTTCGTATTTATATCTTCGACATAATGTCGAAATAATGATTGTATATGATTTATTTTTTTGTCAAGGTATCCTGGCAACCCAGAAACCCTAAAACCCTTTCACAAAGTAAAAACAGCATGATATTGTTTAAGATGTAAAAAACTAAAACAAAAATCTGCTGTCTTTACACAAACATCGTATCGTAAATTTGTATTCTTAGGTAGACGACAAACTCCCTTTTGTAAAAAATCCTACAGGAGATGGAAGATTACCTATTATTACAAACAGTGAAATCATCACATTTTTAACATGGCATGCACTGATGTTATATCAAAAAATATTCTATTCATAGAACTCTTTCAAAAAACGAGCAAAACCTACTTCTTATAATATTCTTTATACCAAGTTGCAAATTTTGGAATCCCTTGCTGAATACGAGTTGTTGGTTTCCAACCAAGTTTACGAATTTTAGAAATATTTGCAGATGTTTTTTGCACATCGCCTGGTTGCATTGGCATAAATTCCTTTTTTGCTATTTTACCAACAGCTTTTTCAGTCTCCTCAATAAAATCCATAAGTCGCACTGTTCGATCACCGCCAATATTCATCACATCACACGGCAAGTCAGCATCAAGTACAGTGATTGTTCCAGAAACAATATCATCAATATACGTAAAATTTCGCTCCATGTCACCATTATTAAAAATTTTGATTTTTTTCTCTCTCGCAATGAGATCCAGAAATTTAAAAACACCCATATCTGGACGTCCCCATGGACCATACACAGTAAAAAATCGAAGACCTGTCGTCGGAAGATTGTAAAGATGACTAAATGTATATGCGAGAAGTTCTGTTGCTTTTTTTGTTGCAGCATACGGAGACACTGGTTTTTCTACAGGATCTTTTTCACTAAATGGTGTTTTTGTATTATCTCCATAAACACTTGAACTTGATGCATAGACAAAATTTTTCACCTTATTTTTTACACTAAGTTCGAGTAGGTTTGTTGTTCCCAATACATTCACGTGTGCGTAAAGCAAAGGGTTTTCCAATGATGCGCGTACACCAGCCATTGCAGCAAGATGAATCACTTTGTCCGGCTTTTCATGTGCAAAGATTTCATCCATTTTTTTAACATTGCAAATATTTGCCTTATAAAGAATGTATTTTCCCTTAACACTTTTTCCACATGTATTTTTGTATCCTTTGAGAAACTTATTGATACGATCACGCTTGAGTTGTGGATCATAATAATCATTAAAATTATCCACAATCACAACCTCATCTCCACGATCCATAAGAACCTTTGCACACGCACTTCCGATAAATCCTGCGCCACCAGTAATAAGAATTTTCATACGTTTATATTTTTTATTTATGCAAACACAAAAAATGTGCAAAACCAATTACTATTATGAGAATGCCACACATCACTTCATATGTCCACAATAATAAATAATGTATAAATCATCTGCACTATGAAAAATTGCTATTCTTTTTCTGTGTAAAACTTCGCTTTATATGAAAAAAACACCTTTTTTACAGATGTTTTGGTGATGCGGGGACGACCGGGCTCGAACCGGCGACCTTCTGCGTGACAGGCAGACGCTCTAACCAAGCTGAGCTACGCCCCCATATATAAGTATTAAGTTATAAGTTTTAAGTCAAAAGTGACTTGTTGTGTAAGTTTTAAGTCAAAAGTGACTTATTGTGTAAGTTTTAAGTCAAAAGCAACTACTTTCCCTCTTTCTTGAGACTCACAACAGTTTTTCCAAGCATCTTGCAAATTTCATCAGATTCTTGAATAAACCACGCAACTGCACTTTTTTCAACTTTCTTACTATCTCTCAACAAACAAAACCAAAAATGTGTTTCATTTGCTGATTTGAGAGCAATGGAGAAAAAATTTCTA
>PDWI01007869.1_pt1 | contig 12738 bp, 13 predicted proteins | sample 1430891 | NCBI WGS metagenome assembly PDWI01 (sample SAMN01162508, study PRJNA174530) | Oral metagenome, whole genome shotgun sequencing project. | biome: Marine environment; feature: Marine mammal; material: Swab sample of the gingival sulcus; isolation source: swab sample of gingival sulcus... | reverse complement strand
GCCAAGCCGCGTAAGGTTTTTCTCGCCAATAGATACGATGGCAAACTGATTAGACCGCAGGACATCAAGGCTGTACTTCAGCTGGTACAGGGAAAAGGAGTGTAACATGGCTATTAAGGATTATATACGAGAACGTTTTTTCCCACACATGTGGTGTCCTGGTTGTGGACATGGAACCATTCTCAATTCACTGTTAAGGGCTGTTGAAGAGTTGGGGCTGGAAAAAAATGACATTGTGATGACTTCCGGTATTGGTTGCTCGGCGCGTATTTCTGGTTATGTTGATTTTCACTCACTGCACACAATGCATGGTCGTGCCCTCGCCTGTGCGACTGGTGTAAAGCTCAGCAAGCCTGAACTCAATCTGATTGTACCAATGGGTGATGGTGATGCACTTGCAATTGGTGGTAATCACTTTATTCACGCCTGCCGTAGAAATATAGATATAACGGCTATCGTGATGAATAATCGAATTTATGGTATGACTGGAGGGCAGTTTTCTCCTCTTTCCGGGCGTGGCAAGAAGGCGACGACAGCTCCATATCTTACCATTGATAATGATTTTGACGTGGTAAAACTGGCGATGGCTGCCGGAGCAACTTTTGTTGCAAGAAGCACAGCCTTTCATGCAAAAGAAGCCACAAGTATTCTGAAAAAAGCCATTACCCATAAAGGTTTTTCTGTGGTGGAAATACTCTCCCAGTGCCCTACTCATTATGGACGCAAGAATAAGGAAGGGGATGCTGCAGCAATGCTTGAGGTGCAAAAAAACAACACTGCACCTGTTGGTTCAAAGTCCCTTGAAGATAATCCACATATGATTCCTCGTGGTATTTTCAGACAGGAAGAAATGCCGGAGTATTGTGAGGAATATGATAAAATAGTCCAAAATGCAATGGAGAAATAAGATGGTGACACCGAAGAATATAATACGATTGGTTTTGTCCGGTTCCGGTGGGCAGGGTGTTATTACTGCGGCTGTTATCATAGCTGAAGCTGCAGCACTCTATAGCGGAAAGAATGCAACCCAGACCCAGAGTTATGGTGCTGCTGCACGAGGCGGGGCTACCCGTTCTGACATTATTATTTCAGATCATAATATTGATTATCCCGGTGTAATTCAGCCTAATATTCTGGTTACCCTGACCCAGAACGCGTATAATAGTTTTGCTTCAATTATTCGTCCGGGTGGTCTTCTGCTTTCAGATTCAAAATTTGTAGACACCCAGGTTAAGGCAGATGCAAGAATTCTTAGTCTACCAATGTATGAAATGGTAATGGACGAGATTGGCAAGCCTATCGTTTATAATATCTGCATGCTTGGAACGCTGGTTGGTATAACCCAGCTTGTTGCACCCGATGCTGTTGTAAAAGTGCTTAAGGAGAGGATTCCCAAGAGTTTTCTTGAAATGAATGAAAAAGCATACAGTATGGGTGTTAGTCTGGGAGAGGAGTATCACTACAAAACTTTTTAGTTTTCGACCTTGTCTTTCATAGATCAGCAATAAAAAAGGGGCTTAACAGCTTGATTTCACTGTTAAGCCCCATATTCATTGAATGGTCGGAATGAGAGGATTTGAACCTCCGACCCCTTGTCCCCCAGACAAGTGCGCTAACCAGGCTGCGCTACATTCCGCCCTTGGTGCATTATCTACCATTTGTATCTTGTTTAGTCAACTTTCTTTCTCGATCTTCTTTTTTGTTTTATTTTTGTTAACAAGTGATTGTAATTCTTGTAACTCTTTCTTCATTTGTTTGAAAACAGAGATCGAATTTTTATTGACGTTCAGTGACTTTACTGAAGCCCCTGCAAGGGGCTTGGGTGAATTTTCGTTCTCGAGAAAATTTCTCGCACCTTCGGTGGTGAAACCCTGATTATGGAGGAGGTCTTTTATCTTAAGAATGACCTCAACGTCACTTTGTCGATAAAGTCTTTGACCGGATTTTGTTCTATCAGGTTCAATCTGAGAAAACTCCGTTTCCCAGTATCTGATAGTGTGAGTGGGTAAATCAGCAAGTTTGCTCACTTCACCAATCTTGAAAAAGGGCTTATCGGGGGTATCAATTTTCATTGCGCCGAAATCCTCGAATTGGTGAAGTGTTAATTGCGAAAACGGTATTATTAATTAGTTGTTTACCTGTTCTCTCAGTTTTTTGCTAGGACGAAAACTTACTGCCTGGCGTTTGGTAATGGTAATAGGCTCACCGGTACGTGGATTACGACCCGTTCGGGGAGCCTTGTCGCGAACTGTAAAAGTACCAAAATGAACAAGCTTTACAGATTTACCATCAATAAGAGCATCTTTCAATTTACCAAGAAAACTGTCAACTAATTCAGAACATATATTTTGAGAATAGCCAAGTTTCTCTGTAAGTTGTTCTGCAATCTCCTTCCGGGTCAGGTTCGTTTGTTTATGCATTCCGGAAACTACCTCCAAATTTATCTGTCAATTTTTTTACAATTTTTGAATGAGCCTTTTCAACATTTTTTTCTGTGAGAGTTTTAGTTGCAGAACGATAGGTTATAGAGATTGCTACACTCTTAAAACCCTTTTCAATTTTGTCTCCTGTAAATACATCAAAAACATCAGCCTGCTCAAGAAGTTTTTCACGACTAGCCTTTACTTCCGCAAGTAGTTGACCGGCGGCAACAGTTGCCGGCACAACAAGTGCAATATCACGTTTGACTGACGGGAATGTCGGTAGAGGTGTAAATGTTTTTGTCTCGGTTGCCATTGCACATAAGGCATCAAAATCAAGATCAAAATAATAAACGTCTTCCTGTTTGATGCCGAAAGTACGGGTGACAGTGGAGGCAATTTTCCCAAGGGTTCCGAGAAGGGTGGTGTCCTTGTGGAGTGTTAACGAGTAGTGCTGTTCTGAAAAGGATTCCCTGGCTCCCTCTGGTGGTACTGAGAATTGAATTTCTTTATTGTCTTCAGTAAGACTTAATCCCATTTCCTGGAGGATGAACTCTACAACCCCTTTTGCATCAAAAATATCTACCATCTCACTTTTGAAGTGCAGGGGAGAGTTCTCGCCATAACGATTACCGGAAAGAACACCACTGAGAAACTGGCGTTCCTGAGGTTGAGTATCATCGCCCTGGTTGATAAAAACCTTACCTATCTCAAAAAGCTTGACAGCAGGTCTCTGGTAATTAATGTTTCGCTTAACATTCTCCAAAAGACCTGGCACAAGACTTGTGCGCATTACAGACTGATCTTCGTTGAGCGGATTGAGCAGACTTACTGTCTTGCGTCTGTAATCATTCCTGGTAAGCTCAAGCATATCGGCATGTTTTGGCGTATTGAAGCTATAATTGATAGCCTCGTGAAAACCGTGTTTGGCAAGATTTTCTGCAAGTTGTTGGCGGCGAATTCGGTTTTGATCCTGTTCAGGGTAATTGAGTGCAGCTTCAGGCAGCGTTGCAGGAACCTTGTTGTAACCATAGATTCTGGCAATTTCTTCAACCAGATCTGCTTCACGCTCAATATCGATACGAAAAGAAGGAACGCCGACCAGAAGTTTATCATCTTCTTTTTGAGCCACTTTCATACCGATGGATTCAAGCATTTCGGTAAGCTTTTCTGCGGTAAATTGTACACCGATAAGAGCTGAGGTTCGGGAAATAGTAAGTGACTGAGTGTTCAGTGGAATTTTTCCGCCATAATTATCAGCTCCTGCCTCCTGGACTGTGCCCCCTGCAAGTTCTGCGATAAGCATTGCAGCACGATCCATGGCGTTTACTGTGCCTTCTGGATCAACCCCGCGCTCAAAGCGGTAGGAAGCATCTGTTGAAAGGTTCAGCTTTCGGGCTGTCTTGCGAACAGAGACTGCATTAAAGCAGGCACTTTCCAATAGAATATCAACTGTATTGTCTTCTACCTCTGAATTGAGTCCACCCATAACCCCGGCAACTGCAACAGGCTTTTCAGCGTCACAAATAAGAAGCATCTCTTCAGAGAGTTTCCTGCTGATACCGTCAAGAGTAACAATCTTGGTTTCGTTTGGATGCGGTTGACGAACCACAATACGTTTACCTTCGATCTTGGAAAAATCAAAAGCGTGCAGTGGCTGACCATATTCGAGCATGACAAAGTTGGTTATATCAACAATATTATTGATTGGACGAAGTCCCACCGACATCAGCCGGGATCTGAGCCACCAGGGTGATGGACCAACCTTGACATTCTTGATGAGTCTTGCCGCGTAACGAGGACAGAGTTCATAGGATTCGATATCAACTTTGAATTCAGATGAAACACTGTTTACTACCCTGTCTTTTACAGGAAGACTGAGTTCTGTTTTGACCTTACCTGCAACTTCACGGGCAATACCAATAACAGAAGCACAATCAGGACGGTTTGGTGTGAGATCCACTTCAATCATGGTGTCTCTGAGTCCCATGGTATCCACAAATGAAAGACCATGTTTTGTTCCCTCTGGGAGTTCCATTATGCCGTCATGAGCGTCACTGAGCCCAAGTTCGCGCTCTGAACAGATCATGCCTGCAGAAACAATACCTCGTACCTTGGATTTCTTTATTTTAAAGTTACCGGGCAGGACTGTTCCCGGGAGCGCTACTACAACCGCAAGATCTTTTCTGACATTGGGGGCACCACAAACGATTTGATGTGTTTCTTCTCCAATGAGAACCTGACAGAGGCTGAGTTTGTCGGCATCAGGATGCTTCTCGCAACTGGTTACAAGACCTGTTTTAAGATCTGCCAGTTCCTCGTAGAGTTCTGTAACGCTGTCAACTTCCAAACCAAGCATGGTCAGCTCGTCAGCAAGTGCTTCCGGGCTGAGACCTGCGGTATCAACATATTTTTGTAACCAGCTAAGTGTAAACTTCATGGCAATTTATCATGTAGGGGTGATTAGAACTGAGAGAGAAAACGTTGGTCGTTTTCGTAAAACAGTCGAATATCATCAATCTTGTATTTCAGCATGGCAATACGCTCAACACCAAGACCAAAGGCAAAACCGGTGTAGATTTGCGGATCGTAGCCAACCATCTTGAACACTTCAGGATCAATCATACCAGCTCCAAGGATTTCGAGCCAGCCGGTCTTCTTGCAGACACGGCAGCCAACACCGCTGCACATTACGCAGGCAATATCAACTTCGGCACTTGGTTCTGTGAACGGGAAGAAACTGGGACGGAAGCGGACAGCAATATCAGTATTGAATATTTTTTGTAGAAAAATGGTGAGTACACCCTTGAGGTCTGCAAAGGAGACCTTTTTGTCTACAAGAAAACCTTCCACCTGATGAAACATTGGCGTATGGGTAATATCCGAATCGCATCTGTAAACCTTTCCTGGTGCAATGGCGCGCAGGGGCGGTTGATTTGCCTCCATGATCCTGGCCTGCATGGGAGAAGTGTGGGTACGTAACAAGGTAGAATCACTCACATAGAATGTATCGTGCATATCTCTTGCCGGATGGTGGGCTGGAATATTGAGTGCTTCAAAGTTGTAGTGATCTGTTTCAACGTCAGGACCTTCCACAACTGAAAATCCCATTGACTCAAAGATAGCACAAATTTCCTGCATTATCTGGTTGATTGGATGCAGTTTCCCTGGTTGCAGCTGTCGTCCAGGCAGGGTAAGATCCGGCAAGGAGTTGTCGGTAGCTACAGAATCACCCGCGAGAATTTCATTTTTTTGTGATTCAAAGAGTTCCTCCAGTTCTTTCTTTACTTGGTTAGCAAGTTGCCCCAGGCGAGGACGGTCTTCCTTTGGTACCTCTCCGAGTTTTTTCATGATCGCACTAAACAGACCCTTACGTCCGAGGTATTTAATACGAAATTCTTCCAGTGAGGTGTTGTCGGTGATTGCCTTGAGACTTTCCCTTGCTTCCGTCTCAATATTTTTTAGCTCTTGTTCCATAATGAGATATGTTGTCGGCTATGATAATCGTTTGTGGCTCAATCGTTATTTTACTTATGAGTTTAATTCTTGTTACTGAAGTGAGCATACAAGTAAAACTCTGTTATATTGAAACAGTATGCCGGTTATGGCCTGACACCATTAACCGGCATGGATAATACAACAAAAAAAAGAAGTATTCTGAATAACTGCTATGCGTTTGCTTCTTTTGCAATCTCGGTGAGCCTGGTGAATGCTGGTGCATCAAGAATTGCCAGATTGGCGAGTACTTTCCTGTCGAGCTCAATGCCGGCCTTGGAAAGACCACTCATAAAGCGGCTGTAGTTGATTCCATTGCTGCGTGCAGCTGCGTTAATTCTGGTAATCCAGAGGCGACGAAAATCTCTTTTTCTGGCCTTTCTGTCTCGGTAAGCATAGCATAATGCTCGATCAACTGCTTCGGTAGCAGTTCTGTAAAGACGTGAACGACCACCTCTATAACCTTTAGCGAGTTTGAGTACTCTGTTTCTTCTTCTGCGGGCCTTAAACCCTCGTGTAACGCGTGGCATAGTTTAACTCCTTGTTCCCTGTATTAACCTGTAATACAGGACATGCTTTTATTGCGATTAACCTTTGCTTATAATGTTGTAACCCGTCAATTATAAGTATGGGAGAATCCTTTTAATTCCTTTGTGGTCTGCGGCAGAGACTGTATCCGCCTGACGTAGACCGCGCTTGCGCTTGGTAGACTTTTTGGTCAGGATGTGGCTGGTAAACGCCTTGGCGCGCTTCAGCTTTCCTGAACCTGTCTTTTTAAAGCGCTTTGCAGCACCTCTGTTTGTTTTCATTTTAGGCATGATGATTACTCCTTTGTGCTTCGATATATAACGCCGCTGCCATTATATGGAACAGTAAAAACTCCATAATATGAAATAAATAACAGCAGCCAGTTTTATATTATGCCAGTGTAATAATGCACTCAAAAGGCATAGGTTTAATTCCGTCCTCAATAATTATTTACGACAGAATCATTCATATCTGAGCCAAACGGCGCTCAAATGTAAAGTTTTTCACCGTATACGTCAATCAATAAACGCAAAAAAAGTCCATTCTGCAAAATAATTGTCGGAATGTCGAGTTTTTTCTCAATTACGATGCAGGAAATCCCGGCATTTTTTATTATGGTTACTCAATTCCGGGCTGATTAAAAAACAAAAATCAGGATTTGGGCCCAACAAACATTACCAGCTGGCGACCTTCCATTTTGGGCATCTGAATAATTGTTGCCTCATCTTCCAGGGCGGCGGCTATCTTGTTCATTGCCTCCAGACCAATTGTTTGAGAATAGACAATTTCCCTACCCCTAAAACGCATGGTCAGCTTTACCTTGTTTTTTTGCTTCAGGAACTTTTTAATATTCTTTATTTTGAAATTAAGATCATGTTCCTCAGTCTTGGGACGGAACTTGATTTCCTTGGTTTCAACAGTTGCCTGCTTTTTCCTGGCTTCCTGTGCCTTCTTTTTCTGCTCATAACGAAATTTGTCATAGTTCATTATGCGGCAGACTGGTGGATCCGCGTTCGCGGAAACGACTACAAGGTCAAGTCCTTCATTATAAGCGATGTCACGCGCTTCATCGGAAGAAATTACTCCGTGTTGTTGCCCATCACTGCCGATAAGGCGAACTTTTGGAAAACGAACCTGATCGTTAATCTGTACCTTTGCTTCCTGTTGAGCTGATGCTTGTCTCCCTCGTCTGTTAATAGCCTTACCTCCTTGCATCTACGAGTTTTATTGATTTTGGTTCACTCAATTTTTTTATGAGCGATATGTAATTATTCGTCGCCTTTTTGCTTGCACTCTTCTTCCACCGTCTTGATAAATTCATCAATACTCATTGGTGGTAAATTTTTGCCATTTCTCATGCGTACAGTGATGGTCTGGCTTTCTTTTTCCTTGTCACCGACAATCAGCATGTATGGGATTTTGGCGAATTGTGCCTCTCTGATTTTGTAATTTAATTTTTCATTACGCAAGTCTTTTTCGATACGCACGCCAGCTTTTTTCAGTTTGGCGTAAACTTCCTGACAATAGTCAAGCTGATCATCTGTAATATTCATGATTCGTGCCTGTACCGGGGCGAACCAGAGTGGGAAGGCACCTGCGTAATGTTCAATCAGAATACCGATAAATCTTTCCAGTGATCCCATAAGAGCACGGTGAATCATGATTGGCTGGTGCTCAGTGTTATCTGAACCAATATAGCTGAGCTCAAATCTTTCCGGCAGGTTAAAGTCAACCTGAATTGTGGAACACTGCCAACTTCTGCCAATTTGATCCTTGATCTTGATGTCAATTTTTGGACCGTAGAAAACACCTTCACCGGGGTCAATGGTAAAACCCATACCTTTTTTCTCCAGTGCAAGCTTAAGTGCCTCGGTGGATCGTTCCCAGTTTTCGTCGGTTCCCACGTATTTTTCGGGACGAGTGGAGAGATATACGTCAAACTCTTTGAAACCAAATGATTTCAGGATGAAAAGTGTGAAGTCAAGGATGGTGTAAATTTCATCTTCCAGTTGATCTGGCCGACAAAAAATATGGGCATCATCCTGGGTAAAGCCCCGAACCCTCATGAGACCGTGAAGGGCTCCCGCCCGTTCATATCTGTAGACTGTTCCAAGCTCACACCAGCGAAGCGGAAATTCGCGGTAGCTGCGCAAATGTGACTTGTAAACGCCTACGTGAAATGGGCAGTTCATTGGCTTGAGTTGATAGCGCACTTCATCGATGTCCATGCCGGAATACATAGACTCTGCGTAAAAATCGAGGTGCCCGGAGGTCTTCCAGAGATCCTGACGGGCGATATGCGGGGTATAAAGCATTTCATAATCATGCTTGTAATGTTCATCTTTCCAGAAGCTTTCAATCTGGTGGCGAAGTCTGGCTCCCTTTGGTTGCCAAAGAATAAGCCCCGGGCCAATCTGATCCCGCATGGTAAACAGTTCAAGTTGCTTGCCAAGCTTTCTGTGATCCCGTTTTTTTGCTTCTTCCAGAGCATTGAGGTGTTTCTTCAGGGCCTTTTTGTCAAAGAAGGCTGTACCATAGATCCGTTGCAGTACATCATTGTTCTCATCACCACGCCAGTAGGCACCGGCAACTTTTAAAAGTTTAAAGGCAGTAATAAAAGAGGTGGATGGAAGGTGGGGACCACGGCAGAGATCGGTAAAATCGCCAATCTGATACAGGGAAACTTCATCGGTATCAAGGGCTTCGATAAGTTCAACCTTGTACTTTTCATCTTCAGCCTTGAAACGTTCTATCGCCTCGTTCCTTGAGAGGATTGTCTTTTTGAAGGACTGACCCGAACGAACAATTTCCAGCATTCGCTCTTCGATTTTTTCCAGATCCTCAGGAGTAAATGGTGTCTCGCAGAAAAAATCGTAGTAAAAACCATTTTCAATGGCAGGACCGATGGCAATTTTTACATCATTACCAAAAATATCACGGACGGCATGGGCCATGATATGTGCGGTGGAGTGACGCAATACCTCCAAACCCGGTTCACTGCCAACTGTGACAGGTTCAAGAGTGGTATTTTCAGTTAGTGTGGTAGTGAAATCAACAGTCTCCCCATTAGCAACTGCTGCTACGGTTCTTTTTCGTTGTTTATTTGACTGTAGTGCCGCAAATGCGTCGGCAACTGTTGCGCCGACTGCAATTTGAGCAGAATCTCCACCTTCAAGCGTAACTGTTATTTCACTCATAGTATTCCAACTCTAATGGCATATAAACAATAAAGGCTAAAGTTGAAACGATATTGCAATCGTTAACACTTTAGCCTAAAAAAAATCTGGTAGGCGCGGGCGGGATTGAACCGCCGACATCCACCACGTCAAGGTGGCGCTCTCCCACTGAGCTACGCGCCTACGCTACCTTTCAGACTTTTGACTATTTTATGAGGTGCTGCCAAAATCAATACGATCTGTTTTTCAAATCATGTGATATGTACAGGTAAAACCTTATAGTCAGAGCCGGGTTTGTGTATCCGGCTTTTTCCAATACTGCTTTTATATTTCCACCAGCTTTATGCTGATGCGGCATGGAATTATGTCTTATATCATAAGGTCTTAATCTACGCAATATCTTTGCGTGAGTTTTTGTCGTTTTCCATGCTTTTATTTTTAAGAAATGTACTGTGATAATGAATAATTGTTCCCGATAATTTATTTAGGAGCTGATTTCTCGCGGGAAATATGAATAACAGTTGGAAGATTTGAGAGACAAACAAAAAAAGAGCCAAAAAGAAAAACCAAGAAAGGAGCTTAGCTACGCGATGGCTACATTTGCCCGCCCTGGCTCAGACCAGGCATCCGGAAAGCAATTCCCTTCTTGGTCGTATAAAGAAAAAATACCCAGAGGAAATGATCTTGTCAAGTCAAATTAAATATTCAAAAGACGGCAATACACAGGGGCATAACAACACCTGATAATATATTGTCTTTACTGAAGATGTTTTTTCTTAACAGAAGATTTGTTGTATTCAACAAAAAAGTCAAAAAGAAAACTTGACATGGGGACGGCTTCATTTGCCCGCCCTGAATAAAATCAGGCGTCCTGTGAGAGGTTTTCCTTTTGACTATGAAACAAACATACCGGTAGAAAATGATCTTGTCAAGATACCTGTCTTAAAAAGGATCAGAATTAGCAGAATAACACCTTTTACTAACAAGGTATATCTTGCTGAAGATGTTGCCTTGTAAAATATTGAAAGTATAGAAGTTTATTTCGCTGTGGAGCGAGCCTCGATAGCTTTTGCCAGGGTGTATTTGTCGGCGTATTTAATATCCATTCCCATGGGAATGCCGCAGGCAAGTCTGGTAACTTTAACCGGCAGCTTGTTTAAGACGTCTATTAGATAGGATGCTGTCGCTTCTCCCGGAACTGTTGAGCTGGTCGCGATCAAGACTTCTTTTACTGTGCCGTTTTGTACTCTTGCAACAAGTTCCCTTACTTTTATCTCGGCAGGACCAATGCCATCAATAGGCGAGAGAACGCCGTGGAGAACATGGTAGTGTCCCCTGTAGCTGCTGGTCTTTTCAATAGCCAGCAAATCACCAGGTTCTTCAACGACACAGACTAGTTCACTGTTTCTGTTTGCTGCCGCACAGATAGTACAAGGATCATTTTCTGAAAAAGTGAAGCAGCAGGAACAAAGCTGAATAGAACTGTGGAGGTTGAGCAGCGATTCCGCAAATTGTCTGGAATTTTCTGCTGGTTTACGAAGCAAATTAAGGGCAAGGCGTGTCGCTGTCTTTTTGCCTATTCCAGGCAGTTGCATAAAGGATTCGATCAGCCTCTCCAGAGCAGGTGGAACTACATGCATAATAGCTTCCTGCTACATAAAGTTGGTGAGATCGGGAAGGTTCATGCCACCCGTAAGAGCACCCATCTCCTGCTTGCTCAACTCCTTGGCCTTGCGAATACCATCATTGGTGGCTGAGGCGATAAGATCCTGAAGCATTTCCTTCTCATCAACCGAGATAAGAGGCTCCTCAATTTTGACGCTGACGATATCGCCCTGACCGTTGACAATGACTTCAACCATGCCGCCGCCAGCAGATCCGGTGATTGTCATTTTGGCCAGTTTCTCCTGGATGTCGCGCATTTTGACCTGCATTTCCTGGGCCTGCTTCATTAAACTACTAATATCCATCTGTTATTCCTGTTATTTGTCTTGTTTTTGTTTTAGAGGTCTAACCGCCGTCACATGACCTCTGAATATTTCTGTGGTGGCTGTAACAAGTGGGTGATTGCTTAAATCCTTACCAGCAGCCTTGATTTTTTCTGCTGACATGTCATTCTTTCTGGTTGAGCGTTCTGGTAGATGAATCTTTACCCTAAGATCTTGTTGAAAAAAATCCAGCATAAATTGTTGCAGTTCATTTTTCCCTTTTTCCTGTTTGAGAAGAGTGCAGTGAATTTCATCGTCAAAATGAAGAGTAATCTGTTTTCCTGCTACTGTCATTTTATTGGCGTGAAGAACAGATGGTGCCAGCCAGGGCGCCTGCTCCTGTAAAAATAGCAGAAATTTTTGCCAGTCAAAATTGACATCCTTGCTGATTTTTTTTTCTATCTTTTCTGTTCGTAGCTTGTTAGCGACTGGTTCGGACTGAACCTTCGGGATTGCCTGCCCGGCTGGTTCGTCTGTTGCTGTTATTTTTTTATCCTCTGTCGGCAAGGTTGAAGTCTGCTCAATGTCTTTGACCGCTGAGGGTGAGGCGGTGGACTCACTTTTTATTGTTGCCTGTGCAGGAGAAGGCTTCGTGGCGTCTTTTTCAATAAGAGAGTCAAGTTTTTTGAGAAGTTCAGTAACAGGGAGAACATTACCTGCTTCAATAATTTTCAGAAAGGTGGTTTCCAGAACAAGTCGAGGCTGGCTTGACTGACTGATATATTCAACCATCTCGATAAGCATGTTCATTTTCATATGCAGGGTCTGGGTTGAATAGTTGGCAGCAAGTTCTTTAAATGTCTGAAAATCCTGTTCCGGGAGATCAAGAAGTGGTTGACATCCCTCAATTTTTGTTAATATAAAGGTTCTGAACTGTTGAATCAGGTCGGTGCAGAATCTTTTGATATCCATCCCGAATCTGAATATCTGGTCAAGTAGGAGAAAGGCATCGGCTGGATTACCGTCAAGTAGTGCTCTGGTCAGATCAAGAAGAACATCTCGATCAATGAGCCCCAGCACCTCGACCACATCTTTTGTTACAATATGGTCTTCACTGAAACTGAGAGCCTGGTCGAGCAAGCTAAGTCCATCTCGTACCGAGCCGGCTGCTTCTCGCACAATGAGACTGAG
>PDWI01019040.1_pt1 | contig 12739 bp, 11 predicted proteins | sample 1430891 | NCBI WGS metagenome assembly PDWI01 (sample SAMN01162508, study PRJNA174530) | Oral metagenome, whole genome shotgun sequencing project. | biome: Marine environment; feature: Marine mammal; material: Swab sample of the gingival sulcus; isolation source: swab sample of gingival sulcus... | reverse complement strand
CAGATATTAGAGAAAAGCTTGAAATTATAGCTAAAAATGACAACCGTTCTTTATCTCAAGTGATAAGTATAATATTAGAAAACTTTCTAAATGAAGAGGGAGAAAGAAGAAAAGCTTTTGATCTTGCTATGACAGAAGCGATTGAGGAAGCAGATAAGGGAGTTTTTGTATCTAAAAAATTAATGCATAAATGGTTTGATTCCTTAGGTACCGATACCCCTCTTGAAAAGCCGGAAGCGGATATCTTTTTTAATAAAAAATAAAATGAAAATAGTATATTTATCCAGGACCTGCGAAGATCTTGAATGGTTCTGTTTTTATTATGAAAAAGTATTTTTTGCGGGAAAAGATAATGCTCAAAAAAAAATTTACTCTATTGAAGAGATTTTAGAAGAAAACCCAAATATAGGGGTGAAAACAGGTAGAGGGTTAAGAAAGCTTAACATGCCAAAGACACCTCTTTCTTTAATTTATCGTTTAAATTCAACAGAAAATGTAATAGAAGTTCTTGGAATTTGGGATAACAGAAAGAGACCTGAAAAAATTACATGCTGAAAAAGAAACATAAAATCATTATTGGTGTAAGCCTCTCTCTTCTCTCTTTAATCCTGCTTGGCCGTAATCTGGTTATTCCGGGATTGATTTCCTTTATTGCAGGTTTTCTGTTGATCAATGACGGCAAGATGCCCTGGAGCAGGAGGTAGAGGATTTTGGATTTTGGATTGTAGATTCTGGATTTTGGATTGTAGATTGTAGAGAAGCTGTTTTATTATCTGAGTAATCTGCGTAATCTGTGGATTATTTCCTGGTATGGCTGGAGGTGGACAAATCCAGCCATACTGGTCTGTTTCTATCTGTTGCCTGAAAATACCACTTCACGAAAAAAGGAAATCGTCTTCTTTCTGCGCTCTGCCATATGCAGCTGATTGGGAATAAGGGCAGAGGGGGCGATTTTTAACAGCGACATCTTATATTCGATATGGGTTGCCAGGCGGTTATCGATATACCAGGCATAGATCAGTCCCATCAGTAACCCCGGCGGGGTAAAGCCTTCGTTCATATTCAGCAGGCGGGAATAATGACCTGGCTTGCCTTCCACCCGGCTCATGCGGGAGAGGGAGAGAAAGGTATGCAGCTCCTCTTCACTGAAATAGCAGTTTCGCTCCGGTAACGGGCGCAGACGCAGCAGATAAACCTGGCCCAGTGTCTTACCGGCCACCACCATCGGCACAATTTTTTTCGATTGTGCGTAGTTACCGAGCAATGACTCGCCCAGGGCGACAAAAAATGCCAGTTCAATATTCTGGCGGCTGGTCAGCTCCTCCTGGCGGATTTTAAGGGTACTGTCTGCCGGATCAAAGTAGGAGAAGACATTGTCCCATTTCTGCTCCCGGTGCCAGTCACGGTTCGGGTAGAGGTGTACCCCGGAAAAATAGTGCAGATGCGAAAGGGGAATAACCGGATTATCCCACAGGATATCGACTATGGTCTCTTTCAGTCTCTTTGGCGACAGAGAACTGTGAGAAAGCTCTCCCAGAAAGCGGGTATCTTCAATTCGTGCTGCTATCTGCCGATAGCGCTGGTGCGGCGTAACCATTGTTGTGATGGTCGCTTCTGCTTTTTGGGGCGGTGTAACACTGCTCTCTTCCTCTTTATTCTGCCGGTAAAATCTGCGGCCAAGAAAAAGACTGCGGATAACTTTGGCGAGATTGAGAGGATCATGCTGAATAACCCCTCTTGTCTGTAATAGCGATGCGGAATAGATATCGCACTCAACCGGGATAAAGCCTCGTTCTATCAGCTTTTCCCGGTCAAGATAGATGGGGATCTTGCCTTCAACGGCATAGCGCTGCAAAACGGAGGCGGGAATATCCTGCAGGGAGACACTGAGGATCTCGGTAAACAGATTGGCTGTTCCGCCCGGAATATTTGTTTCATAGGCCTCAAGCAGATCGGAGACATAGAAGCGCCGATCAGATTTATCGGAAACCAGGTCGGTCTCCCCCTCCTGTACCCAGATATTGGCAACCAGCATTTTCAGGGCATTTTTATTGTTACGCACCGCCTCTGCAATGCCCGGTGTTTGCAGGACGGGGATTATTGAGGAGTAGAGGCTTCCCGGCGCGCAGATGATAATATCGGCCTCGGCGATATCCCGCAGAATTTCATCATAGACCCTTACCGCGCCGCAATAGCTCACTTTTACCCCGGCAATGGGGACATCCCTTCTTGCCGTTTCCAGCTTATGCTCTCCCAGAATCTCGACACCATTGGCATAACGCACCCACAGGCCGGCAGGGGTTGAGGTGCAGGGCAAAACCGCCCTCTCTCCCGCGCCAATGGCAAAGGCAAGCGCATTCAACCCTTTGTAAAGCGCGGTATGCAGATCTTCAGTATATGTCTTTTTCTGCTGGAAGATGGCGGCCACAATCAATAGATTGCCAAGGCAGTGCGCGCGCTGCAGCATCGGACTGAGCATTGGATCGGTCTGCAGAAAGCCCATCAACTGTTCCATATAGCTGGCAAGGGCAGGGGGCAGGCTGTTCATCTCTTTTTCCAGCTTCTGCAGGAATGGGTTTTCCGCGACAAGGGGAGGGGCGAAACGGAAGTTAAAGATTTGGGCCAGGGCTTCTGCCGTACCCTGCACATCACCGCGCGGAAGCTGATAACGCAGCTGCAGCCGCTCTGCCTGGATCGATGAGAGCAGAACATGGCGCAGATCGCCAATGGCGATCAGATCCAGATCTTTCAGGATTTCACCGGTAGAGCCGCCGTTATCGGTAATGCAGACCACGGAGCGGGTTTGCGGAAAAAAACGTTTTAGTCCCTCAAAGGGATGTTTCTGCCAGCCGGGACGTCTGGAATCACCACCGATAATATTGGAGAGTCCGGAGCCGCCGCCGAAAACAACAACCTTGACACCATTGCAGGACGTTTCACTGAGCTGGGACTGAAACAGTCGCAGCTGTCGTGCCGCCTCTCCTTTTATCCCTGCCGGCGTACCGTTTAATACCAGTCCCGCCAGCTTTTCCCTGATATCCGGCTGCGGCAGCAAATCAAAGAGGGAGAATCTGTTTTGTGCGATATCTGTCAGCTCTGTTTTTGTCATTACTGTCTCCGCTATTGCCTTTCAGCGGCAAGCCCTGCCTCGACCCGCGCCAGATCTTCAGGGGTGTCCACTTCAATCGAATCATATTCGGTGATGCTTACCCTTATCGTATAGCCATACTCCAGGGCCCGCAGCTGTTCCAGTTTTTCAAAATGTTCCCACTCCCCCTCGGGCAGAGCGACAAAGGAGAGCAGAAAACCTTTGCGGTAGGCATAAAAACCGAGATGTTTATAGTAGGAGGGGAGCCTTTTATCATCAGGGTTACGGTGAAACGGAATTGGAGAACGGGAGAAATAGAGCGCGTTCATCTCCCTGTCAAACACCGTTTTGACATGGTTGGGGTCATCGATCTCTTCCGGTCGGACAATTTTATAGACAAGGGTGGACATCGGCAGGGCGTGGTCTTGCAGCAGCGGCTGTGCCACCTGTTCGATAACCGCGGGCGGGAAGAGCGGCTGATCCCCCTGAATATTAACCACCACATCATGCTCTGATATATCCAGTAACTGGGCGGCTTCTGCCAGCCGATCGGAGCCGGAGACATGGTCGCCGCGGGTCATCACATATTCACCGCCAAAGGATGTCACACAGTCGGCAATTCTCTGGTCATCAGTTGCGACCACCACCTTTGCCAGGAGTGATGTCGCTTTCGCCCGTTCCACCACATGCTGGATCATCGGTTTACCGGCGATTTTTGCCAGCGGTTTTCCCGGAAACCGGTGGGAGGCATAACGGGCGGGAATAATTGCTATTACGGAAGGTTGTCTCATCTCTCTATCCTCTGTTTTAACACTGCCCTGGTAAAGGTTTTGTTTTTCTATACGTCGTTTCTGATTTATTATACCATATCGGTATCGTCTGAAGTAACCAGTCAGAATAACAAAAATAACCCTCAGCTATATAACAGATACAGCGCTATATGTTCAACCAGCAGATTATTGTTTCATCTACCATAAATAACAGGGAATTGCGTAATAAGGCCGTCTCTCTTGCCGAAAAACTGCAGCTGCCCTTCATGGAAAATATTGCACCGTCAGAGAATCTGCTGCTGTTCTATGATCTGGCAGGACTCTCTCTCTGTCAGTTTTATGGGCGGCGGGGGCGGATACAGAAAGTCCTTTTTGTTGATTTTATCAATGGTAAAAACGGCTATCGGCTGGCACATAACTGCACTATCAGGCAGCCGCTTGCCAAGGCTGTCGGTATAAAACCGGGGATTCGGCCCACCGTTATCGATGCCACCGCAGGGCTTGGCGGTGATGGCTTTGTGCTGGCAAGTCTTGGTTGCCGGGTTCTGATGTATGAACGCAACCCCGTTATCGCTGCCCTGCTTGATGATGGCCTGCAGCGGGCAAGGCAATCTGTATATCCTCAACTGCAGGAGATTACCAAAAGGATAGAGTTGTCAGAAGAAGAGAGTTTTTATGCTGTTGGTACAATCCGTTGCGATACCATCTATCTTGATCCAATGTTTCCACAGACAGGGTCAACTGCTGCAAAAAAACAGTCAATGCAGCTGCTACGGCAGCTTTCAGGGATGGATCCTGATCAGCAGCGGCTTATCTCTGCGGCGGAGGCAGGCCATGCGGGACGTATTGCGGTAAAAAGAGGCAGGGCCTCGCCATATATCTCCTGCAGAAAACCCGACTACAGTATTGTCGGGAAAAGCTGCCGTTATGATATTTATCTTCGCCAGTAGAGAGGTACCGAAAGGGGGCTCTTCGTCGGGACAGGCAGACCGTGGAGCAACAGCAGACCGTCGGCAGAACTGCCTGCAGCCTGCTGTCTCTATTGCTATTTAAGACCGGTCGATTAGAAGAAGTACTGAATACCGAACTCAATACCAAATTCTGTCCAGTCAACGCTATGACTGTAAGTGGTTCTCCAGCCGGGTCTGCCGTAATAATATGATGTATTTGAATAGCTGGCATCAACGTCAAATGCGTGATATACAGCGGCAGCACTGAAAAAGAGATGATCAGAGAGGTAGTATGCCTGATGCAGGATTCCTCCATGAAGAACCACCCCTTGTCCGTCTACATCGTAGCTTGTTGCATGGTAGGGACCTGAAAGATGGCCGCTTGGCCCGTCAATAAAGGAGAATCCCGCTCCAACAAAGGGCCTGATCCTTGCTTTTCCCCATTGGTCAACGTTAAACAGATAATCCAGCCGCACCCCATACTCGGAATAATCGTCATATTCCACTGTGGCAAGAGCTGACAGACCAAAGTTATTGGTAAACCAGTAGCTTCCGGTTATTCCGACACCAGTTGACGGTGGTCCGAGCAGGGCGCCTACGCCAAACGATCCGCCAATATTAAAGTTATCCCCTGCCTGGGCAGTAACAACCTGACTGCCGGTTATTATGGCAAGAGCTGCGGCTGCACAAATACACTTTTTCATCTTGTCTCCTTTTCTATGATAGTATTATAACCCGGAAAACCTTCCTTTTTCTGCTGCCGGTCATGGCCGCAGAAGCTGAACCTGCCGTTTCCATAACTCCCGGGCCGGTAATGCCCACCGGTAAAACGCAGTGGGTCCTTTCCGGGATGTTCTTCCTGGGGGAGGTGTTTTTTGGCCGTGCAATATCAAAGATATCATAACGTTTTATAATCGTTATTAATTATTTTGTCTATTCTTTTTATATCAGCCAGGGTTTAGAGTTTCAGAATATTTTTCCTTCAGTTTTATGGTTGAGCAGACAGCTTTATCCTCAATTATCGGCAATAGCTGCGATATGGCTAATACCCTCTGTTATCATATTGACGGGCTGTTGAATTGCAGTGCATCGGGCACAGTCGGGTCGCAGTTCCGGGAACCCGACTGCCTGGTACTATCCGCGTATTGCCAGTTTGATCTCTGCTGCCCTTGCTCCCAGCCGCAGGGCAATATCTCTCTGTCCCAGGTTTTCCGCAATATGGGCGATAAAGCCTGTGCTGATAATAACACCATCACAGCTGTCAATAACAGCTTTTGGCATCTTCTCTGGTCCATTGCCGATATCGATACAGATCGGCAGGGCAGAGAACGCCTTTGCCTGTTCTATTCTTTTTTCAATAGAAGTTATATCGGCAGAAGTTATATCGGCATCAAAGGTGTCGCTGGCTCCGCCCTGAGGCATAAAAACAAGAAAGCCAGTCGCTGCTTTTGCAATTTTTTCCAGCCTTTTTTCAGAGGTTGCTGTGGTGAACAGCTCTATCTTGGGAAATGTTGCCGCCGCATATTGATAAAGAGAGGATCTCTCACCAAAAGGCAGATCCAGCACAACGACACCGCAGGCTCCGGACTGTATGGCCTGGTCGCAGAATTCCTGTTCACCAAAAGCGAATATCGGGTTGTAATATGCCGACAGAATAATTGGTGTATCTGTCTGCTTTCGTATTTTTTTGATAATCGAAAAAACAGTGGTCATATCAATTTGCCGCTGCAGGGCTCTTTTGGTCGCATCCTGAATAACAACACCGCCAACGGTGGCATCAGCAAAAGGGATGCCGAGCTCCAGTATATCAGCTCCTGATTGCGCCAGGGCAACGGCGATCTCTACGCAGATATCAGGAGAGGCAGTGTTATCATTGTACACCTCCTGCGGCGATATGTTCCAGGGCATTATCCAGATCCTTATCTCCTCTGCCTGAGAGGTTGACAACGATAATCTGATCTTTCTTCATTTTTTTTGCACTCTTTATTGCCGCGGCAATGGCATGAGAGCTCTCCAGCGCCGGGATAATTCCTTCCTGCCGGGAGAGCAGCTGAAAGGCATCAAGCGCCTCCTTGTCAGTAATCGCCTCATAGCGGGCGCGTCCTGTCTCCATCAGATAGGAGTGTTCCGGCCCGACTCCCGGATAATCCAGCCCCGCTGATATGGAATAGACCTCCTCTACATTGCCTGCCTTATCCTGCAGCAGATAGGATTTACTGCCATGGAGGACCCCGACACTCCCCCTGGTAAGGGTGGCGGCATGCTGCCTGGTATCAACGCCCTTGCCTGCCGCTTCTGCCCCGAGCAGAGCCACATCTGTATCAAGGAAATCAGTAAAGAGTCCCATGGCGTTACTGCCGCCACCAACGCAGGCGATCAGCAGATCCGGCAGACGTCCGGTCTGCTGCTGGATCTGCTGTCTGACCTCAATGCCGATTATTTTCTGAAACTCTCGTACCATATAGGGGTAGGGATGCGGGCCGGCAACGGAGCCGATAATATAGAAGGTGTCCTCCAGGGTGCCAGCCCAATAACGCAGTGCCGCGTTAAGGGCATCCTTCAGTGTTGCCTGACCCTCATCAATGGAGATGACTTCCGCTCCCAACAGCTTCATTCGCGCCACATTGGGGGCCTGCCGCCTGATATCTTCTGCCCCCATAAAGACCTTGCATTCAAGACCCAGCAGGGTTGCGGCTGTTGCCGAGGCGACGCCATGCTGGCCGGCACCGGTCTCGGCAATAACTTTTTTTTTGCCCATGGCGCGGGCAAGAAGTGCCTGACCAAGGGTATTATTGATTTTATGGGCTCCGGTATGCAGCAGATCCTCTCTTTTCAGGAAAATTTGTGCCCCTTGCGCATATTCTGTTAACTTTTTTGCGTGATAAAGAGGTGTTGGCCTGCCGGCATAATTTGTCAGCAGCAAAGAGAGCTCCTGCTGAAACTCCTGTGTTGCGGCAATCTCCGATCATGGATTGCAGGAATAAGCGGTTCGCCGACAAAGCGGCCGCCAAATTCTCCAAAATAGCCCGTTTTTTCAGGTGTCATATCCATTTTATCCTCTCCTTGTTTCTGTAGAATGTAAAACAAAAAAAGAGACCGCAGATTTTACTCCGCGGTCTCTTTCACTTTTTCGCAATATCAATTCCGCGGCAACTACGGAACCGATACGCTATATGTTATGGTTCCGTTCTATTCAGAACGGCGCCACCAATATGCAAATATTCTAGATATACCCTGCTTGTTGTGTTGTGTTGTGATATTTCGCATCATATCCTTCTGCTGTTGAAATTTTACTTATAAAAAAACAAAAGTGAAATTTTGTCAATATTTTTTATAAATCAGCCAGATAAGTTTTTTGCTCAACCATAATCCCTTCTGTAAGGGTTTACTATAACTGGAAATACCATTAATACTAAATCTGAGTCACCTGAGATCAGTTGATTGTTGTTAAGAAAGATGAGTGCCTTGCCGATATAGTATAATCAAGGTGTGAAAATATTCTATTGTGTGCAGAGAACTGTTCTCTATTTAAAAGGTTCCAAGTGGACAGTAGTGATCTATTCTGTATTTGTTACTAATTGACCTTGTTATCAACTGAAACGGTAAAGTTTTTGGATTGGCTTTCATCTCAAAGGGTTCCATATAAACTGTATAGTTTTGGTCATGACTATGTTTTTTCCCTTTACAGAGAATTTTCTATGAGTGAAATTGAATTATAATTATCTGTAATCATTGTAGAAATATTTGTTCTGATTAATTGGTCGGGTAGATGGCGCAGTTATCAGAAAAATGGTGATCAGTTCTTAGTGGAAGGTGTTCTGTATGAAATGGAAAAATCTTAAAATCAGTACGAAATTGTTACTTAGTGGGATTCTGACTACTTTGATTCCATTGATTATCGTGATGGTTTGTGTGTTTATTCAAAATAAAAAGGTTGTTGCTGTCGCAGAGCGGGAAAGCCTGGCTCTGGCATATGCAGATCTTGATCATATCGTAGATAGTTTTTACACCATCGCCGAATCTCATCAGGAAGTAATTCAGAAAGAGATCAACCATTCGTTAAACATTGCGGAACTGATGGTTAAAAAAGAAGGAGGGTTTTCCTTTGGTGAAGGTTCTATAGCCTGGAAGGCGGTAAATCAATTCTCGAAAGAGACCAGTGAAATTATGTTAAACAAGATGTATCTGGGATCTCAATGGTTGGGACACTCTTTCTCTCCTGAAGACAAGGTCCCTCTTGTTGACAGCATTCAGCGCCTGATGGGGGTTACCAGTACGGTCTTCCAGCGGATGAATACCCGGGGTGATATGTTACGGGTTGCAACAAATGTTATAAAAGATAACGGTGAGCGTGCTATTGGCACCTATATTCCCGCAGTAAATCCGGATGGCAGTAAAAACAGTGTGATTTCAGCAGTGCTGAATGGTGAAACTTATAGAGGACGGGCTTTTGTTGTAAACAGTTGGTATATCACCGCGTATAAACCTATTCGTGACAGCAGTAATGCCGTTATAGGCATACTTTATGTGGGTATTCCGCAGGAAAATGTTAAAAGTGTGCACAAGGCACTGCAGGAACGGAGTATTGGTCAGGATGGTTTTGTAACTGTGCTTGACAGTCAGGGGAAATACGCGATTTCAGCTGGTGGGCAACAGGATGGAGAAGTTGTCCTGGACAGTAAAGACTCAAGAGGAGTTGAGTATATTAAAGAGAGGATTGAGAAGGCTAAGACCCTGGCTCCTCGTGAGATTGGTAAACAAAAATATCAGCTCGATGGCGGTACAGGCAAAGGCGTTGTCCGGGATGCTCATTTTGTTTATTTCAAGCCTTGGGACTGGATTATTACAGCAGAAGCCAACCAGTCTGATTTTACACGTGTTGCCCGTGTGTTGGCGGATATTGGTACTAAAAGCGATATGATTATTGGTGTTGTCGGAGTGGTTGCGGTTCTGATGGCTGTCATCTTTTATACTTTTATTGCCACCGGAATAGTCCGTCATATAAAGAATGCTGTCGCCGGCTTAAAAGATGTGGCTGAAGGGGAAGGAGATTTAACCAAAAGACTGCAAAGACCAGGGAATTGTGAACTTGGTGAGCTGGCAGACTGGATGAATGTTTTTCTAAATAAGCTTCAGGGGATAATTGGTAAAATTGCTGATAGCTCAAATGCGGTAAATATATCGGCTTCTGAACTGACAAAAATTTCAGGAATAATGGCGGCAGGGTCATCAAGCACCTCTGATTCGGCGCGAAATGTCTCTGCGTCAGCGGAGGAGATGAGTTCCAACCTTGATATTGTTGTCAGTGACATGGAGCGGTCATCGACCAACACCTCAATGGTGGCCAGCGCTTCTGAAGAATTGTCTGCAACTATTAATGAGATATCAAGAAAAGCGTTACAGGCAAATGAGATATCAAGAGAAGCTGTCGGACAATCCAGAAATGCTGGAGAAAAAATGGCGACACTCGATGATGCAGCGATTGCCATTGGCCAGGTTACTGAGACGATAAACGAAATCTCGGAGCAGACCAATCTGCTTGCCTTGAATGCCACCATAGAAGCCGCCAGGGCTGGGGAAGCGGGTAAGGGGTTTGCGGTTGTTGCCAATGAGATTAAAGACCTTGCCAAGCAGACGGCAGAGGCGACTCTAAATATTAAAAAGAAAATTGAAGGTGTTCAGCAGACAACTGGTGATGCAAAAAATGAGATTGACGCGATTGCTGGAGTCATTGATCGGGTGAGTGATATTGTCGGAGGTATTGCCGTTTCTGTTGAAGAACAGGCCTCTGCCACCCAGGAAATCAGTATGAATATTTCACAGGTTTCCGAAGGGATACAACGGGCAAATAGTAATGTGAATCAAAGCTCGGAGGCTTCTAACAAGATTGTTGGAGAAATTGCCCAGGTGGATACATCGGCAAGGAAGATGTCAGCAACCAGTGATGATATAGAAGTCAGGGCTGAACAGTTACAAAAGATGGCAAATCAGCTTGATGAAATAGTAAGAAGTTTTAAAATCAAATAGATTTTCAGTTATAGCAGAGAATGAGACTCGAATTTTGGGACACAACCCTTTGCCTGCGAGCCGGGTTTCGGATAAGGGCTTATCTTTTTCAATAAATTTATAGAAGGTGTCTTCCTTTTTTCTGAGGACACCTTTTTTGTTAATCCTCTACTCGCAATTTTCGCTGTCGCTAGCCCGGATTTCTTATGGGCAAAGTTTTTCGCAGGCCAAGGCACAAGGCGTTTCGTTGTCGTAAACGACACGGAGCGCCTTGTAACGAAGGCTCGCGGAAAAATCGCCCACCCAAATCGCCCACCCTTAGGGGAGTTTTTTTGTTTCTCCTTGTGAAAAACAGACTCTCTTTTAAGGAATTTTGATATGCAAAATAAAATCATGCAGTTGAATATAAAACAAAAAAAACTCATGAGAAATCCGGGCCAGAAACGACTGACCATGTAAGAGTCTGCCCCGCCAAAAATGGTGTTATCGTCATTTTTTCTGTTACCGGTATAGACTCTGGCACAAGCAGAGGCCTTTTCTCCAAAGTAATTTTTTCGGTATTAACTGGTTTTCTATAAAATGCTGCACCATTGATTGACGTGAAATTTTCCAGTTTATCGAGTGCCTTTTCCTGTTCAAAAATATGTGCATAGACAGAGAGCGCCGTCAGCGCGTTAAATGCGCCGGCACATCCGCAATGGCTCTCTTTGGCATGGGTGGCATGGGGGGCTGAATCTGTGCCCAGAAAAAAGCGTTTATGTCCGGAAGTAACGATATCGACCAGCGCTTTTCTATGATACTCTCTTTTTAATACGGGCAGGCAGTAATTATGTGGTTTAACGCCGCCAACCAGCAGGTCATTGCGGTTATAGAGCAGGTGCTGAGGCGTTACGGTTGCCGCTATATTTTCACCCTGATCAAGCACAAAATCAGCAGCATCCTTTGTGCTTACATGCTCAACAACGATACGCAGGGCAGGGAACTGTTTTGTCACAGGCAGCAGCATATCATCAATAAAACAGGCTTCCCTGTCAAAAATATCGACATCTGGACGGGTAACCTCGCCATGTACCAGCAACGGCATATCCTCTTTCTGCATAGCTTCAAGGATATGGGTTATGTTCTTAATTGATGTGACACCAGCTGCTGAATTGGTGGTAGCGTTGGCCGGATAAAGTTTGGCTGCCTGTAAAAGTCCATGCCGATAGCCTCTGATCAGGTCGTCCGGGTCGCTGGTATCGGAGAGATATGCCGTCATTAATGGTTCAAAATGGTGCCCTTCTGGCAGGGCATCCAGAACTCTTTTTTTATAGGCCAGTATATCCTGACAGGAGATAAGCGGCGGTATAAGATTTGGCATAATAACAGCGCGAGAGAAATACCAGCTTGTATATGGCAGCACGGCAGCAAGCATCTCTTTATCACGCAGATGCAGATGCCAGTCATCCGGGCGGATAATGGTAATCCTTGTTCTGCTGTTTTTTTCTGCTTTTTTGATCTGTTCCATTGTCAATAGAACTCAGCGTACAGGAAGGTTAGTCCACCACATCAAAACCAATGGCCTGAATGGCCGCTTTCAACTTCTCTTTCGCAATACCATTATTTTCAAATGAGGCCTCTTTTTTTTCAAGATCAACATATACCGCACTGATACCGTCGATGGCTTCCAGCGCTTTGGTTACCGCAGCGGTACAGTTTCCACAATGCATTCCATCAATTTTCAGTGTTTCCATGACATATCTCCCTATTGTCAAGCATGTTGAGTCTGCGCCTTGTCCCAGCGGCGCTTTTTCTCTTTTGTTGTGGTTGGTCGTTTTCTGATATGTAAAAACTCTTTTTCTGAAGAGTCGAAGATATCCTGCAGTTTCAGGCTGAATTCGCGGCAGGGCTGAATGGTCATATCCGACAGGACATCAATATCAACC
>PDWI01007868.1_pt1 | contig 12739 bp, 15 predicted proteins | sample 1430891 | NCBI WGS metagenome assembly PDWI01 (sample SAMN01162508, study PRJNA174530) | Oral metagenome, whole genome shotgun sequencing project. | biome: Marine environment; feature: Marine mammal; material: Swab sample of the gingival sulcus; isolation source: swab sample of gingival sulcus... | reverse complement strand
ATAAAATTCTTGACAGCACACCCCATTTCCGATAAAAACCATTTCACAACGCCGGAGTGGTGGAATTGGTAGACGCAGAGGACTCAAAATCCTCCGGGCTTTATGCCCTTGCGAGTTCAAGTCTCGCCTCCGGTACCAAAAAAATGCAAGGCTTTTGGAATCTTTTTCCAAAAGCCTTTTTTATTCCTGATTCTGATACTTTTTCTTGCTTCTGGCCCGGTTACGCTGCTTTTGCTTTTTTCGTTTTCTGATGAGTTTCTCCTTGGGAGAACTTACGCCCTTTACATGGGCTTCAATTTTTTCCGCCAGCAGCCGAAGAGCCATAAAACGGTTCAAATCCTGGGATCTGTGCTTTCCATACTTGATACTGAGTCCGGTTGGTACATGACGGATATACACGGCAGAAGAACGCTTGTTTACCTTCTGCCCTCCCCGCCCGGAAGCCTTGATAAAGCTTTCTTCCAGGTCTTTTTTTTCCACTCCCAAATCTTTGAGGAGTCTTGCCAATGCCTCTTTTTTTTCTATACCAGGTCCCATACGAAATCCTGTCATAATCATTTGATTTTTATTTCATCTCGCTATTTCCGGCAAATTCTGTTAATACTGTTCCTGAATTTTACAGATTGTACACAAAAGGAACCCAGGAAGTGAAGCCCATCCATAAAAAAACCATCATGAATCAAATGACCTGCCAAAAGGGCTTTACCCTCATGGAAATGATGCTGGCCATTGTCATTGCCTGCGTTGTCATGGCAGGGCTTGCCTCTGTGTTTCAGAACCAGCAGAAAACACGGTCGGCCCAAAAACAGGTACTGGCAATGCACCAGAATCTACGGTCAGCCATGTATCTGCTGGCACAGGAAATCCGAAAAGCAGGCTACAATCCCCCCCAAAGCCCTGTTTCCAGCACAGGATTTACCATGATACACAAGGGCAGTTCTGAAAACAATGATCCGGGCAAACTTTCATTTACCTATTATGACAAGAAAAATAACCGATTGCATGAGGCTTGTATCCGTTTATTTGATTCTGCCAATGATCCAGGAAACACCAAAGACGAAATCCAGATGAGAAAAGGCGGACAAAGTATTGCAGAAAATATTGAGTCCATGACATTTGCCTTTCTGGATAAAAACGGAAATGAAACAACAGATATGAATCAGATACAGGCGGTAACAGTCTTTCTTACGGCCCGGAGTGATGAAACAACATCTGTAGCCGCCGAACCCCAGACCCTTTCCATGACTGTTTTTTGCCGGAATATGGGAGGTACACCATGAAAAGGCCCCATCACAAATCTGCCCATTCAGGGTTTACCCTCATGGAAGTTGTCCTTGCCCTGGCAATTCTGGGATTTGCCATTCTGGCCCTAAGCCGGATGCAAATGACCGCCCTTGGAACCAACCGCACGGCATGGCAATTTACAAAGGCTGCGGTTCTGGCAGCAGACAGGATGGAATCTCTCATGGCTCTTGGATATGATCATCCTGGTTTTGTTTCCGGTTCAAAAGACAATCCCCCCTATCTTGTTACATGGGAAATTTCCCGGACAGGAACCATGAAAAACATAAAAAATATAATGATTACAACTTCCTGGAAAGAAAAAAAACAAACCCATGAATATACCCTGACCTCTTACAAACGCCCATAAATACATACAGACCATGAAAGACACAATACAAAACAATTCCGGTTCCGTGCTGGCGGCAGCCCTCATACTGCTGGCTGTCCTTACCATTATGGGCATCACGGGAATCAGCACATCCTCTACGGAAATACGGATTGCTGCCAATGATATGCGGCACAGGCAGGTGTTTTATCAGGCCGATGGATGCGCCCGGATTGCCGTGGAACTCATTGAACAATCCTTTGCATGCCAAAACCATCTGCCCCAGAGTCTTACCATTGGCTCGGCACAGGTTCAGATTCTGAACCCCCATTTTACCGAACCTGCCCCAGACACCAGCACAAAAGATATGCAGATTACCTCGAAAAACGGCCAGTTCATTACCGGGATCAAGATTTCCAGTACATTTTCCGGCAGCGGCACCCCCGATATGATGACAACACCTCCGTCAGGACAAGAGTATATTCTCTATGAAATTATTTCCGAATCCAGGGATCACGGAAACAACGCCATTGCCCGGATCAAGGTGTGCTACCGCCATGTACTGGGACAAAATATCCCATGTCCCTACAAGGAAAATGCTTCTGCCCAGACCATTCCCGGAGCATTGCCCTCGAAAATTATCTCATGGGAAGTCATTGAATAAGGGCCCTGGGCCGATAAAAATGAAAAACAGGTTACTGTGGAAAGGTAAAGGCTGCCGCCGTACAATCCATATAAATCAAGGAATCTTTTTTTCCCCTTGTCAGCTCCATTGTCTCAATGATAACCATTCGATCCAGGGAAGCGATCTGAAACAGAAAATCCATTATCCGGGCATAGGAACCAGATACTTGAATGGTCCAGGGAATTTTCTGGTAAAGCTCCAGAGAAATTTCCCTTTCTTCCCGAATGGACAGCAGATTGACCTGGGCGACCTGCCCTGCACGGGAAAATCCGGCCAGAAGCCGGGCAGATTGTCTTTCATGGGGAAGAGCTGCGGCTGCGGCAAGAAACTGATGATTTTTTTCCTGAATTTTCCGAAAGACCTCTTCAAATTCCTCTGCCTTTGCCTGGTACGAAGCAAGCAGACCCTGCTGGAACACAAGATGTTTCCTGTATTTGGCCAATTGTTCCAGCCTGTGCTGAAACACCGGAAAATAAAGCCCTGCAACCATAAAAACCAGACAGAACAAGACAAGAAGCATCTTCTGAAATGGGGTTAAAAGAGCAGCCCGTAACAAAATTGTGTTCTGCCAATCCTCCATACCTTTATTTTTTGCTGTCCGTTTTTTTTCAGCTGCCATTTTCAGATCCCTTTGTTGTTCCCGGCGCAAAAGTCCAATGGGAATTTTTCCGGCATTCCAGGGTAAACGACATCAGGGGCTTTCCCTGGGCAGATTCTATGGTAACAGAGTGTTTCAGATCAATGCGTTCGTAATGGGAAGATGTTTCCAGACGTTTGATAAAATCTGCCACGGCATTGTTATCAAAGGCCATGCCCTGAATCATAACCTGCGAGGCATCCGTTGTGATCTTATCAATCCACATACGGCCCTGGACAAGTTTGCCGGAAAGCTCTGTCAGAAGATCAATCTGGCAAAATCTCCCCTGGTTCAGGGTATTCATCACAGCAAGTTTTTCATCCAGGAGGGAAAGGTCTTTTTTTATCCTGGCAACCTTGTCTGCCTTTTCCCTGTAAATACCAATCTGCCCGGCAATTTTTCGGGTATCTTCTTCCATCCGGGCAATGGCCCGATCCATAAAAAAGGCAATCCCCAACAAAATTGCGGCAGTAATCAAAAGAAAAACCAAAAAGCCGACCATCTGATGCCTGACTTGTTTTTTCCGGCGCTCTTCCCTGAATGGAAGCAAATTGATCCGTATCATCCAAAATCCTCTGGTGTTCGCAGGGCAAGACCAAGGGCAATGGCTGTTTCATATCCTGAAATCTCTTGTGCTGAAGGAAAAAAGTGCGTGCTTCCGGTCGTCTGGATTTCCTGCAAGGGATTGAACACAGAAACCGGAATTTCCAGAACCGATGCCAAGGTTTCCCGGAACTTGCCCACCCCTGCACCGCCGCCGCTTACAAGGACCTTTTGTATCCGCACCTGGGGGTTTTCATCCTGAAAAAAGCGAACCTGCTCCTGAATTTCCATGCACCAGACATTGATACTTTCACGACAAATCTGTCCAAGCATTGTCTGCTCCGCAGGGCTTTCCAATACTCGGATGCCCTTGAGAATCTGTCTTGCCTCTTGTGTGTCAACATGCATATTTTCTTCAATCTGGCCAAGAATCTGCCACACTCCTGCCATATTTTCCCGTACCATGACAGGCTCCTTGTCTGCAACAAAGCTAAAAAAAGAACCTTGTTCTCCCATATCCACCAGCAAATGAGGCAAATCCGCATCTTCCCTGCAAATTGTTTCATGGATATTTTGCAGGGCAAAGGCTTCCACATCAAGAATTACAAGATTCAGACCTGTCAAACGAGCAAGCTCCATACGCTGTGCAATATCATCCCTTTTCACCACAGCGGTAAGAACTTCCGGCCCGTTTTCAGAAGAAAAGGAAGATTTCATTACCTGAAAATCAAAATTCAGACCATCAATATCATGGGAAAAATATGTTTCTGCCTGGGCAGATATGACCTCTTCCAGAGAAGACCCAGGAGTATTAAAGGAAGAAAAGCGTTGGATCATGGCAGAATCTTTGCCAACAGCCATGACTGCATTTTTTTTGGGAAGTTTCATTTCCTTGAAAAGATGGGAAATACTTTTGGCCAGGGTATCCATATCCTTTATTCTGCCTTCCTGAAATGCTCCCGGCGGAGTGGGATATACACCAAGGGCATCAAGATGAATCCGTTCTTGAGCAGAGGAAATCCGGGCAAGTTTTATGGCAGAACTGCCAATATCCAGTCCAAAAAGATGTTCTGATGGCCTTGAACTTTGAGACATTATGAAATCATCCCTTGTAATGGAAAGACAGGAAGCCCTGTTACCTCGGCTATGGCAATCTGGAGAGCCTCTTCAAATCCCTCTTCAACTGTCTGGGCACAAAGCAAAAAAACCATCACAGATAGACAATGGGAATTCTTCCCGTAAGAGAAGCCAGCACCTCATAGCTTATGGTTCCGGTCAAGCTGGCAATTTCATCGGCAGTAATTTCTTCTTTTCCCTGGCGGCCCAGAATTACCACCTGGTCTCCCAGGGCAACGCCTGGAATATCCGTTACATCAATCATGGTAATATCCATACACACCCTGCCCACAATGGGAGCAGAATGACCGCCTACCAGCATTCGCCCCTTTGAAGAAAGGGCCCGGCTGTATCCGTCAGCATAGCCCACGGGAATTGTGGCAATAAGACTGTTCTTCTCTGTTGTATAGGTATAGCCATAACCAATAGAAACGCCCTTGGGCACTTCTTTTAAATGGATGATTTCTGAACGAATTTCCATGACAGGTTCAAGGGCAACGGCCTTATGATTTACTTCAGAGGAAGGATAGACTCCATACAGCATAATCCCTGGTCTTACCATATCATAATAAGCCTGGGGCATATCAATGACTCCCGCAGAATTTGCCGCATGGCGTATAAGAGAAATTCCTTTTTCCTGTAGGCCGGCAAGCACTTTTTCAAACAAAGCCACCTGTTTGTTCACATGGGTTTTATCTGTTTCGTCTGCACAGGCAAAATGGGTATAAATTCCTTCCAGCTCAATATTCCCAAGTTCTGCCATAGCGCAAATATCTTGTATTGCAGCATTCATGGCAGGTTCTTTTTCCCCATCGGCAAAATAGTCAGGAAATAAGCCAAGCCTTGTCATTCCTGTATCAATTTTTATATGCACCTTTGCCCGCAGGTCTTGCCGGGCAAGTTTTTCGTTTAATTTTTTTGCAAATTCCAGACTGGAAACCGAAACACGAATATCATTTCTGGCAGCATAGGCCATCTGATTCTGTGTGATACCGCCAAAAAGCAGGATGGGTGTCTGGATTCCATTTTCACGCAAGGTTATGGCTTCACACATCCTTGCCACGGCAAGAAAGGATGCCCCAGCCTTAACAAGGGTCTTTGCAACTTCAACAATTCCATGCCCACAGGCATTTCCCTTGACAACGGCCATAATCTCAACAGAAGGCCCTGCTTTCTGTCTTATGGCAGAAAAATTATTGGTCAGAGCATTCAGGTCAACAAAAGCACGGGTGTGGGAAAATAATTCGATTATTGGTTTTTCCATGATCATTCCTTTACAATTCATTGTTTCAAAGCTGTTCAACAGGATGGAACAGCGCAAGATCTTTTTCTATCTGATATAAAATTAAATCTTCGATACCCTGGCATTCCACCAGATGATGGGTAACAAGGAATTGAATATGGGAATATTTTTCCTGAAACTCCTGTATCAGACTGGGAATATCACCAAGAATATGAGTCCCGGAGGCAATAAAAAAAGGGAATACCACAATAAAACCAATCCCCTCCCTGATAAAATCTTCGATGACATCTCCGATCTTGGGAGAGCCAAATTCCAGGAACCCTGCCCGCACTTTGGAAAAAGTTGATTTTTTTTTCTCCTGAATATGAGCTGCCAGGGAAACAATCTCCCTTGTGGTTTTCATTTCCCGACTGCCGTGGGCAGCCACGATCAATCCCATTTCTCCCAGTTGTCCCTGCATCTGAATTTCTTGTTTTCCACCCATATCATTTAATATCCCGCAAATTTTCCAGATACCATTGGGCAGATACATCCAGTCCCTGGCGAACGGAATACAATGGCTCGTAATTCAATAATTTTTTTGCCCTGGAAATATCAGCCAGGGAATGACGGACATCTCCGGGCCGGAACTCCCGATGTACAGGTTCAACATCCTGGCATCCAGGAAAGGCTTTTGCCACACGGGTTCTGATCATATGAAACAATTCGTTCAAGGTTGTTCTTTGCCCAAAAGCCACATTATACACCTGGTTTACGGACTCATCCCCGGCCATGGCAGCCAGAAGGTTTGCCTGGACACAATTATCAATATAACAAAAATCCCTGCTGGTTTCCCCGTCCCCATTAATAAAAACCTTCTTCCCCTGAATCAGGGCAGAAAACCACAAAGGGATCACAGCCGCATAAGCACCTGCAGGATCCTGACGAGGGCCAAACACATTGAAATACCGCAACCCTATGGTTCGCATATCATAGGTAGAAGAAAAGACTTTTGCATACAACTCGTTGACATACTTGGTAACTGCATAGGGAGATAAAGGATTTCCAATAATATCTTCCTGTTTTGGCAAATTGGGATGATCTCCGTAAGTGGAACTGGATGCTGCATACACAAAGGTCTTGACACCGGCATCCCTTGCCGCCACCAACATGTGTAAAAATCCCGTGATATTGGTTTCATTGGTAGTAACAGGATCGGTAATGGATCGCGGCACCGAGCCAAGGGCTGCCTGGTGAAGAACCATATCTTTTTTTTCACAGGCTGCCCGGCATACTTCCAGATCTCGGATATCGCCTGTGATCAGTTCAAATTGTTCCCATTCAGAGGGAGAAACACTTGCCTGCACCTGATCCAGATTATGCTGGTATCCAGTAGAAAAATTATCCAGCCCTGTAACTTTTTGTCCCATTTTCAAAAGGGTTTCCAAAAGATTGGACCCGATAAATCCAGCACATCCGGTAACCAACCAGTTTTGGGGTTTTGCCGTAAGTGTCTTGATCAAAGATTGATAATCCATGTAACTGCTGCTCCTTTTAACATATCAATACGCAATTGAATTGCTTTCATTCTTTTTTTATATGAAAGTTTCTATAACTTACTTAAATACTTTCATTCTTGATTGTGGGCTGATCTGGAGGATGAAATACCCAGTCGGCCCGTGGCCGTTATTACAGACAGGCGAATCAGGGGATCACATACCCAGTCGGCCTGTGGCCGCTATAAACGCCAAAACCTGATATTGGCCTTTTGTACCTCATGTACGTCCAGCATGGATTTTACATCCGCAAGACACCCATTGGCAGAAAGGCATGCCTGAAAATCGGAAATCTCTTTTTTACGATACCAGGCATGGGGAACTGCCAAAATCATGGCATCAAGGCCGCTCATTTCCTCCCAGGAACATAACTGAATCCCGTAAAAATTCATGGCCTGTTCTGGATCAGCCAGAGGATCATGAACCATGACATGGCATCCATAGTCCAAAAGTTCTGCAACCATACCCACCACACGGGTATTGCGTAAATCCGGGCAATCCTCCTTGAATGTCAGCCCGCAGATGCCTACCCTTGCCCCTTTTACAAGGTTTCCTTCCTGGATCATCATCTTCACGGTTTTTTCCACCACAAACTTTCCCATATTGTCGTTGATCCTGCGGCCTGCCAGAATTACCTCTGGATGATACCCGCAGGACTGGGCCTTGAACGTAAGATAATATGGATCAACTCCAATACAATGGCCGCCCACAAGACCTGGGGAAAAGGGTAAAAAATTCCATTTTGTTCCAGCAGCCGCCAGAACATTGGTGGTATCAATGCCCAATTTGTCAAAAATCAGGGCAAGCTCATTCATCAGGGCAATATTCAAATCCCGCTGGGTATTTTCAATGACCTTGGCAGCCTCTGCCTCCTGAATCCTCCGAACCTTATATACCCCGGCATCTACAATGGATGCGTACAGTTCTGCCACTTTTTCCAGGGTCTTTTCATCATCTCCTGATACTACCTTGACAATGGATGTGAGGGTATGGGTTTTGTCTCCAGGATTGATGCGCTCCGGTGAATATCCCACATGGAAATCCTTTTTCCAGGAATAACCGGATTCCCTTTCTAAAATGGGTACACAAATTTCTTCTGTTACCCCCGGATATACAGTCGATTCAAACACTACGACTGCTCCTTTTTTCATGTATTTCCCCACAATGGTCGAGGCCTTGATTACTGGAGTCAAATCCGGCTGTCTTGCCTGGTCAATGGGGGTGGGAACCGCCACAATAATGAAATCTGCCTGGGAAAGTTTTTCAGGCTCTGCTGTGGGCATAAAATACCGGGCCTGTTCAAACTGCTCTGTGGAAACCTCTCCTGTTGGATCCTGATGATTTTTACAAAGCTCAATCAATGGTTTTTTTACATCAAACCCAATGGTGGGAAATTTCCGGGCAAAATGTACAGCCAGAGGAAGCCCCACATATCCCAGCCCTACTACAGCTATGGTCTGTTTTTCTGACATGATGAATTCCTACATTATATTCGAAACAAATCCGGCCAAAATCTGCCAGATTCAGGCAAGGTTTGCCAAACAAGTGAATAGACCATTGTGTTTTATTCTATTCTCGTTGTTTTGTAAAGCTCCCCCCCCCTGTCGTAAATGCAATGATAACATCAGACAAAAAATTGAGATCAGGTAATATCATCAATAAATTTTTGCAGCCGGACACCATACAATTTGAGTATCCCCCAGCCAGCCACAGAGCAGCCAAGGGTTGTCAATAAAATCCTTACGGCAAATCCTCCCCACCCATCAATTCCAGAAAGGCTTTGAACCCCACATGAGATTACCCAGCAAAAGAAAATCATTAAAAAACCAGGAATCATGCTGCGATAAAAATATCGGAACCAGGGAATATGTAACTGATGCAGGGCAAACCAGGGTAAAATGATCAGGGTATAGATCATGTTGGGAATAATTGTGCCCAGGGCCACACCGTAAAGCCCTTTAAAACGAACAAGAATCAAACTCAGGATCAGATTCATCCACCCTTCAAGAACGGCAAATTTTGCCATTTTACCGACATTATCAGTAGCAATAAACAAAGAGGTGCAGATCCGGGTACCTGTGGCAAAAAATTGGGGGATCATTAATAAAACCATTATCCGGGCTGATTCCGAGTAATCCGGTCCAATCCACAATGTGTAAAACTGACTCCCGTACATCACACAACCGACAATAACAAAACCCGCCACCATATATAACAGCATACTGCCAGTAAGAAATACTTTGCGGATACCTTGCAGACCTTTCCGGGAAAAAATACCGACCAGATGGGTTGTCAGTACTCGTACACCAGAGTCGATCAATTGAATATAGTAGGTAATCAGGGTCAGGCCCAGGCTGTAAAATGCAATCTTGTCTGGTGTCAAAAAAGTGCCGATAACAAAAAGGTCACACTGGTAGATCAATACTGTACTGCTGCTGATGGCAAATGTTTTGAGACCAAACTTTATCAATTCCATAAAGCATTTCCAGGTAACATTTCTCCGAAAATTGATTACAAGATCTGGAAAGATACGCCGTGCCAGCACAGCCTGAAAAACAGCAATACAAAGGGTAATGGCAAAATGAAGCAGAGCCATTTGGAGCAGGCCAAAGCCATTGATGAGTAAAAGATAAACCAGAAGAGTGCGAATAATCGTAGAGCCGATCCCCACAAAATTGACCAGTTCAAATCGGCGTAATCCCAAAAGAATCCCCTGAAACGGAGCATTGAAAAATGTCAATCCGGCAGAAAGGGAGATCAGAATACAAGAATACCGCGTTGCAGATAACTGGTTTTCCGGTATTTCCACAAAATAATGAAGTGTGAATCCAAGAACCACTCCTGCAACAACCGTTACCAAAGCGGAAATGTTCAGGGCCAACAGCGCCGTATTAAAATACTGATTGGCTGACTGGGAATCTTTCCGGGAAAGGGCATAGGCAAGGTATCGGGAAAGAGCGCTTTGGAGGCCAAAGGTCAACAGGCCATAATGACCGGTAAAAGAGATCAGTAAAGACCAGATGCCATACACCTCGGCCCCAAGAAGATTTACCGTGATGGGAGATATAATAAAGGCACATGCCACAGAAATAAAAAATCCCGTCAGATTATAAGCCACATTATGATTGAATTTTTTCATATATTACATTTAAAAGAAATTATTACATATAGTTGTATTGTCCAGCACATCATCTGCCCTGAAAAAAATTCACATCAAACATCAAAAATATCCCGGCAGGTTTGGGCCAGGGCCTCTGGCGTTCGATCCTGTCCTGCTTTTTGAAGATTCTCCTGAAATGCCCTGTAGGCTTTTTGAGGAAACTCGCTCAAAAGAAAAATCATTATCTCATTCAATTCCTCTTCTGTGGAAAAAAGGTATCCCATGGGGCCATACACTTCAAACAGCCTCCGGGTCATGGGAAGAGACCTGGCAATGATCGGTTTGGCAAAACTTACGGCATCCATGAGTACTCCGCTGGGAGACCATTGGTAATGTGCCGATTCATAGGGAAGAAAGATAAAATCAAGTTTTCTGACTCGCTGTATGAAATCAGCTCTGGTAAGCTTGGACAATGATGGCAGGCTCTCCAGGGCTTCGGCATCTATCCTGAGGCCCGTATCTTCCCCCGACACAGAACCAATACAGTAAAAAGAGGCTCCATGAGGGTATTTTCTGTGATGGAACTTCCGGGCGATTTTCATAAATAATGGGAACCCCTTACTGGCAGATACCATTCCAAGATAGCCGAAAGATACTGTTTTCTCGATCAGTTGCGATACATACTCTTTGTTTTGATTCCGGGATGATACAACTTCGGCAAAACGCATTGAATCTTGTAACATAACGGATTCATGGGGGCCAGACAAGCAGGACCATGCATGCGGTTCAATGGGATGCTCCAGTACAAAGACCCGCTCTGCAATATCTGGAAGCAACCGGATCATTCGTTCTTTAATCGTATGCTCCAATACAATGAAACGAATTTGACAATTTCCAAAGGGCATGGTCAGTACGGAATAAAAATCGACCATGACCCGCAACGGATTTCGTGAACGTGGATTTTCCAGACTGGCAAGATTTCCATGGAGAACAATCCGAATCACAACCCTGGAACCAAACATGGCAGCGACCAGCCTGGCTGCCAGTATCAGAGATGCATCGCTGCTCATCAGGATAAAGAGTACAGCATCGTCTCTGGCCTTAGTAATGAAAGCTGCTGCTGTGTGAATCATCCCATAAATTTGCCAAAAATCATGCAGCAGCGGCCTTATTGTAGTATAGGATCGCCGGGGTACAGGGCGTACACCACAATGGGTCAGGGATGCCGATAAAGTTTTATCGGCAAGGGATTCCATCAAATATTGAAAATGGGCTGTTTCTCCATAGAATGTAATATGATCCGGTGATACTGCCTTGTCAATAACCTGAATCATACCCGTATTAAACGGAATGTGTGATTGCCCCGTACAAAGGGGCTCATACATCACAACCTGGCGTATTTTCCTTCTTTTTTCATTTTTCATGTAGATAACTTACCATCATTCACACAAATATTGTCAATGGTAAAAAATCAAATCTTACGAAAGCGAGGGAGGCTTCCTGGGAGAAACACCCAACTGGGGACAATCTTCCTCCAAGACACAGCGATAGCAATGGGGGGATACCGGACGACAGGTATATTGTCCAAAGGCAACCAGAATCTTGTTTACCTCTTTCCAGTACTTTTTGGGGAGCTTGATTCGCAGGGCCTGCTCGGTTTCCAGAGGGTTTTTTGTATGCACATAGCCCCAGATGTTCATGATTCTGTGTACATGGGTATCCACGCAGATGGCATCCTTGTCAAACGCCACAGCCCGGACCAGATTGGCGGTCTTCCGCCCTACTCCCGGAAGTCGAACAAGTTCTTCAATTTCCTGGGGAATTTTGTTATCAAAGGAGGCAAGGGCCTTGGGCAGTTTTTTCAAATATCCTGCCTTGGATTTATAAAAGCCAACAGGAAAAATCAATTCCTGAATTTGTTTTTCAGAAAGTTTTGCAAGGGATTTTGCATCCGGTGCCTTTTCAAACAGACGCTGGGAAGCTGCTGCTGTTACCTCATCCTTGGTTCTGGCAGATAAAATGGTCGCCACCAGAACCTTAAAAGGAGAACGGGTCTGGACAGCCAGTAAATCCACCACCGGCACCCGATAGCTCGTCACCTCTTTTCTTAACACATTGATAAATTTTACAATATCAAGATTCATGTAAAAAATACAAAGCAGACTCAGCCAACCCAAATCCACCGCCTAATTTTATAACCATTTGATTTCCAGTTCGTTTCGATAGTTTCCTGGCCACCAGCAAGGTGCCAGATGCAAGGCAGCAAGGCAG
>PDWI01007867.1_pt1 | contig 12739 bp, 8 predicted proteins | sample 1430891 | NCBI WGS metagenome assembly PDWI01 (sample SAMN01162508, study PRJNA174530) | Oral metagenome, whole genome shotgun sequencing project. | biome: Marine environment; feature: Marine mammal; material: Swab sample of the gingival sulcus; isolation source: swab sample of gingival sulcus... | reverse complement strand
ATAAACTATTTTAAACCTAAAAATCCGAGTGCTCAACTCGGATTTTTGAGTTTTTTTATTCCTTAAAAGGAATTTAATAGACTATTTTCTGAATGTGCCAATTTATGAATACTTAAAAGCAAATAAATAGCTACTCTTCTATTGGCGGATGTCCATGAATTTCTTCAAAAACCTCATCAAAATTATTTCTGATATAGGAATTTAATTTTTTTCTATAATCATCTTGCAACCAATCAATAAAATTTTTGGTAGATTTACATATACATTTAGAATAACGATGAATTCGATCTTCGATATCTCCTCCTAGATATTTCGCCAAAGCCAAAGCATCAAACATATCTTCACTATTCTGTGCGCAAATTCTAGCATGATGAGCAATAGAACGTTCTAAAACTACCTTAGAACTTTCACCATCTGCAATCGCTGTAGTATAAACTTTTTTTACATCAAAATACAATTCTTCATCTGTGGTTTTCGAGAATTCTTGTCTGATATCTTTTGGTAATTCATATCTAAAATCACTTTCAATTTCTTCATCTGACAATAAACTATCCAAATAAAAATTAGGAGCTCTAAACATTTTTTGCCAATCTAAATCAGCGCCCCAAGGTCCAAATCTATGAAAATTATTGCCTAAATCAATTACATTAAACTCATCTTTCTCTCCAAATATACGAGAGCCACGTCCAATCATCTGATAATACAAAGTCAATGATTTTGTAGCTCTGTTTAAAATAATCGATTCAACAGATGGCTCATCAAATCCAGTCGTTAAAATACTAACTGAGGTAATAATCGCATTCGGTGTCTCATGAAACCATTTTAAAATAGCTTTACGTTCTTTTTTAGTATTTGTATTATCTAAATGAGCAATAGGATAACCTGCTTGTTTAAACACATCATAAACGTGTAATGAGGTATTAATTCCGTTGTTAAAAATCAGGGTTTTTGTGCCTTTTGCTCGTTCTTCATACGCCTGAATTAATTTAGAAAGCATATTGTGATTTGTATATAAATCTTCCGAAGATTTTACGGTATAATCTCCGTTTGCACCAACCTCCAAGGATGTTAATCCTACATTATACGAATACACATTTGCTCTCGCTAAAAAGCCGTCATCTATTAATTTTCCGATACTTTCTCCGACAAGTAATTCATCATAATTATCTCGCATCGGAGTTTTAATATTTGAACTCAACGGCGTTGCAGTCACCCCTAAAATAAAAGATTTTTCAAAAAATTTGAATAATTTTGTAAATGAATTATAATGAGCCTCATCAATAATTACCAAACCAACATCCGAGATATCCAATTTATCATCATTCAAACGATTATTAAGCGTTTCCACCATTGCCACAAAGCAATTATACTCATTTTGGTCGCTTAAATCTGCCTTACTATTGATGATTTTATTTTCAACATCAAATTCATTCAACATTTTATGCGTTTGATTGCATAATTCGATACGATGCGTCATAATAAGCACCTTTTTTTGATGATGTTTCAAATACTGACGTGTTATTTCCGAAAAAATAACGGTCTTCCCTCCTCCTGTCGGAAGTTGATACAATAAATGATAATCCTCTCTCGTATCTTCAAAAGCCTTAAAAATTCTACTTAAAGCCTGTTTTTGATAATGATATAACTCTTTTCTTTTATTTTCTGTATTTTGATTCAAAATTTCTTTAGTTTTTCAGAACGCACAAATTTACAACCTATTTAGACAATCCACAAAAAACAAGGCTTATTTTAAGCAATTACAGATAAGAAATTATGACAAAAAGTCTTAATTAACCTGATTTTTACTGACTTTTTGACATTAATCAACTCCATTTATACATTGGCATTATCATTGACTTTTTAAAATCAAAAAAACATTTATTATGAATTTTAACAACTATACAATTAAAGCACAGGAGGTAATTCAAAAAGCACATGAATTAACCCAATCTTATACACATAATCAAATTGAGGTTGAACATATTTTTAAGGCAATCACAATTGTTGATGAAAATATCCTTCCTTTCATTTTGAAAAAATTAAACATCAATCATTCGGTATTGATGCAAGTACTTGACAAGCAATTAGAAAGTTTTTCCAAGGTTACAGGTACTGACATTATGCTTTCCAGAGATGCCAACACCTTATTAAATGACGCCTCTATTTTGGCAAAAAAAATGAATGATGAATACGTTAGCATTGAACATTTAATTCTAGCAACTATAAAATCGAAAAGTCAAATAGCACAGTCGTTAAAAGACCAAGGCGCAACGGAAAAAACAATAACAATGGCGATTGAAGAACTCCGAAAAGGTAAAAAAGTAGATTCTCAAAATGCCGAAGATAATTACAATTCGTTACAAAAATACGCCAACAATTTAAACGAATTGGCACAAAGTGGTAAATTAGACCCAGTTATTGGTCGTGATGAGGAAATTCGTAGATTATTGCAAATTTTATCACGTAGAACAAAAAATAACCCTATTTTAATAGGAGAACCCGGAACAGGAAAAACAGCGATTGCAGAGGGATTAGCGCATCGAATTATACGTGGAGATGTTCCTGAAAACTTAAAAGATAAGATCATTTTTTCACTTGATATGGGTGCCTTAATCGCAGGAGCAAAATACAAAGGAGAATTTGAAGAACGTTTAAAATCTGTAATTCAGGAGGTTAAAGAATCAAGTGGCGATATCGTTTTGTTTATCGATGAAATTCATACTTTAGTTGGAGCTGGTGGCGGTCAAGGCGCTATGGATGCGGCAAACATTCTAAAACCCGCCCTTGCACGAGGCGAACTCCGAGCTATCGGAGCAACCACCCTTGATGAATATCAAAAATATTTTGAAAAAGACAAGGCATTAGAGCGTCGTTTCCAAAAAGTTACCGTTGATGAACCTGATACCGAAAGTGCAATTTCTATCCTACGAGGAATTAAAGAAAAATACGAGACACATCATAAAGTACGCATAAAAGATAATGCTATTATAGGCGCTGTGGAATTATCACAACGTTATATTACAAATCGTTTTTTACCAGACAAAGCAATCGATTTAATGGATGAGGCAGCCTCAAAATTACGAATGGAAATCAACTCTAAACCCGAGGAATTAGATGTTTTAGACCGTAAAATAATGCAATTAGAAATCGAAATTGAGGCTATAAAACGTGAAAATGACCCTGAAAAATTAAAATCATTATATGCCGAAATAGCAAATATCAAAGAAGAACGTAATGAATTAAACGCAAAATGGCAATCAGAAAAAGATATTGTTGATGCGGTTCAAAATTTAAAAACAGCTATTGAAAATTATAAATTAGAGGCAGAACAAGCCGAACGAAATGGAGATTATGGAAAAGTTGCCGAACTCCGCTACGGAAAAATAAAAGAAGCTCAAGAATTATTGGACGAAAAGCAAAAATTATTAGATGAGCAAAATAGTAATTCACTAATAAAAGAAGAAGTTACTTACGAAGATGTAGCAGAAGTTGTAGCAAAATGGACAGGAATTCCCGTTACCAAAATGCTACAATCCGACAGAGAAAAATTATTAAAATTAGAAGACAAATTACACAAACGTGTTGTTGGGCAAGATGATGCAATTGAAGTTGTTTCTGATGCAGTTAGACGCTCTAGAGCAGGATTACAAAACGCAAATAAACCTATCGGATCGTTCTTGTTTTTAGGAACAACAGGAGTAGGAAAAACGGAACTTGCAAAGGCTTTGGCTGAATATTTATTTAATGATGAAAATTCGATGACTCGAATTGATATGAGCGAATATCAAGAGCGCCATTCGGTTAGTAGATTGGTCGGAGCGCCTCCGGGATATGTCGGATATGATGAAGGTGGACAACTAACAGAGGCTGTTCGAAGAAAACCTTATTCTGTCATTTTGTTAGATGAAATTGAAAAAGCACATCCTGATACATTTAACATCTTATTACAAGTTTTAGATGAGGGAAGATTGACCGACAACAAAGGGCGAACTGCCGATTTTAAAAATACAATCATCATTATGACCTCAAATATTGGTAGCGATATCATACAAGAAAAATTCGATAAATATACAAACGATATCGAAAAAGCCAATGCAGAGGCAAAAACAGAGGTTTTAAATGAATTAAAACAATCTGTAAGACCTGAATTTTTAAACAGAATTGATGATATTGTAATGTTCGCACCATTGACATCAGAAAATATTACTGATATTGTAAAAATTCAATTAGAGAATCTTAAAAAAATGGTTTCAAAACAAGGAATTACAATTGACGCAAGTGATAAAGCTATTGCATTTTTGGCTCAAAAAGGATATCAACCTGAATACGGAGCCAGACCTGTAAAACGTGTTATTCAGAAACAAGTTTTAAATAGATTATCGAAAGAAATTTTAGCAGGAAATGTAAAAACCGAAAGCGTTATTTTATTAGATGTATCCGAAAATGAACTCATTTTTAAGAATATTTAATTTTTAGAATTATTCACTAAAAACTGTTTAAGGAGTTAGCACTTTTTAAACAGTTTTTTTAATTTTAATCTTTTAATTTTAATGTAGTTCGTTCCAAAATTGTATTTTTGCAATCAAATTATAGCTTATGGAAAAAGATTTTAAAATGACCGCAACAACGATTGCAGGTTTAGAAGAAGTTTTAGCAGATGAATTACGTAAATTAGGAGCGCGAGAAGTCAAAGAAGGCATCAGAAATGTTAGTTTTCGAGGAGATAAAGGATTCATGTATAAAGCAAATATCGCATTGCGTACTGCTATCCGAATTTTGAAACCTATAAAAAAAAGTAAAATTTTTGATGAAGAGGATTTATACGAGGCAATCCAACGAGTAAAATGGGAGAAATTTCTAAACGTAGATGGAACTTTCGCCATTGATGCTGTTGTTTATTCTAAGAATTTCACAACAAACTCACATTATATAGCCCTAAAATCAAAAGATGCTATTGCTGATTATTTTACACACAAACACGGAAAACGCCCAAACGTAGATTTAAAATACCCTGATATTAAAGTCCACATTCATATTCATAAAGAATGGCTAACAATTTCGTTAGATAGTTCAGGAAATTCGCTACACAAAAGAGGTTACCGAAGCGCCACCAACATTGCTCCTATTAACGAAGTTTTGGCAGCGGGTTTGGTTTTATTATCAGGCTACCGAGGTGAAGAAAATTTTATTGACCCAATGTGTGGTTCAGGAACCTTATTAATTGAAGCTGCGATGATTGCAAATAACATTCCTGCAAACATCAACAGAAAACATTTTGGCTTTGAAAATTGGAAAGATTATGATGAAGAATTATTTTTTACCATTCAAGATTCATTATTGAAAAAAATTAGAAATTCTCATTTTAAAATAATGGGATTTGACAAAGCACCCTCAGCAGTAAGAAAGGCAAAACAAAATATTATCAATGCCAATTTAGAAGAATTTATAGGTGTGCATCATGTGAATTTCTTTAATTCTAAAAAAGAAGTTTTTGGCAAAACAACCATTTTATTTAATCCACCCTACGGAGAACGTTTAAATATTCATGTTGCTGAATTTTATAAGAAAATAGGCGACACGCTAAAACATAACTATTCAAATTCGACTGCTTGGCTAATTACCTCAGATATCCAAGCCTTAAAAAATGTAGGATTACGAACTTCTAAAAGAATTCCTATCAAAAACGCCGATTTAGATTGTCGTTTTGTAAAATATGAATTATACGAAGGCAGTAAAAAAATAAAAAATAATTAAGAATAATTCAGTTTAAAATAATTCTAAATTAAGTTAAATTTGATGCAGTTTATAAAAAAAGATTATTAACATTTTGCCAATTAATTTTAATTTTCTATTTTGCATAACGATTTTAAACAAAGTTAAATTATGTCAATTGAAATAAAACGTCTTTTTGATTTTCCATACTATCAATTAGAAAAATTTGATTTAGATTGTGCTTTTTCTACAAAGTACGACGGAAAATGGGTAGAGACATCTACAAAAGAATACATCAATAAAGCGAATGCTATCAGTAGAGCCTTGCTGCGTTTAGGAGTAAAACCAAACGATAAAGTAGCTATCATTTCTACAACTAACAGAACTGAATGGAACATCTGTGATATCGGAATTTTACAAATAGGAGCTCAAAATGTGCCAATTTACCCAACCATTTCAAAAGAAGATTACGAATATGTTTTAAATCATTCTGAAGCAACATATTGCTTTGTTTCCGATGATACCATTTTAGAAAAATTAAACGCTATAAAAGCGAATACAAAACTTAAAGAAGTTTATACTTTTGATGAAATTTCAGGAGAAAAAAATTGGAAAGAGGTTTTAGAATTAGGAACAGATGAATCAAACCAAAATGAAGTTGAACAACTAAAAAACAACGTTACTTCTGATGACATTGCTACCTTAATATATACCTCAGGAACAACAGGACACCCAAAAGGTGTTATGTTATCACATGGAAATATTGTTTCAAACGTGATGCTTAGTATGAAAAAAGTTCCTTTAACTCCGGGAACAGGCGCTGCTTTAAGTTTCTTACCTTTATGTCATGTTTTTGAACGAATGTTAATTTATTTATATCAATATTGTGGCGTAAATATTCATTATGCTGAAGCAATTGACAAATTAAGCGAAAATGCTCAAGAGGTAAAACCTGTTGTAATGACTGCTGTTCCTAGATTATACGAAAAAATTTATGACAAAATCTATGCTAAAGGAGCTGAATTAAAAGGTCTGAAAAAAGCAATATTTTTCTGGGCATTAGCCTTAGGACTTAAATATGAACCTTATGGCAAAAATGGTTGGTGGTATGAAAAGAAATTAGGACTAGCTCGTAAATTAGTATTTAAAAAATGGCAGGAAGCTTTAGGCGGAAAATTAGAATTAATGGTTTCAGGAAGTGCTGCCTTACAACCTAGATTAGTCCGAGTGTTTACCGCAGCAGGTATGCCTGTTATGGAAGGTTACGGACTTACAGAGACCTCGCCTGTTATTGCTGTTAACGATCAACGAAATAGCGGTTTCAAAATAGGAACTGTAGGACAGATATTAGAGGGCTTAGATGTTAAAATTTCTGACGAAGAGGAAATTTGTGTTAAAGGTCCAATTGTAATGAAAGGATATTACAAAGACCCTGAAAAAACTGCATCGGTTTTTGATGACGAAGGATACTTTAAAACAGGAGATAAAGGAGCTATTGATTCAGATAATTTCTTAAAAATAACAGGAAGAATTAAGGAAATGTTTAAGACCTCTGGTGGTAAATACGTAATTCCTAATTTGATAGAAGATCAGTTGAAAAAATCACGTTTTATAGACCAAGTTATGGTTGTTGGTGAAGGCGAAAAAATGCCTACTGCTTTCATACAAGTTAATTTTGAATGGATACACGAATGGGCAAAAAGACATCATGTAACCGATGCCAGTAACGAGGAAATCGTAAAACACCCAAAAGTTATTGAACGTATTCAAGAAGAGGTAACAAGATGTAATTCGATGTTCGGTAAATGGGAACAAATTAAATTATTCACCTTAACACCTGATGAATGGTCTATTGATGGCGGACATTTAACCCCAACCATGAAAATGAAACGTAAGGTTATCAAAGAAATCTATAAAGAAGATTACGAAAAAATGTACGGTAGAGCTTAATAAATTCGATATTAGTATTATATGAACAAAAGAGATTGTTGAAAAACAATCTCTTTTGTTTTTTATAAACTAAATCATTATTCTTATTTTTGCACCATGCAAAATAAAACAAACATTTTCGGAATAAGAGCTATCATCGAGGCGATAGAAAGCGGAACAACAATTAACAAAGTCTATCTACAAAAAGGATTACGAGGAGATTTATTTTTCGAATTAGACAAATTATTAAAAAAAAATAGCATCTCTACAAGTGTTGTGCCTGTTGAAAAATTAGACAGATTGTCAAAACACAATAATCATCAAGGAGCAGTAGCTCAAATATCTCCTGTTGATTTTGCCGATTTAGAAGAAATTATCGAAAAAACCTTGGATAAAAAAGAACCAAGTTTGTTTTTACTTTTAGACCAATTATCAGATGTTCGAAATTTTGGAGCAATCATCAGAACCGCAGAATGTACAGGAGTTGATGCCATTATCATTCAAAAAAACGGAAGCGCTCCAATCAATGCAGACACCATAAAAACATCGGCAGGCGCAGCGTTTAGAGTTCCTATCTGTAAAGTGGACCACCTTAAAGATGCCTTATTCCAACTACAAGCCGCCGAGGTAAAATTAGTTGCAGCAACTGAAAAAACAGAAAGTTCTGTATATGATGTGGATTTTAATACAAATATCGCAATCATAATGGGTTCTGAACATAAAGGAGTAAGTACCTCTATCTTAAAAATGGCAGATTATAAAGCAAAATTACCATTATTAGGAGAAATAGCATCCTTAAATGTATCCGTTGCTTGTGGTGCTTTTCTATACGAAGCAGTTCGCCAACGAATGAAATAAAATTATGAATACACCCCTAGCAGAACGCCTACGACCAAAACAACTTTCTGACTATATTTGTCAGCAACATTTGGTAGGCGAAAAAGGAATTTTAACAGAACATATCAAAACTGGTATCATTCCCTCTATGATTTTATGGGGTACACCTGGTATCGGAAAAACGACACTCGCTCATATTATCGCCAACGAATCCGAGCGACCTTTTTATAAATTGAGCGCCATTAGTTCTGGCGTAAAGGATGTTCGAGAAATCATCGATAAAGTAAAACAAAGTTCAGGGTTATTTACCACCAAAAACCCGATTTTATTTATTGATGAAATTCATCGATTTAGTAAATCTCAACAAGATTCTTTGCTTGAAGCAGTCGAAAAAGGCTGGGTTACTTTAATCGGAGCAACAACAGAAAACCCAAGTTTTGAGGTAATTCCTGCTTTGCTTTCAAGATGTCAGGTTTATGTTTTGAATCCTTTTGAAAAGGAAGATTTAATAAAATTATTAAATAGAGCAATTCATTCAGATGAATTATTTTCTAAAAAATCAATAGAACTTTTAGAAACAGATGCGTTATTGCAAATTAGTGGCGGAGATGCTCGAAAATTATTAAATATTTTTGAACTCGTTGTTGGAAGTTCAGAAAATATTACAATAACCAATGAACTTGTACTTTCTAGAATTCAAAATACAGGCATTAGATACGACAAAAGTGGCGAAAATCATTATGATATTGTTTCTGCTTTTATTAAATCAATCAGAGGAAGCGACCCTAATGCCGCCGTTTATTGGCTTGCTAGAATGATTGAAGGCGGAGAAGATGTTAAATTTATCGCAAGAAGAATGTTAATTTTAGCATCAGAAGATATTGGAAATGCAAATCCAACTGCTTTGATTTTAGCAAATAACACCTTTCAGGCGGTTTCTGTCATTGGCTATCCTGAATCAAGAATTATTTTAAGTCAATGTGCTATTTATTTAGCAAATTCAGATAAAAGTAATGCTTCTTATATGGCAATAAACAAAGCACAAAGTTTAGTCAAAGAGACAGGAAATCTTGCAGTTCCTTTGAATTTGAGAAATGCGCCGACTCAATTAATGAAAGATTTGAATTACGGTTCAGGCTATAAATACGCACACGATTACGAAGGTAATTTTGTAAATCAAGAATTTATGCCAGAAGAATTGTCAGGTAAAAAATTATACGAGCCTACTAATTCTCCACGAGAATACAAATTCAGAGAAGTTCTTAAAAAACGTTGGGGAACTAAATACAATTATTGATTTTTAATTTCCTCTATAAACTGGTCAAATAAATATTCTGAATCATGAGGACCTGGACTAGCCTCTGGGTGATATTGTACAGAAAAAACAGGTTTAGATTTCATACGTAATCCTGCTACTGTATTATCATTTAAATGTACATGTGTTATTTCAATATCCGAATGCTTTTCAGCCTCCTCTTTATTAACAGCAAAACCATGATTTTGAGAGGTAATTTCACCTCTATCGGTCAATAAATTTTTCACAGGATGATTAATTCCTCTATGTCCATTATGCATTTTATAGGTAGAAATTCCATTAGCTAACGCAATTACTTGATGTCCAAGACAAATTCCGAATAACGGCTTTTTATTTTCAATTATTTTTTTAGCTGTATGCTGAGCATCTACTAAAGGTTGTGGATCTCCAGGACCATTTGAAATAAAATATCCATCAGGATTCCAAGATTTCATTTCTTCATACGAGGTGTTATATGGAAAAACCTTAATATAAACATCTCGTTTCACCAAATTTCTAAGTATATTTTTTTTAATTCCGATGTCTAAAACCGCCACCTTATATTTTGCAGATTCTTCCCCAACAAAATAAGGTTCTTTAGTTGAAACTTTTGAAGCTAACTCCAACCCTTCCATATTCGGAACATCTTTTAATTTTTCTTTTAGAAGCTCTAAATTATCTATTTCTGTTGAAATAATAGCGTTCATAGCTCCATTATCACGAATATAAGCCACAAGAGCTCTTGTATCAACATCTGAAATAGCAACCAAATTATGCTTTTCAAACCAAGTTTTTAAATCTTCTTGGGCATCTACTCGGGAATGTATAAAACTGAAATTACGACAAATCAACCCTGATATCTTAATTCCTTCTGATTCAATTTCTTGATCATTAACACCATAATTACCTATATGAGCATTTGCAGTGACCATTAATTGCCCATAATAAGAAGGATCTGTAAAAATTTCCTGATATCCTGTCATCCCTGTATTAAAACAGATTTCACCTGTTGCAGTTCCCTCAATTCCAACTGATTTACCATAAAATACAGTTCCATCAGCTAATAATACTAAAGCTTTTTTTCTCGGTTGATATTTCATATTAATGTTTTTGCAAATTTAGTAATTTTATTTAAAATTTAATATTGTTTAAAATTGATAACTCAAACTTATACTAAAAACACCAATTAATAATAGTATTTTTAATATATTATGAAGCATTCTATATTCATTTTTACCAATTGCTTTTTTTATATAAAAACCTACAAATAAAAGTGTTACAATAGATCCATAAAAATAATATTTCATTTCGCCAATGGGAAAATAAAAAATTAAACTTACGCTAAGCAAAGTTAAAACTATCAAAACTAAAATTACCTTTTTCGTTATACCTTCACCAAAAACAACACTAAAAGTATTATTATTGTTTACAATAAGTCCTTGGATATTTTCTAAATTTTTAATTAATTCTCGAATAAGAATTACAAAAAATAAATAAAAAGCGTGTACAAAAATTACTGTTGAAAAGTTTTTATAGAAAATAAAAAGCACAAAAAAAGGGGCTATAGTTAAACAAGCAATTAAAATCAACCCTAAGATCGGCTTATTTTTAATTTTATGCGAATAAAACCAAATCAAAAAGATATAGGTTGAAAAAAACAAACAAGCTCTCCACGAAACAAAATAACTAAAAACAAACGCAATTAAATTTAATGTAAAATAAAGTCTTAATCGTGTTTCTTGACTAATAATATTATCAATTTTTGATTTTACTGGACGATTAATTTTATCAGCTTTGATATCGTAAAAATCATTAATGATATATCCGCCAGCAACCGTACAAACAGTAGCTGTAACAGTATAAAAAAGGTAAATATCTGAAAAAACAATAGATATATTATGCGTGTTCGAAAATATAAATATTGCAGCAAAATATTGAGCAATAATAAGTATTAGAATGTTATATCCACGAATGATAGAAAGCAAACTTATTATTTTTTTTGCTAAATTCATTCGCATTAATTAAAAACGATACACCAATTCTAATTTATATTTTGATAAGCTTTGTTTTGCCTTTTCAAAATCTTCGGTAAAGCCTAAAATATATCCGCCACCTCCAGAGCCACATAGCTTTAAATAATAGTCATTGGTCTGTAACCCTTCTTTCCATATTTGATGAAAAGTATTAGGAATCATCGGTTTAAAATTGTTAAGAACCACTTTAGAGAGCTCTTTTACATTGACAAATAAGGATTTGAAATTCCCTTTTAAGAAATCATCAATACAAGCATCTGTATGCTTTGCAAACTCCTCACTTATCATCTTTCGGAAACCTTCATTTTTCATTTTGTTCATGAAAATATTAACCATAGGCTCTGTTTCTCCAATCTGCTCGGAATCTAATAAAAACACACCGCCTTTTCCTTCTTTTTGATGAGGAATTCCTGTTGCCTCAATATTATCCTTAGAATTGATCAATATAGGTAAGCTCAAATATGAATTTAAAGGATCTAAACCAGAACTCTTTCCATGAAAAAAAGACTCCATTAAAGCAAACGTGTCTTTTAATTGTAATAATTTATCTCTTGTTAAATTTTCTAAAACGGTAATTTTATCAGACGCATATCTATCATAAATAGAAGCAACCAAAGCCCCCGAACTCCCTATTCCGTAACCTTGAGGAATGGAAGAATCAAAATACATTCCATTACCAATATCTTTTTTAAATTGCTCTAAATCTAAATTTAAAGATTTATCTAATTGTATTAAATAAGAATGATATTTGAGTAAACTTTCATTCGATTTTTTTGTTTGTTCTGAAGGTATTTCATCTATTTTTAAAGCTCCTTTATAATTGTTAAAAGGTATTGCTAACCCCTTAGAATCTTTAATAATTCCGTATTCTCCAAACAATAAAATTTTTGCGTAAAATAGAGGACTTTTCATTCTTAAAATTTTGACAAATATA
>PDWI01007866.1_pt1 | contig 12740 bp, 9 predicted proteins | sample 1430891 | NCBI WGS metagenome assembly PDWI01 (sample SAMN01162508, study PRJNA174530) | Oral metagenome, whole genome shotgun sequencing project. | biome: Marine environment; feature: Marine mammal; material: Swab sample of the gingival sulcus; isolation source: swab sample of gingival sulcus... | reverse complement strand
GCTGATGGTAGTGTGGGGCTTCCCCATGCGAGAGTAAGTCGTCGTCAGGTGCTTGATAGAAAAGCCCGTACTAACGCTAAAAGTACGGGCTTTTTTTTGTTTGGTGCGCCTGGTAGGCGCCTAACGTCTTGACTGGCGCTGTGATGTTCTCAAGTATGTGAGTTGGTTCAACTTTTATAGCCGTAAATATTGTGGTCTGATTTTGTGTGTTGTAGTTCACACAAATATGCAGTTTAACAACGTATAGTTACATATCTAAGATAGCTCTAATAATAATTACTGCAGAGATACAACAAGCTTATGAGTAAATTGGCGGGTAGCGTAAAGCGCGACAACCTAAGTGTTTTTTTGTTGACATTGGGCGTGAGCTTATTGGCGACTAACGCCATAGCCGAACTTAAGCCATTGGCAGATGAAGAACTGAGTAAGATGACTGGCCAGGCAATGATCGCATTTGATGTGGTTGAAGTTCCCGCAGGTAATTCATATACAAAATTTACTTTGGGTCTTACCAGTGAATTTCAGATTAATGCGGACTCTGTAGTACTCGGTGAATACGAATTGATGCCAGGTGCGCCTGCTGCGGAAGTCGAAGGCTCCCAGCTATCATTCGGTCATATCTCGACGGATTCTACCCAGATTCAATTGGACGGTAATACTTACGCAGTTAATGAAATTGTACCTTTTGAATCTATTGACCCCTATTTTGAGATTTCTCAAGATTCAACAGGAGAGCTAACAGGGTTTAGGATCGGCTTTGGTGAGGCGAGAGGAACCTTGTCTGGTAATATTGGTAGCCTGTCTGGTAATATCGGGATAAAACTGGATAATGGAAGCGGCTTAGTCCGAGACGCTCAATTATTGACAAGTGCAGGGCTGGCGAGTTCCCGGAGGGCGACTCATATTGGCCTGGAGTCTGGTATGACGGATTGCGCCAACCTGAATAATTGCGCTCCGTTGACCAATCTCAAGACGATGGATGTGGGAATTGATAACGGGGATGGTACTGTTGGCTACACCGGTGACCTGTTCTTCTCGTTTCAAAATGCACAAACAGCGTGGCAGGTCAATGGCGGTGCAAATACAGTGATTGCCAACCCGGGTGTTTACGTCAATATTCCCACTTCGATGACGCTTGACATGTCGCAGCTCACATCCGGTCTGGACAGAGCCAGAACCGAGTATATTGACAGAGGTGTCGGAGTTTTTTAGGCGATTCTGTCAATTACAAGTAGAGTAACGAACAACCGGCTTTGGCCGGTTTTTTCGTTGTGCGCCGGGCATGGTGCGTAGAGCCTTGACTGGTGCTGTCCCGATGCGCGTCGTGGCGGTCGCAGTGGGTGGCAACTATGTCTAAAGCCCGATACTTGCGCGGAAACTGCCGGCCTATATACCGTGGACATAAGTGTGAAGGTCACGCGTATTACCCTGGGAGGTCTGTTATCTTGCCATTGGCTACCGGCATCGAGAGGTGTTGGGGCGAGATGACAGAAGTTAGCAGAAGCCATAGTAGGTTCGTGACCGCAAACTGAAGGGCTGAACCTGCAAATATTGTGAAGTAATTAATCTCTGGCCGTTTAGAACAGTTGCTCGTTAGAGGTCTTCAAACCGTAAGAGTCGATGACGGTATCGGAAGCTTGGGTGGGATGTTTATTGAATGGCGGGCGATGTCTTACAATGAAAGCAGATTTCACAGGAACCGCTGTGGTACGGAATCGTATGCCCGGTGGTGTGAGACGACGGCTGGCGTAATTCAGCCCCCAACTCGATAATTCATTCGCCTGGGAAGCTTGACGTAAATGTATGATTCTATTTTTTGGCACGACTATGAAACATATGGCGCTAACCCTAAAACTGACAGACCTTGTCAATTCGCCGGTATCCGTACTGATTTTGAGCTTAATGTCATCGGCGAACCGCTCTCCCTGTATTGTCAGCCATCAGATGACTACCTGCCTAATCCCGAAGCCTGTCTGGTCACGCGTATCACGCCGCAAATTGCCGCTCACGAGGGAGTGTCGGAATTCGAGTTTATCAGTACCATTAACCAGGCATTTAGCCAGCCTGGCACCTGTGTGGCCGGTTACAACAATATTCGGTTCGACGACGAGGTGACGCGATACGCTCTCTATCGAAATCTTTTCGACCCCTATGCGCGTGAGTGGCAAAACGGCAATTCACGCTGGGATTTAATTGACCTTACCCGGCTGATTTATGTGCTCCAACCTGACGCAATACGCTGGCCCAGAAGAAAGGACGGTGCACCAAGTTTTCGCCTGGAAGAACTTGCCGGTGCAAACGGTATTGGTCATACCCAGGCCCATGACGCTATGTCAGATGTGTATGCAACGATTGATCTCGCTCGTCTGCTAAAACAGCAGTGTCCAGACTTGTATGATTTTGTGTTTAAGCACAGATTAAAAAGAAATATCCAGCAACTGTTGCAGGATAACGCGAACAAACCTCTGCTGCACGTTTCTGCTCGATATCCGGCCTCTATTGGTGCCTGTGCTGTCGTTTATCCGTTAGCTAAACATCCGGTCAATAATAACGGCGTCATCGTTTTTGATTTGCGACAAAGCCCTGAATTGTTGTTTAGCAAAACCGTGGAAGAAATCAGGCAGGCGGTGTTTACTTCACGTGAGGATTTGCCAGAAGGTGTTGTTCGTATTGGGTTAAAAACCGTTCATACCAATAAATGCCCGGTGCTAACACCGACTTCTATGATGGCAAACTTGTCTGCTGAGCATTTAGCTAGGTTGCAGCTAAGTGGCCCTGTCTTACGGGAGCATATTCAATATCTCAGATCCAACCCGTCGCTTGAAGAAAAAATTCAGCAAGTGTTTGACGATACGGCTTTAACGGAAGGGTCTAATGAATCTGACCCAGAATTTATGCTCTATTCGGGTGGCTTTTTCGATGATCATGACAAGAGAATGATGACGCAGTTCAGGGAGTTATTGGCAAATGGTGCCAGCCCCGCCGGGTTAAACTTCCATGATGACAGACTGCCAGAGCTTGTCTTCCGACTCAAAGCAAGAAATTTTCCTCATTTGCTTGAAGAAGACGAATATGAACGCTGGGAGCGACACAAAAGAACTCGATTGCTTTCCAGCCCGTACCCCGGTCTATTGGGCTTTGCCGCGTTTTTTTCTAGACTGGAAGAGCTTGCAGGCCAACCCCAAATGACAGAAAAAGATAGACATATACTCAAGGAACTCAAGTATTTTGGCGAATCAATTGTTCCTTACTAAAGTCGTATGTCTGAAAGTCTAAGGCGCGTCAATGTTTTTCTAAACGTTGTATAAACAACAATACGGGATTACGAGTCCCGTATTGGTTTGGAAAGTAGAGTTTAGAAAAACGGTTTATTTTCGATAAACTGTGCTTTATCCGTTATGATTTTAAAGCCTTTAAACTGATCGTTCTCGTTAGTTGTTTTTGTGATGTGCTCACCTTTTCCCGTGTTAACGACCAGCAGGTTTCTGCCAGAGTGTTCAAGTACGTTATGGACGAATTGCGTAAATGACTGTTTGTTTGTGTTTTGTACAGCGCCTGCGAGTAGTTCACGACTGTTGAAGCTTTCGATAGATCGATCAATTTCTGTCCAATAGCGGCTGCTTCGTTGCGTCAATCTTGTTTCTTTTTGCAAAAGATTGCCTATGATCGCTTGTTTATTTTGCTCAAATTTGGCGTCGTCCATGGCGGCAACAAGGGAGATAAATCGAGCCAGAAAGTCCTGTGTATCCGTGTGTATGTGTTGTGGTGATACTTTGGGCGACTGAACGACAAATGCTAGGCCGGGAACTTCAAACATCGAAAATGGCATAGCAAAAACAATATAACCCAATTGTTTTTCGGTTCGCATTTCTCTGTAGTATTCGGTTGCGGCGATTTGTGCCGCAATGGCAAATTTTGCTTTTTCATCCCAGCTGGTATTTCGTCCTTGAATTAGCAATACATAGCTTGAATCCGGGTGATCAATATCCATTTTTTTGATGGCTTGTTCGTCACTGCCTAACTGTGCGACCATGCCAGTTGCTACCGGTAAGTGCTTGGCTTTGTTGAAAATGTAGGCTTTCACCAGTTGATTCAAACCTAGTGCGCTCGCCCTGGTGGTGTTGCCGTGATTCAGTGTGATAATTTCTGTCTCATCAAATAGAGAAGAAACAAATTGTTGCAGATTGCGTTTGTTGACCTGTTCAATCACTTCCAGTTTTTGTTCGTCACTCCATAGTGGCAAGGTAAGAAGTAATCTGGCCTCGGTGATTGTTTGCTCGTAGGGTTTTCTTTTTGCTGAATTTTCGAGAGATCGTTTTAGTCGCTCGATATGTGTGTTCAAACGTTTTTCGCGGATAGTTAAGTTTGTCAATGTGCTCAGAATTTTATTGAGCAAGATGGATTGTTTCTGTGGATAGCCTTCAATGCGAATGGTTATACCTCTTACATGGCCATACACCCGAAAGTTCAAACCGGCAAGATAAGCCGGGTAACTGAATTCTGTCAGTTCATCTTCCAATAGTTCGACCAGGAGTGATGTTTTGATCGAGTTCAGGGGGGTATTGTTAGCTTTACGCGATCTCAAATTAACATAATAGACGCTTTTCGGTGTTTTAAATTCGGTGTCAGTACTGAACCAGGACTCGAACCCCATCTGCTTTTCCAGTAATTTTGGTATGAACATACTTGGGCTTTGAGTCATAGTGATCTCCCAAGGAATAAATGCATTTTTTCCCGGTAGTTTGAAAAGTGAATAGAGCTCCTTTTTCGGGGTAAAAAGATCAGCGGATAGTGATGAGAAAGCGTACTTTGTATCGTATCTTTTCGTTTTTCTATTTGTTTCCAGGCCTTGTGCGCTTAATGTGACGAGCGCATTTTCAGCGGTGAGGTGTGACAAAAACTCATCGTATAATGCCGGGCTGTACTGCTCCAATAAATAGCCTCCTCTAATCACTTCCGTCATTGGCTTGCGATGCATTTCGTTGGCAATTCGGCTGACAAAATGAAAAGGCGTGGATTTTTCCTGAAACTTGAAGGCTAAATCCAGCATTTGTTTTTGTTCATCAAAGTATATTTTTTTCTTACCCTCGGAACGAATCAGGTCGATACAAGTCATTGTCAATTCGATGATATGACGCCAATTCTCGAGCCCTTTTGGGGTAAGTTGGTAATTAATTGAAAACAGCGCCTCGTTGCCCGAATCCATACTGGTTCCGGTACTCAATGAATCAGCGTAACCTTGGTCTTTAAGAACCGATAGCAGGCTGCCAACACCCTCATGGCCAATCAGGTTGGAAACATAGTGGTCGGGTTTGTTTTGATAAAGGGCCATCTGGCTGGGTATAGAAAAAGTCAATCGCATGGATCTTTTATCCATATTTGGGACAATTTGTAGAAGTTGAGGCAATGCACCTTTGATAAAAATCGGTTGTGAATGAACTTTCACCGTCAGATTGTGATTTTTAACACGACTGAATTTGTCGATTACCCATTGTTTCAGAGTGTGTGTATTCTCTTTCCCGTAAACGACCAGCGTCATTAAATTAGCTGAGTAGTTTGATTCGTAGAACTTGACAAGATCCTGGCGCAACTGCGTATTGTTTTCGCTCGCAAGTGTCGTGGCATCACCCACGTTAAACCGGCTGTAAGCGTGATTGGGGTTGATCACTGCCCGAAATGCTGCATGGCTTCGACGTTGGTCGTCCTTGATTTTCAGGGTGTATTCGGAATGAACGGCGTTCCGTTCACGATTGACGTAGATCTCATTGAATAACGGAGAAACAAATTGTTGTGAAAATCGATCCAGACCTTGCTCGAGATAGTTAGCGTCAATATCGAAGAAATAGTTGGTATGTTGGAAAGACGTAAATGCGTTGTGATTGCCTCCATGTCGGGCGATATACTCCTGGTACTCGCCCGCTTCTGGATATTTTTCTGTACCGAGAAAAAGCATGTGTTCGAGAAAGTGTGCAAAGCCAAGTCGGTTATCCGGGTCGTTGCCGCTGCCTACTGCTATATCCAATGCCGCCGCCGCTTTATCTGTTTCGGGGTCAGACACGACAATGACTTTCATTCTGTTGGGTAGCTCGAAAGCTTCGTAGTTTTTTGAGTCATTTGGACTCTTATACACTGAAAACGAATTTGACGAATGAACGGTTGAAACAAAAAACAGGGTACTTAAAAAAAGGCAAAGCGAGTAAGCAGGTTTTTTAATGCAAAGTATCATGTGCTATGTCCGGTTAATGGATACGGTGTAACGTGAAAAAAGGTCGCGCCAGTGTCGCGCGCATCTAGGGAAAACCAAGGTATATTGCTTGCAATAACATGGCCTACTTCAGAACGGGTGAATCAGTAGGTATGGTTGATACGGAGCATAAACCTATCATAGGAGTATTGGTATAAATCAATTAAAATTTGTTAAGTTTTAGGGTCGATGGTCTTTCTGGTGGATTTGGTTTCGTATTAACAGAGTAAAAGAATGCACCGAGATGGGCCAACCTTTGGGGTGGCACTGATAGAAATCTCCTGATTCTAGGTTTGGGGAGAGTGTCAATCTGGCAAACTGTAGTTGTGTCGCAGAAATAGAAAAATAGTGGTTGGCTATGTGTGTGATTACTATGACCTGTCAGTATTTTGCTATTCAATTGCCTTTTTTGGCGCTATGATTATCTGTTAAGTCGGGTAATTCAATTGGTTGATTTCCCGGGTTTCTTATCTATCTTGGTTTTCGCCTTTGGGTGAACCAGCTGATCGTACTAATTACACTATACTGGAGAAATTAAATAATGAGCGTACTTGTTGGAAAGCCAGCACCAGACTTTACCGTACCCGCCGTTCTAGCTGATGGCCAAATTGTCGATGAATATACTCTGTCTGAAGCCATCGAGGGCAAATACGGCCTTGTCTTTTTCTACCCACTGGATTTTACTTTCGTATGCCCATCCGAGTTGATTGCTTTGGATCACCGAATCGATGCATTTAAAGAAAGAAATGTCGAAGTGATTGGCGTGTCCATTGACTCTCATTTTACCCATAACGCCTGGAGAAACACACCTGTCAATCAGGGTGGTATTGGTCAGGTCAAGTATACGCTGGCTGCAGACCTCAATCACGATATTTGTAAAGCCTATGATGTTGAATCTGAAGGTGGTGTCGCATTCCGTGGTGCTTTCCTGATTGACAAAGAAGGTAATGTTCGTTCGCAAATTGTCAATGATTTGCCGCTAGGTCGTAACATGGATGAGTTGCTTCGTTTGGTTGACGCTTTACAGTTCCACGAAGAACATGGTGAAGTTTGTCCGGCTGGCTGGAACAAAGGCGACAAGGGAATGGATGCCTCTCCGGATGGTGTTGCCGCTTATCTTGCTGAAGAATCTGACAGCCTTTGATCGGGTAATCATTCTTTAACCTGTTAGCTTTAGACTTTTAAACTAAGGGCCTCGACTATGAGGCCTTTTTTCGCTGGCTGACAAGGTGATGTTTTGTTTTTCGTAAATCAGTCCTGCAAGCCGCCCATTTTTCGCCATTTGTTGACTATGGTGCAAAAAAGTTCAGCTGTTTTTTGTGCATCGTAAAGCGCGTTGTGCGCTTCTTTGTCGTCGAAGTCAATTCCGGCTTCTTTACAGGATCTAGCCAGAACGGTTTGGCCATAAGCCAATCCTGCCAATGTCGCCGTATCGAATGTGGAAAACGGGTGAAATGGGTTACGTTTTATATTGTTTCGTTCCGATGCCGCGTTGATAAAGCCATGATCAAAAAATGCATTATGGCCAACCAGTATGGCTCGTGTGCAGTCCATGGCCTTGACTGCTTGACGTACCGACTTGAACAGCTCATGCAGAGACTCGGTTTCGGTTTGTGCCATACGTAACGGGTTGAACGGGTCGATGCCGGTAAATTCCAAAGCGGACTGTTCAATATTCGCCCCCTCGAATGGCTCAATATGGCAATATATTTCCTCTCCTGGATAAATGTCGCCAGATTCATTCATATTGATAATAATTGCCGCTAACTCTAACAGTGCATCCGTTTTGCAGTTAAATCCGGCTGTTTCTACATCGACTACTATCGGTAAAAAACCCCTGAACCGGTTAGACATCGGATGTTTTGAATCCCTATCCAAGTCCATATTCAGATCGTGCATCATTTCACTTGCCATTGAACTATTTCACCCGCTTTAACCGGTATCACCTTATCCCCACCTAACGAGAAGTCATTGGGAATTCGCCAGGGTTTTTTCACCAGGGTGATTTTATCCTGGTTTCTTGGTAGGCCATAAAAGTCAGGGCCATAGTGGCTGGCAAAGGCTTCCAGCTTCTCCAGTGCGTTCAGAGAATCAAAAACCTCGGCATAGAGTTCTATGGCCGAGCAGGCTGAGAAACATCCTGCGCAACCGCATGCACTCTCTTTTGCTCCGATTGCATGTGGTGCAGAGTCTGTGCCCAGGAAAAACTTCGGGTTACCGCTTATTGCCGCTTCTTGCAGTGCTTGTTGATGTTTATTTCGCTTTAGTATTGGCAGGCAAAAAAAATGCGGACGAATGCCACCGGCCAGCATATGGTTTCTGTTGAACAGTAAATGATGCGGTGTGATGGTAGCGGCTAGATTCGGCCCCGAATTTTTAACAAATTTTACCGCATCCTGGGTTGTGATATGTTCCAGTACCACTTTCAGGTTTGGGATTTGTTTCACTATCTTACATAGTATTTGCTCGATAAACTGTTTCTCCCGATCAAAAATATCTATTTCATTTGCCGTTACTTCACCGTGAACGAGCAGTAACAGTCCGTTTTCCGCCATTCTTTCAAGAATTGGAAATATGTTTTCGATATTCGTGACACCCGAGTCTGAATTGGTCGTCGCACCCGCCGGGTAGAGTTTGCAGGCGACAATTTTTTCTTCATTTGCGGCCAGGTCAATTTCTTCCAGCGTGGTATTGTCGGTCAAGTAGAGTGTCATAAGCGGAATAAACGGGCTGGCAGCGGGATTGTGCTGAACGATGCGATCATAGTAGGCCAACGCATCCGCCGTCGAAATTACTGGCGGGATAAGGTTTGGCATTACTATGGCTCTGCCGAAATAGCGGGCACTGGCGGCAACGGTATCTTTTAATGCGGAACCATCTCTAAGGTGCAGGTGCCAATCGTCCGGCCGATCGATTACCAATTTAGACATAAGGTAAATCCTGATATATTCGGTACGTTCATAAACATAAAAAAGAACGATTGATTGAAAGCGGTTGAATACTGGCAAGTGTATCATTTGCGCGGCGCGAATGTGATACTCCATGCTGAAACCGGCAATATAATTGCTGGCCTGATTTGTGCTTAGATGAATTTGGTTCCGAATGCTTGTAAAACAGCTTTACTTTTTGGTGATACACAGCGGTGAATATGTTTATTCAATATGATACGGCTCAAGTTGCGTTCAAAGCCTTTTGGCGTCAGTTTTTATTGTTAGTTTCGTTGGCCTTGTCGTCTGTGTTATCTCAGGCTGGCACACTCACTTACGTATCTGGTATTGAAAACAGCCAGTGGTATTATTCAGCTTCAATATTTGAATGTAGTATCACTCATACGATACCCAGATATGGCAAAGGTGTTTTCTATCATGAAGCGGGTGAAACACTGAAATTTTATCTGGAAACAACCAAAAGCCCAATGCAATCGGGCAAAGCGGCGTTGGTTTTGGAAGCGCCTGACTGGGCGCCGGGTCGCCAGGTACAGGATCTTGGTTATGTCGGAGTGGTCAAAACGACGCGGCCTATTACCCTGGGACAACGCAAATCCAATCGTATGATGGCAGGCCTCATGGCCGGCATGATGCCGACATTTACCCGAAAAGCGTGGTATTCGGAAGATCGGGTAAGGGTTCGCTTGAATCCGGTCAACTTTTCCCAGTTTTACAATGATTATCTCACTTGTGTCGGTACATTGTTGCCTGTCAATTTCAGACAAGTTGAGCGCACGGTATTGTTGTTCAAGACAAATAAGTTTGAATTGACCAGCCAACACAAAAACAACCTCGATAAAGTGGTGCTATACCTAAACGCTGATAAAACAGTTTCGGCTGTTTTTGTCGATGGACATGCGGATGCCAGTGGTCGTCGAATTTCGAATAGACGACTTTCAAAAAAACGGGCGGAAGTGGTGACTGACTATCTGGTAAAGCGCGGGGTGTCGCCTGAATTGATTACGACTCGTTTTCATGGCGAGCGTTATCCGGCGGTTAGCAATAAAACCAAGGTGAATCGTGCCCGAAACAGGCGAGCGACTGTGCGACTGCAAAGAGGGCTTGCCACGTCGTTGCAAGATGTGGAGGCCGACGCTATGAAGCGATGAGGTTCATTTTATTCTTTTTGTCTGGTTTGCCTGTGTGGATAACTGAAATGCCTGACTTTTCTCCTCTTTTTATCTGATTTTTAAGCTGAATTTGCTGAAAGTCGTAGACTGGAACTATAAAACCGACTCAAAAAGTCTTAAAGTACCGCAACTCCAGGCAATTAGCCGGTTATTTGAAAATATAGTTTCACAAAGGTTGTTTTAAATATGGAATCGAACGTTAAAAAAGTGGTGTTGGCGTATTCTGGTGGTTTGGATACCTCTATTATTTTACGCTGGTTGGAAGATAAATATGGTTGTGAAATAGTCACTTTTACCGCTGATTTAGGTCAAGGTGAAGAGCTGGAACCGGCCCGTGCCAAAGCAGAAGCGATGGGTGTCAAAGAGATTTACATCGAAGACCTGAAGGAAGAATTTGTTCGAGATTACGTTTTTCCAATGTTTCGCGCGAATGCAATTTACGAAGGTGAGTACCTGTTGGGAACCTCGATTGCCCGACCATTGATTGCCAAGCGACTGGTCGAAATTGCCGCAGAGACCGGGGCCGATGCCATTTGTCACGGCGCGACAGGTAAGGGCAATGATCAGGTGCGTTTTGAATTGGGTGCTTATGCACTCAAGCCCGGTATCAAGATTATTGCGCCGTGGCGGGAGTGGGATTTGCTATCACGTGAAAAGCTGATGGCCTATGCAGAAGAGCATGATATTCCGGTGGATTTTGCCAAAGCGGGTAAAAAGTCGCCTTATTCAATGGATGCCAATCTGCTGCATATCTCATACGAAGGTGATATTCTTGAAGACCCCTGGGCGGAAGCGGAAGAAAGTATGTGGCGATGGAGCGTCAGCCCGGAAAAAGCACCGGATACACCCACTTATATTGAATTGACCTATCAGGCCGGCGATATCGTTGCGATTGACAGTAAGCCGATGCAACCTGATGAGGTTTTGGCCTATCTGAATAAAGTCGGAGGCGATAACGGTATTGGCCGACTGGATCTGGTCGAGAACCGTTATGTTGGCATGAAGTCACGAGGTTGTTATGAAACGCCGGGCGGTACAATTATGCTGAAGGCACACAGAGCGATAGAGTCCATTACGCTTGACCGTGAAGCGGCGCATTTGAAAGACAGCTTGATGCCAAAATATGCAGAACTGCTCTATAATGGATACTGGTGGAGTCCTGAACGGATGATGTTGCAGGCGATGATAGATGAGTCTCAAAAAGTCGTAAATGGTGTTGTGCGTTTAAAACTTTACAAAGGCAATGTATTGGTGGCAGGCAGAAAATCAGAGGATTCTTTGTTCGATGAAGATATCGCCACTTTTGAAGATGATGCCGGCGCCTATGATCATAAAGACGCAGAAGGCTTTATCAAGCTAAATGCGCTTCGATTAAGAATTGCAGCTGAAAAAGGGCGCGTGTAAAACTAGCCTCCAAGTAACCAAAAAACCGGGAATAGGCCCGGTTTTTTGTGCTGTCAATCTTGACCAGTGCCAGGTCAACACAAGTTTAAACCTAAATGCTCATTGTTGTAACAAATATAGTCGTTACGTTCTTGTCTAAGGAAGCCCCGCTTTTTTTAGCTTACGTATTATATCTTCGGCTTGTTGTCGAATATAAAACGACGGGTCGTCGAGACACAGTTCGAGATTTTTTACCATCGACGGGGATATTTCTTCGGCCGGTTTCCATGTAAGCAAACCGTTAGTTCGATCATATATATAGTAATCTAGACCAGACAAGGCGTGAATACGTATGGATTCCGATTCAATCGCCAGAGAGTTGAACCAAAAAGGAAGTAATTGCCTGGCGTGAATATGCCTGACGGCAGCCAGCGCGTTGGAGGTGGTGAATTTATCATTTGGATCAACCTCGTTCAGCACATAGGATACGATACGTTTTGCCGCTTTTCCGCCCACCCGTTCGAGATGAAGGACATCGACAATCACCAGTGACTGGATCGTCAAGGCGGCCGAGAATCCTATGTTCAGGGTATCGCGCATATATCCTTCCACCCCAGGAATCGCTCCTGGCGAAGACTGGATTCGTTGAATCATTTTTTGTGCGATGGGTTCCGGTACCATTCTTTTGTCGCCGAGCAATGGCAGGATATAAGGGATCAGCTTATGACCTTTCGCCATGTCTAACGAAGAAGTGTCCAAAAGCGCCTGCGCGATGGCAGCCGGGTCTCCCGATTGCAGTTCCGTAATGGTTTTATCCAGTTGCGGGTTATCGTAGTAAATAAGATCATGTATGTAGAAGGCCAGAAACACGAGTCCGCCGACAATGATGGTATCTTTTAAGTAGTCGGCCCTGAAAAATCCAGTTTTCATCATGATAATGTGGGCGCTTTTACTTTCACCCACATTACCTCACTGTCTTTTTGAGCCTCTGCTTTC
>PDWI01007865.1_pt1 | contig 12742 bp, 12 predicted proteins | sample 1430891 | NCBI WGS metagenome assembly PDWI01 (sample SAMN01162508, study PRJNA174530) | Oral metagenome, whole genome shotgun sequencing project. | biome: Marine environment; feature: Marine mammal; material: Swab sample of the gingival sulcus; isolation source: swab sample of gingival sulcus... | reverse complement strand
AACCGATGAAATAGTATTTGGTAGCCTCAGATGTATTCCAGCAATCAATTGGACTAAATGTTACTCATCTCACGCTACTTACTTTAACAACAAAAACGCTTCTATTAAAAACAGCGGCGTTTTTTATTGAGTATGATTTATCTATCCCATTGCCTTTTAAGGTCAGTGATACAAAGCTAACCATTTTGTGATACAGTAAGCCTAGTTCACAAACTCAGGATACGCTTCCATACCACACTCATGGATATCGGCACCATCATATTCATGTTCATCACTAATACGTAAACCAACGGTTTTCTTCAAAACAAACCAAACCACAGAACTGGTAACAAACACCCATAAAAAGATAACGACCGCACCAATTATCTGCCCCTGTAATGTCGCTTCTGCATTGGTAATAGGCACAATTAACAAAGAGTACAGACCAACGACACCATGTACAGACAATGCTCCCACAGGGTCATCTAGCTTTAGTTTATCAAACATTAAAATAGAGAAAAATACAATTATGCCAGCCACCATACCAAAGACTGTTGCTTGAAGTGGTGTTGGTGTTGATGGCTCAGCCGTGATCGCAACCAAACCTGCTAACACGCCGTTTAACAACATGGTTAAATCTGCTTTGCCAAATACCATACGAGCAACCAGTAACGCCCCAATAGCACCACCACACGCGGCTGCATTAGTATTGACAAACACCATGGCAACTGAATTAGCACTAGCAATATCGCTCAGTTTTAAAACCGAACCACCGTTAAAGCCAAACCAACCTAACCATAAAATAAACGTACCCAAAGCCGCCAACGGCATATTTGCCCCGGGCATGGCTCGCACTTCACCGTTTTTACCATATTTACCTTTACGAGCACCTAAAAATAGAACCCCGGATAAGGCTGCCGATGCACCCGCCATATGTACGATGCCTGCACCGGCAAAATCACGAAAACCATAACGATCGTCAAGATTAATACCAAAGATGCCCTCTGATCCCCATGTCCAACTACCCTCAATAGGATAAATAACTCCCGTCATAATGATGGCAAATATAAAGAATATCCACAGTTTCATTCGTTCAGCAACAGCTCCAGAAACGATAGACATTGCTGTTGCGACAAACACTACTTGGAAAAAAAAGTCCGATGCCATGGAGTACACCGAATCACCATCAAAACCATTGTTAGCAGAGGCTGTTAACGCATCAGCAACCACGCTGTCACCAGTGGGCAAACCGCTCAAAAACCAGCCACCACCATACATCAAATGATAGCCAAAAAACAAATACATGGTGCAAGCAATGGCAAATAACCCAACGTTTTTTGCCAAAATTTCGGTGGTATTTTTAGCACGTACCAGCCCAGACTCAAGCATCGCAAAGCCTGCTGCCATCCACATGACAAATGCACCGCAAACTAACAAATAAAAAGTATCAATCGCGTACTGCAATTGAAAAATTTGGTTCTCCACACTTTCCCCCTTGAAAGCCAATTAGAACATTAATTAATTGTAATTAAAGAGACTCATTAAGTACTAATTAGATGGCATCAGCACCCGTTTCACCCGTACGAATACGAATCACTTGCTCAAGTGGTGAGACAAAAATTTTACCATCACCGATTTTACCAGTGCTGGCCACACTCATAATTGCCTCAATCGCTGGTTCAACCATATCATCAGGTAACGCAGCTTCAATTTTCATTTTTGGTAAAAAGTCCACAACATACTCAGCACCCCGATATAGCTCAGTATGCCCTTTTTGTCGTCCAAACCCTCTAACCTCAGTCACGGTAACACCTTTCACACCAATTTCTGATAAAGCTTCTCGCACATCATCCAGTTTAAAAGGTTTTAAGATTGCAGTAACTAGTTTCATCATTTCATTCCTTATGGTTAAACAATCAACATCATGGATACTTATCTTAGTCCTAGGTCTTCAAGATACGTGCCACCACATTCAAGGGGGAAAGAAGATGTGGGAAATTTAACTTGTGACACAGACGATAAATAACGCAATAACGACCTATTATAGCGGATTATTGAAAATAATGGGAAATTGAATTTTATCCCTTTTTATTTACATCATATCCATCAACTCATATCATAAAATGATTGAAATTAAGCAAATTGTATTAAAATAGTGCAATATGCTTATTTTTTATAAAACTGTTATTAGCATTAACAAATATATAACTCTAATGTAATTTTCTACTAACACAATATTCTATAAATAGAGTATGATAGAAACTGTCAATTGTTTTATTTGTATAGACTAAGAGGGAAATCCATGAAAAAATTATTTTTATTAACAGCCGTTGCTTGCTCAGTAGGCTTAGCAAGCTATGCCAATGCTGATGATTTTGTAGAAGGTAAAGACTATCGAGTCGTTACCAACCCAGATAAGATTACCGGCGATGCTATCATCGTCCGTGAATTTTTTTGGTATGGCTGCCCGCATTGTTATCATCTTGAACCTGCCTTAAAAAAGTGGAAAGCAAACAAGCCTGCTGATGTTGCTTTTTTTAGCACACCTGCAGCGGTCAATCCTGTTTGGGAAAACAGTGCCCGTGGCTTTTATGCCGCTCAGCTGATGGGATACCAAGATAAAACTCATGACAAGCTATTCAGTGATGTATTCCGTAACGCAAAAGTCAATCAAGCCATTGCTGGCTCTAGTCGTAAAGCAATCATTAACTGGTACGCCTCTCAAGGGTTAGATAAAGATAAGTTTACCAGTACGATGGACTCATTTGCAGTGAACACTAAGATTTCTCGTAGTAATGCAGGGGCAAAACGCTATCAAATTACCGGCACGCCTGCGGTCGTCGTACAGGGCAAATATGTGGTATCAGCAGCTCCAGATAAGATACCTGCAGTCATTGACTTTTTGGTAGATAAAGTTCGTAAAGAGAAAAAGAAGTAACAGTATAGTTCGGCAGTGATGCTACTGTTACTGTTTAAGTCGCACAAAAAACAAAGCTCCAATACGCTGATTGTATTTGGAGCTCTATTTTAGGAGTTGTCTATGAAAAAGTGTTCCAAAGTACCGCTGTCAAATGGGAACCCACGAACCATAAGGTTCAAGGCGGACACATCAACACCTCTACAGGTTTCCTGATACATCGCAAGCAATGCAGGCATACACACCAAGGTGTTAGTTAACGCATCCTAGATATGATATTATCGGCTCAGGGAATAATCACTGACTGGCAAATACCTTAGAACACTGTTATTATATGCCTTTTATACTGCTTTTTCAAGCTACAAGAGATATAAATCAATGACAAACAATAGCCAAATCACCAGTGCACAGCACAGCACCTCTGCATCCGCTCCTATCTCCATCACCCCACCACAACCAACCCTCCGCAATCCCCCAGCAGCAACTGGTGAGATTACCGATCTACTTAGCCTTATGGCACGCCTGCGTACTGATTGTCCATGGGATATAAAACAAACAAATCACAGTCTTATTCCTTATGCTATTGAAGAAGTTTATGAGCTGATAGAGGCGATACAAGCAGATTATGCAGACGGACATATCGATGATGAGGACATCAAAGGAGAATTAGGTGATGTGTTGCTACAAGTCGTCTTTCATTGCCAACTCTATGCAGAGCAAGGACGCTTTGGGCTGGCTGAAGTAATAGAAAACTTACAGCAAAAGCTAATCCGTCGTCACCCGCATGTCTTTGATAAAAAGAACTTACCTGATGAAGAAGCGGTTAAACAACGCTGGGATGAAATCAAAGCGGAAGAAAACGCAGAAAAAATCGCTCGAGGAAAGCACATCAGCCAATTAGATAAGGTCAAAGCGGGCAGTGCTTTAATGCAAGCTCAAGGACTACAAAAGCATGCAAGCAAATTAGGCTTTGATTGGGATGATGTCGCTGATGCACTAGACAAACTCGAAGAAGAAGTTGCCGAATTAAAAGCCATTTTGCCCAAAGGTGGTAGCAAACCCAGCGAAACCGAAAAACAAGCCTTAGAAAAAGAACTTGGCGACTGTATATTCGGCGTAGTGAATGTAGCTCGTAAACTGAATATTGATGCAGAAACGGCAACCCTAACTTGTGTACATAAATTCCGCTCTCGATTTGCCTTTATTGAGCAAACACTAGCCACACAAGGTAAAACCATAGAAAACTCCACATTGGCAGAAATGGATGAACTATGGGAATTAGCCAAAAACTTTGAAAAATAACAGACTTTGAAGAAATAAATGCAACCCAGCGACCGACAAACCAGTCCATCATTTTGCTTAAATCCGGTTTTTTTAAAGCTCTGGTGCTTACTATGTCTGAATCTATTAATGGTCAACCATCTGCACGCTGATAGTGACAAAAAAACCGCCTGCTTTGTCGATGCCAAAACTGCCTATGCCTATTTACTAACACAACACCAGCCACAAGCAACTTCTGACATCCCTACCAGTAATACCATCAACATCAATAGCGCAAGCGAAGCTGAACTAGTGACACTAAAAGGTATCGGTAGTAAAAAAGCTCAAGCAATTATCGACTATCGCAACACCATGGGCGACTTTGTTAGCCTTGATGAATTAACAGACGTTAAAGGCATTGGTAAAAAAACACTCGAAAAAAACCGCCAGCGTTTAAGCCTGGATTAACGTTTAAGTTCAGATTCAACTTAAGCGTGTTGAAAGCCAACAGGGAATGTTCAACACGCTTAAATGCACTTTAGGATTTTTTATTGCCTACCCAAGACAACGCAAATACCATCACTGCTCCTATTACCATTAATAATAAAGACGAGCCCCACTCTGCACCGGTAGGATAGGCACTGGGCATCACATTATGGACAACCCCGTCCACTTCGACTTTCCATGGATAGATCTTCAATAATGAACCTGCAATAAAGCCTGTCAACAGTGCCAATGTTGCTTGATAATGATGATGCAACAACCATCTCAAAAACTTACTAAAGGTCAATAGCCCAATCAGCATCCCCATCATCACCACTGCCACAGTCGTTATGTCTCGAGTATGTATCGCTGTCAAAACTGCTTGATAGGCTCCTAACAATAACAAAATAAATGACCCCGATATCCCAGGTAAAATCATTGCACAAATAGCAATTGCTCCGGCAAAAAACAAGTAAAACAAACTAGGTGCACCTGTATTTAACTGTAGATTGACCATAGAAGCATAACTAATCGCCAACGCCATCAACATACCTAGGATAAATAAAACAACCTTTTGCCAATTCCAACGTTTAATTTCTAATGATAGCACCACCACAGTTGCCACCACCAAACCAAAAAACAACGACCAAATCTTTAATGGTTCAGCCACTAACAGATGGCTGATTGTTCCTGCTAACGTGGCAAAGCTTGTGGCAATCCCTAATAACAAGCATAACAAAAAGGTTGCATCAAGGTGTTGCCATACTTTCACCAACCCCTTAACCAGCCCATGCTCTCGCCATAATTGCCAGATTTGCATATCGACGCTACTCAATGCATCAATCAGACGACTATATACGCCGGTAATCAGAGCAATCGTACCACCAGACACACCTGGCACAATATCTGCCATACCCATGGCAATACCTTTTAAATAAACAACAAACAGTGTCATCACACTATCTGATTGTTCGTTGTTTGTTTTTTTATCTGTTTTTGTAGCATCTTGCGTTGTTCGATTCACCGTCATAGTAGCTTCCCATACCCTAGAGCATATAGCACCCCTTCTAGCCCCGTACAATTAATGGCTACATCTGCTTTTGCCTGTACAATCGGTTTAGCACGATAAGCAAATCCTAAGTTTGCCTCTGCCATCATCGCTAAGTCGTTTGCTCCATCGCCGATACAGATCACTTCTGATAAATCCACGCCCTGTTGTTTAGCAATATGTTTAACCAGCTCTGCTTTACGTTGTCCATCTACAATAGGTTGACTGGCTTCACCAATGACCTTACCTTCCTCAACCATTAATCGATTGGCATGATATTCATCTATGCGTAGTTGACCAGCAATGTGCTGTGCAAAATAACCAAAGCCTCCCGAGACCAATACTGTGTGATACCCCATCGCATTGAGTATCGCAAGCGTTGTTTTAGCACCTGCTGACAGTGTTAAGTTATCGTTAATTTCATCTAGCACCTCAGCACAAGTCCCATGCAATAAGCGTAAGCGTTGAGCAAACGACTCACTAAAATCTATCTCCCCACGCATGGCTGATTCAGTAATTTCATTCACCTTATCCCCTATCCCAACTGCCTTCGCCAACTCCACAATCACTTCTTGCTCAATCAAGGTAGAATCCATATCAAAACAGGCAATCTTATGCACTTGTAATAAGTCACGAATCGGCAACAAATGACAGTCATAAGCTTGTACCGGTAAGGCTTGTTGTAGATAGTGAGTCAATTGCTCATCCAGTACATGTCCCATTGCGGTGCGTTTGTCTTCGCTAATTTTATTTTGTCGCATTTGGTTAGAATGAGGATATAACACATAACGTAATACATCCACATCAGCGACCCTATCCAGCGTCACGTCAATATCCACATCACCTAATACAGAAGCCACAAAACCACTATCAGACTTATCATAACCATCAACATCAACTGCTCCCCAGCCTGCTGGCGTTTGTGACTGCTCTGCCACCCATTCATTAATTAGCGATTGTATGGATGCGGTGGATTCAGCCATCGACTTGTTGACTACCACAATCATGGCAAAGATTGGATATTGACACAGCGCCTCAACATTACTATCTATCTCATCAGTGGCTAGCAATGCCGACCGCCACGCCTGCATGGTACTATGATTATAACTGACACTATCTGTTGAAGTGCTTGAATAAGTTGGACTGATTGGATTGGTTGGAGTACTCATAGTGGGGATTTTCCTTAGCTAAAAAATTGTATCTATCACTCTCTACCACATAGTATAGAACAAACTTTATGCTTTGTTACTATTTTTTTTTGTTAAATACAGGCAAACTATAGCATATATTGCCAATTCGTGATAATGTTAGCGTTTTTAGTTAGTTGCGTAGTTTATAGACCTTCTACAGCGTTCATTACCCAATTTATTTAACAGCCTAGCCAACAATGACCTATTTAGCTCCGAGACAACGACTTTTTGCAATTATTATTTTAATCAGTTTTTGTTTACACATCTTATTATTAACCTTTTTTACTGTCACGCAAACTAATAAAAACCGTATCTATAAAGGCGAACGCATGCTGACTCACATTGTGAATGAGTCTCGTCTTGCCATCACTAACAAAGATAGAGTGGGTCTAAGTGTTATCGCTAATCGCTATGCCAATGAATATGATGTCAATGCCATCATCATTCGCAACTTAAAAGATGAAATCTTAGTACAAGTCGGCAATGCGCCGATGCAACAAGGAGAGACGATTAAAAAAATCGCCACCGAAAATGATGTCATCATAGGTAATATAGAGCTAACAATGAAGTCTGCTGATACCAGCGAAATAATCAAAACCCTCTGGCCGTTTATTTTAGGTTCTTTTTTTATCCATGTGATTTTATGGTTGCTTTATCGACAGTTTGCTCGTCCTGATCGAGCACAAATACATGCCATCAGTCAAGGGATTCACGATTATTACCAACAGGAATATCCACAGATGGTGCAAGGCGAATCAATCACCACTGATGCGCATGCCATTTACGAGCCTGACAATCAGTCATTCTCTCTTGACGGACATCACTCAGATGAATTCGATACAGGTCTACAAGGCAATGCACAGTTACAGAGTGATGTTGCACAGCCAACAAAGCATCCTTTAACTCAGAAAAAAGTATTCGCTGAGTTAACGAGCTATATTCAAAAACAACACACTCAAGCACAACAGACAACCCTATCGAATCATACAAACACGAAAGTCGATAAAGATAGCACAACGCCTAGTTCACAATTGCAAAAAATAGCGACAAACACAGCCCTCAATAATCCAACGACTGAGCTAACCGAGACGAATAAGTCAAGTGGTAGCGCTCATACAACAGAACTAACAACCATTACAAAACAAAATACCGAACAGGATAAGTCTGTCAACTTAAGCATATCTAAAACCGATAACACTGCGACCGACAATACTACAAACGCTACAGATAAATTTGACATTACAAAGCCGTCACAGTTAGACACAAACTTAACAGACACAAGCCTAGCAAATACAATCCCAAAACAAGCAACAGCTGACCCAACCCAGCTGCCATCCGTTCGGTCTCCTAACCACACAGCGAACCGGTTAAGTATTGACAGTGCCATTGATGACTCTGTACAAGATGATTTTCATCTTGTCAGCACCAATAAACTAAGACTGTATTTTCGCTACGTCGATAGCCACAACTTACTTGCTAAACTGTCACCAGCGGTTGCTGATCCGTATTTCCAACTTTGTACCCAACTATTAAAACAGGCCATCAAGTCGTTGTTAAAAGATGATAGCTTTAAAGAAATAAAACTGGTCAATACCCCAAAGTTTAGCCATCAAGGGGCAATGGTCGAATTCGCTGTTGATGGCAACAATCAACAAGCCCAACAAAAGCTAACACTAGCCAGCGTGATGCTCGCCATTTTGTACAGGATGCTCAATCAGATTATTTATGATAAGCATAGAGAACTCGGCAGGTTTGCGCTAACCATGTCGATTGGTATCAGTTATATCGAACGAGAAAGTGCGATGAAGCAACTCATGAAGCACCATAGTAAGGGACATGATATTGTTTTATTATTAACAAAACCAACACTAACATTCTTACAAGACTACATCAGCCTACGCCGTATCAATTACCCAACCAATGTTGCTCAACGTGAATGTGCTTATGTGGATAAAGTTGATGAAAATCTATTGCAAGCTCTCAGCTATATACGCAATTCTGTACTTAGAATTGATGAGTAAGTGATGAGCAAATATGGACAAATGAAGCAAATCAACAATGATAAGTTGACAGATATTTAAGAATATTATATAAGATAACAAAACATACAAATACCTTATCAACAATCATCAACTTTAAACAAGACACTTGCTTTAATAAATTTGATAAGTTAGGATTAGTTCAAGTTGTAGTTAACACAAAACCAATGATAATCAAACCATAACACAGGAGCCTATATGAGTAACCTTGATGATGACTTTGAAGATGACTTCGAGGCAGATGAAGATCAAGATGCAAAGTTAGCCGAAGAAGCGGAATCACAAGAAAAAGGCAAAAGAACCAGTCTAGAAAAACGTCGTCTCATTGATCATTTACTTGAAGAAAAGCGTCTTGCCCGTGAATTACAAGACGATTTAGATGACGACTTAGATAGTCTCGATGACGATTTTGATGACTTTGATGATTAACAACAACATAATAGCAAGCACGCTTAGGTAACCTTATGAACATACAAGACAGTCGTCAACAACTATTTAATTTTTTAGATTCTGATGCGAATGAATCTGGCTTAAATAGCATTGCTACTCATGGTTTTTTAACCGCTACTGTGGTAGGAAGACCTTTAAACAATTGGCTAGAAGTGCTGTTTGATGGACAGCTGAGCAACATTGATGAAACCATTCAGCTAGCACTCATTCATTGGCAACAAGAGCTGGTCGTGCAGCTTAAAAATGAACAACCCATTGAATTGCCTTTGCATGATGATACGGTTGATTTTTCCATGGATTCTGATATTGCTAGCTGGGCAATCGGCTTTATTGACGCCATGTATGCTGAATCTGCCGATGATTGGTTTGATAATCCAGACAGTGAAGACGACGTTGCCATGCTCACACTACCTATGATCGTATTAAGTGGTATTGATGAGGAGGATGAGACCTTGCAAGAGCTAAGATCTGATGAAGATATGCTTGCTCAGATGGCAAATAGTATTGAACCGAATCTAACCGAGCTATTTTTATTATTCCACACTCAGGACTAGAAATACTCAAAAACAAAGTCTAATCTAAGTGGCTAATATAGTTAGGCAATTAATCAGCTGCGCATTAAAATATTAAATAAACAAATAGTTAACCATAAAAAGCGATACGAATCATGATGACTTTTCAAGAATTAATTTTAACCCTCCAAGACTATTGGGCAAAACGTGGCTGTGTGGTACTACAGCCTTATGACTTAGAGATGGGAGCAGGGACATTTCATACTGCGACTTTTTTACGCTCATTAGGTCCTGAAAAGTGGAACTCCGCTTATGTACAGCCCTCTCGCCGTCCAACTGATGGTCGTTATGGCGAAAACCCCAACCGTTTGCAACACTATTATCAGTTCCAAGTGGTGTTAAAGCCGAATCCGCCAAACATTCAAGAGCTATATTTAGACTCATTACGTGCGATTGGCATTGATCCTTTAGTACATGACATTCGTTTTGTTGAAGATAACTGGGAATCACCAACACTCGGGGCTTGGGGCTTAGGCTGGGAAATTTGGCTAAACGGCATGGAAGTCACTCAGTTTACTTATTTCCAACAAGTTGGCGGTATTGAATGTTTTCCTGTCACCGGTGAGATTACCTATGGTCTAGAACGTCTGGCCATGTATATTCAAGGGGTAGATAGCGTTTATGATCTAGTCTGGACAGATGGTGAGTTCGGTAAAGTCACGTATGGCGATGTGTTCCATCAAAACGAAGTGGAGCAATCTACTTATAACTTTGAGCATGCTGATGTACCGAAGATGTTTGAGCTGTTTGACTTTTATGAACAGCAGGCAGATAAACTGGTTACTGAAAACTTACCACTCCCTGCTTATGAAATGGTACTAAAGGCCAGCCATACCTTTAACCTACTAGATGCTCGCGGGGCGATTTCAGTCACCGAACGTCAACGCTTTATTCTACGTGTGCGTACCCTTGCCCGCAAAGTAGCAACCAGCTATGTCCAATCTCGTGCAAAATTAGGCTTCCCATTGGCAGAAGAAGCTCACCGTCAAGAAGCATTGGATAAGTATTTACCAAAAGAAGAGTAGGATCTGTTGAGCATTGGTATCTATCAGCTTTACCAGCGTGAGTGGCAAGTTAAACGCCACAGAATGCAATGGCTTTATGCTTTGGTGCTATTTTTACTAATCATTACCCTATTCCCATTGGCAGTTGGTACAGAGACTCTGTGGTTACAGAGGCTGGGTGTACCGGCTGTATGGATTGCCTGTTTACTCTCGTTAGTCATTGGTATAGAGGACTTGTTTCGTCCCGAGCTCGATAATGGCACTCTAGCTCAATTAGTGGTGAGTAAGACGCCTCTTGCGCTGTGGGTATTGATACGTTTATCCATCCATTGGTTGTTTAGTGCAGGCATGATTGCTATTTTAAGCCTGTTAGTTGTGCCTTTGTTTCACCTATCGTGGTCGCAAGCAGGTTTGTTAATGCTATCCATCATCCTCTCAACACCATTATTACTAATGTTCTCCAGCGTTGCCAGTGCATTGACTTTATCACTCAAACATAATGCCCTGCTTGTCCCACTCATTGCCCTACCCTTACAACTGCCTGTATTAATTTTTGCAACGGGGACAATTGATTTATACAACACAGGTCTTAATTACCTACCTACCTTAGCACTACTATTAGCTGGCAGTATCCTAGCAATATTGTTTGCACCTTGGATTATTGCTTATATTTTAAAAATGGCATGGCTAAGCTAGTGTCTGTTGAATGAAGCAGGCATAGATACCATCTTAAAAATTATCAGTAGCATTAATCTCAAAAATGGTAATAAATTAGTGGTATTTTAAGGGTTTATTATAAGATAGGAAGTAGTCTTGAACTCTCTCAAGTAAATTCGTAATATTTTACTATTTTTATTTACTTCTTTAATTTTTTATGTTAAAAACATTGAAGAAAATGTAGTTTTTTTGTTTCTATTCAGTTCAGTTTGTTATCAAAGTAAAAATGCACAAGGGATGATGTTTATGAGTAATTTAGTTTTGCAAGTTGTTAATCAAATAAATGTAGAAAATTTACAAGCCATTGAATTAGTTCCAAATAAAAGAATTACCATAAAAACTGAGCCAAATATTAATTATTTAGTCGTGGAACAAACCACTCAACGGTCGCCTGTGTTTCTTAGTTTAAAAAGGAATGGTGGTAACTTAATTATCAAATGTGATAATGGTTCTGAAGTTGTTATTGAAGACTATTATAACATTGAGAATAATCAATTAATTGGTGTTTTGAATGCTGAATATTATAATTACAACACAACTAGTTTAACTGATTTATCAGAATTTACTAATATTGAGTTACTTGAAAATGGAGATAAACACATAGAACCGTGGTGGTATGCTGATTCGTCAGAGAGTTTTTCTATACCTTTAATAGCCGGCTTAGCAGGTTTAGGTTTGGTCGGCTTAGCCGCAGGAGGTGGTTCTGGAAAATCCTCAATTAAAGACCAACAAGGGACTTCACCAGAGGTAAATACTAATAACAATCCAACTAGCCAAAATACTACCATCAAAATAGAAGAAGATACAACCAAAACAGGTAAATTAGCCGTAGCAACAGATATTGATGGTGACAGTCTTACTTATACCTTAAAAAATCAAGCAAGTAATGGGCAAGTAGAAGTAACAGCTGATGGTAGTTATACTTATACACCAAATGCTAACTTTAATGGTTCTGATTCGTTTACTTATACCATTAGTGATGGTAAAGGCGGAGAGATCATAAAAACAGCAAGTGTAACGGTAAGCAACGTCAATGACAAACCAACCGCAGAAGACACAACAATAAGTACCAATGAAGACCAA
>PDWI01033471.1_pt1 | contig 12747 bp, 10 predicted proteins | sample 1430891 | NCBI WGS metagenome assembly PDWI01 (sample SAMN01162508, study PRJNA174530) | Oral metagenome, whole genome shotgun sequencing project. | biome: Marine environment; feature: Marine mammal; material: Swab sample of the gingival sulcus; isolation source: swab sample of gingival sulcus... | reverse complement strand
TTCGACAACTCGGTGCTGGCCGCCGACATCACCGCACCCGCGCAAGGCAAGGTGGCCGAATTGCTCGCCCCCTTTGCGGATTCGCTGGTGCCCGGCGTGCTGGAGGGCTATGCGCTGCCGGTCTCGGACGGGTCGGAGCGCAACCGGCGCGGCATTGCGCGGGCGTTGGAACTGATGTCCGAGGCGGGCTACACCATCGACAACGGGGTGATGACCGGCCCCGACGGCGCGCCCTTCACCTTCGAGATCCTCGTCAGCCAGAACGCCACCGAGAGCCGGCAGATCATCGAGATCTACGCCGCCGCGCTGGGGCGTCTGGGCATCACCCCGACCGTCACGGCGGTGGATTCGGCGCAATACACCGAGCGCACCAAAGCGTTCGATTTCCAGATGGCGCCCTACGTGCGCGGCCTGAGCCTGTCGCCCGGCAACGAGCAATACCTTTACTGGGGGTCGGAAAAGGCCGACGAGCCGGGGTCGCGCAACTGGATGGGGGTGAAAAGCCCGGCCATCGACGCGATGATCGGGGCGTTGTTGACGGCGCAGAGCCAGGAAGATTTCCGCGCCGCTGCCAAGGCCCTCGACAGGCTGCTCACCGCGGGGCGCTACGTGATCCCGATCTGGTATTCCAACGAGAGCCACATCGCCCACCGGCGCGAGCTGCATTTCCCCGAGCACATCCCGATGTATGGCGACTGGCTGGGCTTCCAGCCCGAGCTTTGGTGGTGGGAGGAGTAGTCAGGGAAAGCGTCGCCGCGCGGCGACGCTCCCCGCGAGCGCGCGCTCGCGGGGCCCTGCTCCTTCAGGCTTCGTTCGGCAGGAGCAGCGAGGCGTCGCCGTAGCTGAAGAAGCGGTATTCCTCGGCGATAGCATGGGCGTAGACCTCCGCCATCCGGTCCAGCCCCATCAGCGCCGAGACCAGCATCATCAGGGTCGATTTCGGCAGGTGGAAATTGGTCATCAGCGCGTCGGCCATGCGGAAGGTGAAGCCGGGGCGGATGAAGATGTCGGTCGGGCCGCGCCACGGGGCGATCTCGCCCGGCCCGCTGGCGGCGCTCTCGATCAGCCGCAGGGCGGTGGTGCCGACCGGGATGACACGCCCGCCGACGGCTTTCGTGGCGTTCATCGCGGCGGCGGCTTCACGCGTGACCTGCCCCCATTCGGCGTGCATCCTGTGCGCGGTGAGGTCGTCGGACTTCACCGGCAGGAAGGTGCCCGCGCCGACGTGGAGCGTGACGAAAGAGACCGCCACCCCGCGCGCGGTGAGCGCGTCCATGAGCGGGGCGTCGAAATGCAGTGAGGCGGTAGGCGCGGCGACGGCGCCGGTGTTGGCGGCCCAGATGGTCTGGTAGTCGATGCGGTCCTGCGCGTCGGCCTTGCGGCGGGCCTCGATATAGGGCGGCAGCGGCATGCGACCGGCTTCGGCCAGCGCCGCGTCGAACGCGTCGCCCGCGAGGTTGAACGCGAGATGCGCCTGCCCTTCGGCGATGCCGGTCACCTCCGCCGTGAGCGCCCCGGAGAAGTGGACCGTCTCGCCCACACGCAGCTTGCGCAGCGGTTTGACCAGCGCGGTCCAGCCGCCATCGGCGCTCCGCCTCCCCGCGACGGCGCACCCCCTGAAGGCGGGCCGGGATGACGCGGGTGTCGTTGAGCACCAGCCTGTCGCCGGGCCTGAGCAGCGTGGCGAGGTCTGTCACCACGCGGTCTTGCAGCGTGGTCGGGGTTGCCACCAGCAGCCGCGCCGACGAGCGCGGACGGGCCGGGCGCGTGGCGATCAGGCGTTCGGGCAGGTCGAAGTCGTAGTCCGACAGGCGGCTGCCGCGCGGGGCATTGGAGGACATGCTCATTCTCCGGGTGTCGTGGGGGGCGCGCGGCGGAAGATCTCGCGCAAGACCCCCGGTGTCAGGATCGACAGCGGGTTCACGCTGACCTCGGGCTCCTCGGCCGAGCCCTTCAGCGTGAAGTTGAACCCCACCAGCCCCTCGCCGTCGCGTGCGCTGACGATGCGGCCCAGCACGTTGAGGATGTAGAGCGGCGAGACGACGCCCTGCATGTCGATCGTTTCGCTTTGCAGGTTGTAATAGCCGTCCATCGAAATGCCGAGCGAAGCGCCGACCGCGGCGGAATGGTAGAGGGTGAGCGTATCGGGCGAAAGGCGGAAGCGCCCCTGGACCTCGTCGAAACCGATCCCCTCGACGCCTTGCAACTGGTCGATCAGGCCGACAAGGGAGATGACCGACAGCAGCTCGGCCATGGTTGACGCATCGACCACCCGCGTCCTGGAAATCGTGAATTCGCCCTCGTAGACACCCTTCACGCCGACCGGCGCGAGGATCATTTCCAGATCGCCGCCGCGCGCTGTCTCGAACACCCCGGCCCCGCGCAACACCGCGCCCGCGTCGGAACTGCGGATGCGCACGGCGACGCCCTTGGCGGTCTGGGCGACGGTGCCGTTGACCGGCCCGCCATTGCGCACGAAGCCGGTGAAGGTGCCGCTCATGCCGCTGGAAATGTCGAGGTCGGCCTTCAGGTTGTTGATGGTGATCCCTTCGGAGACGACAAGCCTGTCGAGCGCGGCGGTCAGGGGGGCACGCAGCCCCGACTGGGAGGAAGACCGGTTGCTGCTTGTCACGGTGGCGTAGCGCATGTCGACCGTCCCGCCGGGGACCGAGATCGCCAACGGGCGGTTCGGCCCCTGCCCCGTCAGCACGACCGGCGCATCCAGCCAGGAGCCGATGCGGACCCTGTCGAAACGCGCCACGTCAAGCCCGCCGCCATTGGCGCGCGTCGTGGCGCGGCCCGTGGCGCGCAGGCCCGCGACATTGATGGACAGGGCGGTGACGCTGGGGGCGGATTCATCGAGCAGAATCGTCATCGACAAGGCCCCCTTTGCACGGGCGGATTTCGACCAGCCGGTGCCCGGGATCTTCATCGACAGCCCGGCGAGGTCGGAGGTCATCTCCATCACCGGCGGGCTGCCGTCGCTCGGCAGCGTCATCGTGTAGCGCGACCGGGCCGCGCCCGACACCATGTCGGCGATGCCGTCCATGCCGAACTCGCGCAACGAGGCCGGGTTGATCTCGAAGGTGCCGTCGATGCTCGCCTCGCCGCTCTTTGCGGCGACAATCGGCATGTGCCAGGCCCCGGTGGCCTCGGCCTGACCGATCCGCACCGGGCCGCTCAGTTCGATGCCCTCGTGGGTCGCTTTCAGGGCCAGCCTCTCTGCCTTCAGGAGCTTGCCGTCGATGAGGCGGTCGGAACGCATCTGCGTGACCACCCCGTCGAGATCGTAGCGCACCTGCGCGGGATCGACCTTTTCGCCGTATTCGGGCACCGGGGCCGACACGACCCCGGCAACCGAGATTTCGCCCCGCGCCACATCCGGCCCATGTTCGGACCTCTTGAAAATGTCGAAGGGGGGCAGGTCCAGCAGGCTGAGGGCGCCGCGCAACGGGCCTTTCATCCGAAAATCGGTTACGCCGACCTTGTTTCGGATCGGCAGGTTCGACACCCGATAGGTCAGGCCCGAGACATCCATCACGTTCCCGTCGGGCGCGGTGACCGTGGCGCGCTCGGCCACGATCGTGATCTGCTCGGGGCCAAGGGTCTGATAGCCGGTCTCGATCTCGACCGGCGGAAAATCGCGCCAGATCAACACTTTCGCATCGGACAGTGCAACGGTGCCATACATCCTCAGGGGGTCGCCCGGCGCCATGCGCCAGGCCAGCCGCCCGTCGGAAGCATTCACCTCAAGCGCGTGGTCGGTAAACCATGCGCGCGTTGCAACCGACTTGTTCAGCGGCCACAGCGCCAGGATCTCTTCGCGGTCGGCGGTGTCGAACTCGGCGTCGAGCGCGATCTGCCAGCCTTCCGGCAGGGCCGACAGCCTGCCCGACCCCACATGGCGGTTCTCGCCGCGGAAGATGACGGCCTGCCCCACGTCGATCACGAAGGGGTCGAGCTGGACGCGGATGTCGAACAGGCCCCGGTCCAGCGTCAGGGGCTGTTCAAACATCCCCTCGGGGTTCAGCTCGGCCTGTTTCAGGGTGAACTGCCCGATGTAGCTGCCCGGCCAGCCGTTGCGGTAGTCGGTCATGTAGACATGCCCCTCGCCGCGAACGGTGCCGAGGTCGGAGCGCACCGACGCGCCCTGAAAGTTGATTCGCTGGTCGTCCGGGTCGTAGTCGAGATAGACCTTGGCACCGTCGAAACTGGCGGGCGTGGCGCCCGGTGTGGGCGACAGCGCGCCGGTGCCGAATTCCATCGTGCCGGCGAGGTCGGCGATGGCGCCGGTGCGGTCGAGCGTGGTGCGCAGCGCCCCGGAGATCGGCGCATCGAGCACCGACAGGAAGGCCAGCGCCGGGGTCTGGGCGGCGATGTCACGCGCGGCGGCGTTGTCGAAACGCACCGCGAGGCTGGCCTCGGAGGTGGTGCGGTCGCTGCGGAAGCTGATCTCGGTGCTGGCGAGGTTCTCCGTCATGTTGAACACGTCGAAACGCAGCACCGAGTCGATGAAACTGTCGGAAGGGGTGATTTCAAGCCGCCCGTCCGTCACCTGCCACAGACGCCCCGAGCGCGCGTCTTCCAGCGTGATGGTGAGGTCGGTTGCCTCGATGCGGCGCGTGTGGCGCAGCAGCCCCGCGTTGAACTGGGCGTCCAGCAGGTCGAGCAAGGCGCCGAGGTCGCCCTTTGTCCCGTCCGCCCGCCCCATGCTCAGGGCGAAAGAGCCGTCGGTGAAGCGCCGCAACACGCCCTGCGCACCCTGGAGCCGCAGCACGGTCAGCTCCAACCGCCCCAGCAGCGCCGGGCCGATGCGAAAGCCCCCCTCGATCCCGTTGAGCTGGGCAATCTCCAGCCCGGTTTCGTCGCGCAGCCCGACGCCCACCAGCCGCAGCTTGGGGCGTCCCTGCGGCGTGACGCCGAATTCGACCTGCCGCAGCGACACCTGGCCCGACGGCAAAAGCGCATTGATCCGCGCCTCGGCACGTTCGCTGAACCAGTCTGGCAAGACCACCACGCGCCCGGTGAACGACATCGACGCCAGCGCGAGGAAGGCCGCGAACAGCGTGATCGCCACCACCGACCAGATCGACAGGTGCCAATGCAGCGCACGCGGCCGCCACCGCTCACGCGGGGCGTCCTCGGCACCTGTCTCTACGGGCGTGGTCTCGCTCATTCCGGCTCCGTCCGAAACTCCGTTCGGCTTTTCATTCCGCGCCGAACGACTTAGACCCCGTGCTTAAGCGATCACAGGAAGGAAGTGAAGCAATGACAGCCCAACCGCTCGAAACCGGCACCATCGCGCCAGACTTTGCCTTGCCGCGTGACGGGGGCGACATCCTGCGCCTGTCCGACTTCGCAGGCAAACCCGTCGTCCTGTTTTTCTACCCGAAAGCCTCGACACCGGGCTGCACCACCGAGGCGCGCGCCTTCACCGCGCTGAAGGCGGATTTCGAGGCGGCGGGGGCCGTGGTTCTGGGCATGTCGAAGGACAGCGTGAAGCGGCAGGAAAATTTCGCCGCGAAGCAGGAGCTTTCCGTGCCGCTGCTCTCCGATGCCGAAACCGCGATTTGCGAGGCCTACGGCGTCTGGGGCGAGAAGAAAAACTATGGCCGCACCTACATGGGCATCACCCGCGCCACCTTCCTGATCGGGCCGGATGGCCGCATTGCGCGCGCCTGGCCGAAGGTGAAGGTCGCGGGGCACGCCGAAGAGGTGCTCGAAGCGGTGCGCGCGCTGTGACACTTTCGCTGGCGCAGATGGCCGATGCGGTGTTGCGCACCGCCGACGCCACGGAAAAGACCGCGCTGTCGCTGGATCATGCCGCCCGCTGGGCCGCATCGCGCGCCGCCGGGGCACCGCTGGAGATCGGCCACGCCACCCCGCCGGACCGCCCCTCCCGCCCGGAGCGGCCCGAACTGCTGGACCCGCGCGACGTGCCCCGCCGCCGTCCCGGCTCCGAGAAGGGGCGCATCGCCATCCTGCACGCGGTTGGGTCAAGTCCGCCGCGGAAGAATCGCGCCATTTCCAGCTCATCTGCGACGCGCTCGACGCCTATGGCAGCCACTACGGCGCCCTGCCCGCCCATGCCGGGATGTGGCGTGCGGCGGAAGACACCGCGCATGACCTGATGGGCCGGCTCGCCGTGGTGCCGATGGTGCTGGAAGCGCGCGGGCTGGACGTCACCCCCGGCATGATCACGCTGTTTGGCAAGGCGGGCGACACCCGGACCGTCGAGGCGCTGAAGGTGATTTATGCCGAGGAAGTCGGCCATGTGGCCTATGGCTCAAAATGGTTTCACTTCCTGTGCGGGCGTCACGAACTGGACCCGAAAGAGCAGTTTCACGCCCTCGTGCGGCGCTATTTCCACGGCCCGCTGAAACCGCCCTTCAACGAGGAAAAACGCGCCGAAGCGGGCCTGCCCCCCGATTTCTACTGGCCACTGGCGGTCAAATAGGCGGCTTCCCGCCAAAATTCGCAGCGCAAAACGAGAAAATCCACGGAAGATTGTTGCCTGATTCCAACACGCGGGCTATGGACCACCAGAATGTCGGGAGGGGGGCCCGGCACACGGGATGGGAACAACGAGGCAGGGCCTTGCTGAAGCAACTGGCGTATAGACTCAATCACAGGCTTGAGCGATTCTTCCCCGAGCAACGGGTTTTTCTGCGGTCCGAAGAGGGCACGCGCTACGTCATGCTCACGCCGCTGACGCAGCTTGCGGGCTGGATCGGTTCCGCGGCCTTCGTCGCCTGGGCGATCATTGCCACCGCGATCCTGCTGATGGATTCCATCGGCACGGGCAACGTGCGCGAACAGGCGCTGCGCGACCAGGCCCTCTACGAGGAACGCCTCCAGGTGATCGCCGCCGAGCGCGACAACCGCGCCGCCGAGGCCGCCGCCGCGCAGGCCCGTTTCGCGCTGGCTCTGGAACAGGTCTCGGTCATGCAGTCGCAACTGCTCACCTCCGAGGACCACCGCCGCGAGCTGGAAACCGGCATCAACGTGATCCAGTCGACCCTGCGCCGCACGATGAAGGAACGTGATGCGGCACGGGCCGAGACCGCCACGCTGCTGGCCGAGGCGGGCGGCGCGAACGGCCCGCTGTCACGAAGTAACCAGAGCACCGCCGACCAGCGTGTCGCGTTCCTCACCGCCGCGCTGAACACCACCGCCGCAGAGCGTGACGAGGCCCTGAGCCACGCGGCTGAGGCGGAAGAATACGCCGAGAACCTCGTCTTTGAGCGGCACCTGCGCGACGAGCGCAACGACCAGATCTTCCGCCAGCTCGAAGATGCCGTGACGGTCTCGCTGGAGCCGCTCGACGACATGTTCGAGGCCGCGGGCATGTCGGCCGAAAGCGTGCTCGACACCGTGCGCCGCGGCTATTCCGGCCAGGGTGGCCCGCTCCTGCCGATGATCCTGTCGACCAAGGGCGAAGACACCCCCGACCCCGACGCGCTGCGCGCCAACGCGATCCTCGGCGAACTGGACCGCATGAACCTCTACCGAATCGCCGCCGAGCAGCTCCCCTTCGGCATGCCGGTGAAAGGCTCGTTCCGCTACACCTCCGGTTTCGGCTACCGCTGGGGCCGCCTCCACGCCGGAACCGACATGGCCGGCCCGGTCGGCACACCGATCGTCGCACCCGCCGACGGGGTCGTCACCCACGCCGGCTGGAGTTCCGGCTACGGGCGCCTGATCAAGATCCAGCACGAGTTCGGCATCGAAACCCGCTTTGCGCATCTTTCGGCCATGAAGGTCAAAGTTGGCCAAAGAGTCTCGCGTGGCGAGCGAATTGGTGATATGGGGAATTCCGGTCGGTCCACTGGCCCACACCTCCACTACGAAATCCGCGTCGGCGGCGAACCCATCGACCCGATGATCTATATCAAGGCAGCAAGAGATGTTTTCTAAAAGCAGGATCAACGAACCCGGCCCCAAATCCGCCGAGAACGAAGCCAAACCCACCGCAGCCGCGCCGAAGCCGGCCATGCCCAAGCCTGCCGGAGGCGCCCCCGTGCCGCCGCCCGGCGCCAAGCCGAAGCCGCCGGCGTCGGCCCTCTCGCCCGACCTCATCGTCAAGGGCAACATGAAGTCGACCGGCGACATCGTCATCGAGGGCACCGTCGAGGGCGACATCCGTGCCCACACGCTCGTGGTCGGCGAAAGCGCCACGGTGAAGGGCGAAGTCATGGCCGACGACGTTGTGGTCAACGGCCGCATCATCGGCCGCGTGCGGGGCCTCAAGGTCCGCCTGACCGCCACCGCCCGCGTCGAGGGCGACATCGTCCACAAGACCATCGCCATCGAGAGCGGCGCCCATTTCGAAGGCTCCGTGCAGCGTCAGGACGACCCGCTCAACACCAATGCCGGCAAGAAGTTGCTGCCGGGCAAGGTCGACAAGTAAGCCACCCGCAGACATGCAAGACAGGCCGCGACCACGAGCGTCGCGGTCGCCGCGCGGCGACGCCCACGCGGGCGCGCGCCCGCGTTACGCCTCCGGGTCGGGTTCAAATAGCAGCGTGCGGCGGTAGAGGTGCCATGTGGCGTGACCCGGCACCCGCAGGACGATGAGCAGCCCGAGGAAGAAGGGCAGCAGCAGCGTCACCGCAATACCCCCCAGGGCAGAATCACGGTGAGGTTCTGCGTCACCACCTGCCTCGAGTGGATCATCGCGGGGGTCGCGGAAACACGGAGGCAACGCCCGCCCCCACCGCCGTTCCGAACAGCAACATCTGTATGCCCTCGGGCGAAAGGATTGTCGTCTGCCACTCCGCCGCAATGTTGGTCATCGGCGCGAGGCCGAGGAGCAGCGCGAAGATCATGTGGGCGATGAAGCCACCACCACCGTGGCCATCGACGGGCCTTGGCGATCTTTCTGGCGGTAGACCACGCGCAGCACGTTGGGCAGGCGCAGCGGTTCGCCCCGTTCGAGGTGGCGGCGCACGTCATACACCCCATGGCAAAGAACGGCGTCAGCAGCGGGAAGCCGAAGGCCAGCGGGACGATCGAAGAACTCTGGTCGAGCCGTTCGAGTGCGAAGGCGAGCTACAGCCCGCCGACCACGAAGAAACTGGCGAAGAACAGCCCGTGCAGCGGGGTCCGCGCGAAATCACACGTTCCGGCGCTCAGGCGGCGTTGAGATCGTCGAGGCCGGTCCTGCTGATGCGGGGCCGCCCCCGGATGCGGTGTGTGGTATGGCTCCTCCCTGCGTTCTGCGGCGCATTCAGGGGAGTTTGCGGCAGAACGTCGCGGCCAGGGCCGGGTCAGTCGTCCGCCTTGGCCTCGGCACGCGACTTGCCCGCCACGTTCTGCGCCAGCGTCGCGGCCATGAAGGCGTCGAGATCGCCGTCGAGCACGCCTTGCGTGTCGGAGGTCTCGTGGTTGGTGCGCAGATCCTTCACCATCTGGTAGGGCTGGAGGACATAGGAGCGGATCTGGTTGCCCCAGCCCGCATCGCCCTTGGCCTCGTGCAGCGCGTTGACCTCGGCGTTGCGGCGGTCCAGCTCCAACTGGTAGAGCCGCGATTTCAGGGCCTTCATGGCGATGTCGCGGTTCTGGTGCTGCGACTTCTCCGAGGACGTCACCACGATCCCCGTCGGGTGGTGGGTGATCCGCACCGCGGAATCGGTGGTGTTGACGTGCTGACCACCCGCGCCGGAGGAGCGGTAGGTGTCGATGCGGATGTCGGCGGGGTTCACCTCGATCTCGATATTGTCGTCGATCACCGGATAGGCGCCGACCGCGGCAAAGCTCGTCTCGCGGGTGCCCTTGCCGAAGGGCGAGATGCGCACGAGACGGTGGGTGCCGCTCTCCGACTTCAGCCAGCCATAGGCGTTGTGGCCCTTGATCTGGTAGGTGACCGACTTGATGCCCGCCTCGGTGCCCGGCGTCTCTTCCTGCAATTCCACCTCGAAGCCGCGCTTCTCGGCCCAGCGGGTATACATCCGCGCCAGCATCGCCGCCCAGTCACAGGCTTCGGTGCCGCCCGCGCCCGACTTGATTTCCAGGAAAGCGTCGTTGGCGTCGGTCTCGCCGTTCAGCAGGGCCTCAAGCTCGGCGGCGGCGGCCTTCTCGGCCAGCGCGGAAATGGCGGCCTCGGCCTCTTCGACGACCTCCGCGTCCCCCTCGTCCTCGCCCATTTCGATCAGCTCGATATTGTCGGACAACTCCTGCGCCATGGCCCGGTAGCCGTCCATCGCATCGACCAGCGACTGACGCTCACGCATCAGCTTCTGCGCCCGGGCCGGGTCGTTCCACAGCTCCGGGTCTTCCGTCATGGCGTTCAGCTCTTCGAGCCGGTATTGAGCCGTTTCCATGCCGATGCGCTTCTCCAGAAGCTGCAACGACTCCCGGATGGCTTCGACGGTTTTCTGAATGTCCGCGCGCATGGGCTGATCCTTCACTGTTTCACAGGGATGTATCGCCCCGGAGCGCGACGTTCAAGCTGTGCGGTCAGCGGGTGCGCAGGCTTTGGCCCTCGTGGAAGAGCTGGACCTTCTCGGGGCTGGCCGTCAGCTTCACGTGTTGGCCGCGCAGATGCGCATGAATGCCCGGGAGCTTGGCGATCAGCGGGTCGGTGGTGGCGCGCAGATACAGCAGCGTCACCTCGCCGAGCGCCTCGACGTAATCGACCGTGCCCTCGTGGATCACCGCGTCATCCGGCCCCGCGAGGCGGAAGTCTTCCGGGCGCACGCCGACATTGACCGTCCAGCCCGCCTCATCCGCGCTGGTGACCACATCCGCCACCGCCTTGTGGCCCGCGTGCAGGTCCACCACCGTCATCTTGCCGGTGCCCGAGATCTCGCCCGGCAGCAGGTTCATCGCCGGCGAGCCGATGAACTGGGCGACGAACTCGTTCTTCGGCCGCTCGTAAAGCTCCAGCGGAGCGCCCATCTGGGCAATGCCCTTGTCGGCCAGAACGACGATCCGGTCGGCCAGGGTCATCGCCTCCACCTGGTCGTGGGTGACGTAGATCATCGTGCTGTCGGGCATCGCTTCCTTCAGCTCGGCGATCTGGATGCGGGTGTGGACGCGCAGGGCGGCGTCGAGGTTCGACAGCGGCTCGTCGAACAGGTAGACCTTCGGGTCGCGCACGATGGAACGGCCGATGGCGACGCGCTGACGCTGGCCACCGGAGAGCGCCTTGGGCAGGCGGTCGAGGTAGTCTTCCAGTTGCAGGAGTTTCGCGCCGCGGCGCACCGCCTTGTCGATCTCGTCCTTCGGCATCTTGGCGATGCGCAGGGCGAAGGCCATGTTGTCGTAGACCGTCATGTGGGGGTAGAGCGCGTAGGACTGGAACACCATGGCGATGCCGCGTTGCGAGGGCGGCACATCGTTGACCACCACCCCGTCGATCTCCAGCGTGCCGGCGGTTATCTTCTCCAGCCCCGCGATCATGCGCAGAAGCGTCGACTTGCCGCAGCCCGAGGGACCGACGAAGACGATCAGCTCGCCGGTGTGGATATCCATGTCGATGCCCTTGAGCACCTCGACCTTGCCGCCATAGGTTTTGCCGATATTCGTGAGTTTCAGATCAGCCATTCTCTTCCTCCGCGCCTGTGCGCCGCATGATGCAGGGCTGCCAGCCGTCCAGTTCCAGCTTGCCGTTCGCGCCCGGACGGGCGCTGTCCAGGTCTTCCCCGGCGATTTCCCACGCCCCCTCGGGCGCGGCGGTGGTGGCCGGGTCTTCGCCCATGTTGAGGGCGAAGAAGATGTCTTGTGTGCCGTGGCTGCGAATGAAGCGCAGCACCGGGCCGTCGGCTTCCAGCCCCTTGAGCGTGCCCTTTTGCAGGGCGATGTTGGCCCGCCGGAAAGCGATGGCGCGGCGGTAATGGTGCAGCAGCGCGCCCGCGTCGGCCTCGGCGGCGGCGACACTCAGGGGGAGGTGTTCGCCCGGCACCGGCAGCCAGCCGCGCGCGGCGCTGGTGAAGCCGCCGTTGGGGGCGCTCTCCCAGACCATCGGCGTGCGGCAGCCGTCGCGCCCCTTGAACTCGGGCCAGAAGGCGATGCCGTAGGGGTCTTGCAGATCGTCGAAGCCGACCTCCGCCTCGGGCAGCCCCAGTTCCTCGCCCTGGTAAACGCAGGCGGAGCCTTGCATGAACATCATCAGCGTGGCGAAGCCCCTGAGCGCCGCCGGGCCAAGGCCCCAACGGGTCGCGTGGCGCACCACGTCATGGTTGGAGAAGGCCCATGTGATCCAGCCGTCCGGGGCGCAGTCCTGGTAGAGCCGCAACACCTCGGCGATGCGCGCCGCGTCCGGGCGCTCCCCCGACAGGAGGTCGAACCCGTAGCACATATGCGCGTGGTCGTCGCCCGCGGTGTATTCGCCGATGAGCCGCGGACCGTGTTGGCCGTCGCCCAGCTCGCCCACCATCGCGGCGTTGGATGCGTTCATCAGTGCGCGCATTTTCTTCAGAAAATCAAGGGTTTCGGGGCGGTTCTTGTCGTAGATATGATCCTGCCAGTTGTAGGGGTTTACCGCCGGGGCGATGGTGGCGTTGCGTGCCTCGGGCGGCAGCGCCGGGTTGTCGCGCAGCTTCGCGTCGCTGGTGTAGAAGTTGATCGTGTCGAGGCGGAACCCGTCCACCCCGCGCGCCAGCCAGAAGCGCACCACGTCGAGCAGGGCGTCCTGCACCTGCGGGTTGTGGAAGTTCAGGTCGGGCTGTTCGCGCAGGAAATTGTGCTGGTAATACTGCATCCGCCGCCCGTCCCACTGCCAGCCGGGGCCGCCGAAAATGGAGA
>PDWI01007862.1_pt1 | contig 12748 bp, 10 predicted proteins | sample 1430891 | NCBI WGS metagenome assembly PDWI01 (sample SAMN01162508, study PRJNA174530) | Oral metagenome, whole genome shotgun sequencing project. | biome: Marine environment; feature: Marine mammal; material: Swab sample of the gingival sulcus; isolation source: swab sample of gingival sulcus... | reverse complement strand
CTAATTATCACATTGTCTAATTGCCACATTATCTAATTATCACATTGCCCAATTGTACCGCTTTTTTCCCATTTGGTATAATAGTTTTATTGCTCTAAATTTGGCACGATTTTTTTGTTTCGTAGAAATAAAGAAATCATACTAATTAAAACGATAACAGTTATGAATGTTTTTAAGTTTGGAGGAGCATCGGTAAATTGTGCCGAAGGTGTACGCAATTTTGTGAAGATTGTACAATCATATCGAAAAGAAACGATAATTGTGTTATCTGCAATGGGAAAAACAACTAATGCTTTAGAGCAAATAGCACTTGATTTCTTTCATAAAAAAGAGACCATTGCATTACATGTTGATAGCTTGCGTACCTATCATTTTGATATTATAGAAGAACTATTCCCCAACAAAGAAGATGTTGTTTATGAAAAAGTAGAACATCTATTTAACGAACTTAACGCTTATCTTGCAAAAACGCCTTCGTTAAATTACAACTACGATTACGATCAAATTGTGTCTTTTGGAGAATTGCTTTCTACCACTATTGTTAGCGAATTTTTACGTTTGAGTGGCACCAAAAACAAATGGATTGATATTCGTACTTGCTTAAAAACAGACGATACTTTTAGAGAGGGAAAAGTAGATTGGAAGTTATCTTCTAAGTTAATTGCAAAGACTTTCAACTTTAATAACACATTTGTATATATCACCCAAGGATTTTTAGGTGGCACAACCACTAATTTAACCACCACTTTAGGACGTGAAGGCTCTGATTATACAGCTGCGGTAATTTCGAATATTTTAGAAGCAGAAGATGTTACCATCTGGAAAGATGTACCGGGAATAATGAATGCCGATCCAAAGTGGCTGCCTGATGCAGAAAAAATTGACAGAATATCATACCGTGAGGCCATCGAATTGGCTTTTTATGGCGGCAAGGTTATTCACCCCAAAACCATTCAGCCATTACAACAAAAGAAAATTCCTTTGCAGGTACGCTCTTTTCTGTTTACTACCGATGCAGGAACAGTCATTAGTAAGGCTTCTGATGCAACACGAGGCACTTGCCCCATATTTATTCGTAAACAAAATCAGGTGTTAATCACCATTCGTCCTAACGATTTCTCTTTTATTGTAGAAAAGAATATGAGTAGAATATTCGATATATTCAGTAAGAATCGCATTAAAGTAAATGTCATTCAAAACTCAGCCATTAGCTTTTCTGTTTGTATTGATCATCCTGAAGAATGCCTACAAGGTTTAATTGAGGAATTGTCTGAAAAATTCCTTGTGAAATATAACCAAGGAGTTGAATTGATTACCATTCGCCATCAAAACAAAGAAGCGGTAGAGCGAATGACTTTAGATAGAGAAATTCTTTTGGAACAACGCAGCAGAGACACTGCACAGTTTGTGTTATTGTAGATTAAAATGCAAACCAAGCCCAATATATTAAGGCTGTTAAAACAAGGAGATATTTGTCTGCTCGATGGAGCAATGGGAACTGCCATTGCTCCATATCACACCAATCAGCAACCAAATGAGTTGTTGAATATCACGCATAGCGATATTGTTTATTGCATACACTTAGACTATTTACACGCAGGATCCAACATTATTACCACTAATACTTTTTGTGCCAATGCCATTGATTTAAAAACCTATCAACAAGAAAACCTTGTTACCGAAATCAATAAAAAAGCAGTGGCTATTGCTCGAAAAGCAATTGACGATTATCAACAAATAGTAGCATCGCAACCATGTTTTGTGGCAGGATCTGTGGGGGCTACCCGCATTAGTTTATCTCGAAAACCGAGCATTACTTTTTATGAAATGGTTGCCGTATATCAGCAACAAATAGCTGCTTTATTGGCATCAAACATAGATCTTTTACTGCTCGAAACAGTTATTGATAAGGAAAATCTTAAAGCGATGTTGGTGGCTTTTAAAAATTGTAATTGCTCTACTCCTGTAGCCGTAAGTTTTGCCGTTGATGCCACAGGCAAACAAACATTGCTTCATTTTTCGTTGGCAGATATGGTGCAATTGGCTCATCAGTTTCATGTGGATATATTGGGTGTAAATTGTGCGAATCAAATGGCAGAGATAAAAGCCATTCCGCATTTACAGCAATTAACTTCTTGCTATTTGATGATGTATCCTAATGCTGGATTTCCAAATAAAAAAGGAGACTATCCTGTGTCGTCAGCACAATTTTGTGAACACCTACAACCTTTTATTGCCAATAAAATGGTAAGTATTGTGGGTGGATGTTGTGGCACAACGCCACAATATATCGCAGATTTAAAGCGTAGCATTCAACTTTAAACAGAATACCGCTGATAACCCCAATTTAGGCACAAAAAAGAGTTGTATTATTCTAGGTAACATCTATCTTTATCCGCCGAAAATAAAGACACTACAAAATATTATATAATAATGGAAGAAATATCAATTTCACGAATCTACAAACGAAAAAAAAACGACAGAGACATTTTTCAAGAGTTAATGCCCACCAAGGTAAAAGAAATATTGTTAGTTGCCACCCACTACGATGCTTACACCATCGTTAGAGAAGGGCAATTCTCTGATAAAATAGTAGGAGAATATCTACAGTTAAATTTATATGCCGCACCACGTTTTACAAGTGTCGCCTCTAATGAAGAAGCGATAAATGCAATGAAGGAACGCAATTTTGATATGGTGATTCTAATGGCAGGATTAGATAAAGAATCGCCATTGGAATTGAGTCAGCATATCAAAAAAATCAATCCTGATATTAAGGTGCTGATATTGGTAAACAACAATAGCGATTTAGCATATTTCGATAGAGCTGCTGATAAAATAAAAAACAATATCGATAGGGTGTTTGTGTGGAATGGTTCCACCAAAATATTTATGGCAATGACCAAATATGTTGAGGATAAACTCAACTTAAAGCCCGATACAAAAATTGGTGATGTTCGTGTTATTCTGTTGATAGAAGATTCGGTGAAATATTATTCCAGATATCTGCCATTGCTCTATTCCACCATCATGATGCAAACCCAAAAGGTGATATCAGAAGAAGGTGATATTGACGAAATGCACAAAATACTTAAAATGCGAGCTCGTCCTAAAGTGATATTGGTGAGCAATTATGAAGAAGCAATTCAAATTGTTGATGATTATGCCGAAAACTTATTGGGGGTAATTTCTGATGTTCGATTTAATCGCAATGGTAAATTAGATGATGATGCAGGAGTTGATTTGATTAAATATGTACGAAGCAAAAAACATAGAATGCCATGTGTGATGCAATCTAGCGACACTGACAATGCTTTGCGTGCTATGCAAATTGATGCCGATTTTATCAACAAAAATAGCGATACATTGGCATTAGATGTACATAATTTTATCTACTCAAAGTTAGGTTTTGGCGATTTTGTTTTCAGAAATCAGAGCGGCACACGTATTTCCGAAGCCAAATCACTGGAAGAGTTTGAAGAGAAGTTAAAGACAATTCCTGATGAATCGTTGTTGCTTCATTGTAGAAGAAATGGTATTTCCACTTGGCTGATGGCTCGTGGCGAGATTAATATCGCAAAGAAATTCCGCCGTTATAGTGTCGAAGATTTTAAAACCGTTCGTGATCTACGTCAGTTTTGTTTAAATGTATTTGAACGCTCACGTATCAAGCAGTTAAGAGGTAGAATTATTCCTTTCAGAAAAAATATCAGCAACTCTAATAGATATGTGGTCAGACTAGGACGTGGCTCGGTTGGAGGTAAAGGTAGAGGTCTTGCCTTTTTAAGCAACTTTATAGAGAACACCTATTTTAAAAAGTTTGTTAAGGATATCAATCTATCTATTCCTAAAACCGCAATTATAGGCGTAGATGAATTCGATAATTTTATAGAACAAAACAATCTTTACGACAAAATTTATATTGATAAAAACTACGATAAAGTAAAACAACTCTTTTTAAAGAGCAATTTATCAGATAAATTAAGAAGTAAATTGCGTCAATATCTAAAAGAGATTAAAACACCATTAGCAGTACGCTCTTCAGGGTTATTTGAAGATTCGTTGATGCAACCTTTTGCTGGTGTATATGCCACCTATTTATTGCCCAATAACGATAAAGATCTTGATGTGAGATGTGAGCAATTAGAAACTGCCATTAAGTTGGTTTATGCTTCTATTTTCACATCCGATGCCATTTCTTATTTCAATGCGGTTGATTATAAAATTGAAGAAGAGAAGATGGCGGTAATTCTTCAAGAGGTGGTAGGACACGAACACAACGGACATTTCTATCCAAATATTAGTGGCGTTGCTCAATCATACAACTATTATCCTTTTGCTTATATGAAGCCTGAAGATGGCTTTGCAGTTATAGCTCTAGGGCTTGGAAAATACGTGGTTGGTGGCGAAAAAACATTCCGTTTTTGTCCTGAATATCCCAAGTTGCAACTTTCATCGCTGCAAGATCAGATGAAAGATTCGCAAAAATATTTCTATGCCATTGATTTAAACAAAAAAGATATCGACTTGATTAACGATGGAGAAGATGCTGTTACTGAAAAATATGATATTGCCACAGCCGAAGCTGATGGTAATTTATTGCACTGTGCTTCTGTTTTCGATTATAGAAACGATCGCATGGTATCTGATTTATCGGTAAAAGGTCCTCGTGTTGTTGATTTTGCCAATATCATACAATACAATCAAGTGCCCGTTGCACACACCCTAAATGTGTTGTTGAATATATTTAAACAAGCAATGGGAGCACCTGTTGAAATTGAGTTTGCTATTGATTTAAAAGCAGGCAAAGACAATCAGCCTACGTTCTATTTATTGCAGATAAAACCACTTATTCGTCAAGAAATGAGTATTGATATTGATGTGGATAAACTAGATAAAGAAAAAGTAGTTATGCTTGCCGATAAAGGTATGGGCAACGGAAAAGTAACACATATACGTGATGTGATTTACATGGATACTTCTAAATTCGACAGAACCAAAACCGAAGAGATGGCTGCCGAAATGGAGATATTAAATCAAAAAATGAAAGAACAAGATCGCCAGTATGTGTTAATTGGTCCAGGACGTTGGGGTACTCGCGATAAATTTACAGGAATACCTGTATTGTGGTCGCAAATATCTAATGCCAAAATTATTGTGGAGCAAGGTTTAGAAGATTTTCCTTTAGATGCTTCATTGGGTTCGCATTTTTTCCATAATGTAACGGCAATGAATGTAGGTTACTTCTCTATCAAAAGCAATAACGAACAAAATTTTGTTCAAACAGAAATACTTGAAAAGCAAGAGTTGATAGAGCAAATCAACTATTTTAAAGTGGTACGTTTTAAAAATCCTCTAGAGATTTGTATGGATGGAAAAAAACAAATTGCTGCTATTAGTTATAAGGAGTAAATCGTTTAAATAGATAAGAAAACGAAGGAGATTACGATTAGCAATATTCCTTGCAAAATTGCAGAAGGAACTAAAAAACAGATGAAGTATTACGTTCCAATCCCCCGAGGATATATCGTATAATTACTTCAATAGTTTGTCGTTTCAGTTATTCTGTAATTTTGATAAATCAATAATAAGAGGGTATCCAAAAGAGTTTTGGATACCCTCTTTGATTTTGTTTATTAAGGGAAATAACAGATGGTATTAAAAGTCCAATAGGCTTTAAATATACTTGCGCCACCTGCCAAAAGCTTCCCCAATGTCTAGGGAAGAGATTGGCAATATGCCAAAAGCTTCCCCAATGTCTAGGGAAGAGATTGGCAATATGCCAAAAGCTTGCCCAATGGCTAGGGAAAGGATTGGCAAGGTGCCAAAAGTGTCTCTAGCCATTGTTGAAGGCTTTGACTGGCGGTCAATCGCTTCCCCAGCCATTGTTGAAGGCTTTGACTGGCGGTCAATCGCTTCCCCAGCCATTGTTGAAGGCTTTGACTGGCGGTTAATCGCTTCTCTAGCCGTTGTTGAAGGCTTTGACTAGCAGTCAATAAGTGTTAAGGTCTTTTGGGGAACTAAAAAGAGATTGTTTTCATATTGTATCATTTACAATCTGAAATTATCGAATAAAAAAAAGGTAGTCTTTTTTGACTACCTTTCTTTATTCTTTATTTATGCTATTTATTGAATACCCAATTTAGCTTTAACCAATGGCATGATATCAATACTGTTAGGTGATTTGTAAAGAATACCTCCATTGCTAAAATCGAAGATATAAGTGAAGTTATTTTCTTTACCCACTTCATTGATTGTTTTTTTAGCTTTTTCTAAAATAGGTTCCATTAAAGTACGCTGTAGTTTTGCTAAGTCATTTTTAGCATACTGATCAAAGTTTTGTAAACGAGTTTCACAATCTCTAATTGCTTTAAGTTTTGTTTGCTTAACTGCGTCGCTCATGTTTTGACCTTCTTGCTTGAACTTTTCAATTAAGCTACTGTATTCAGTACTTAGCTCTTTGATTTGCTTCTCATACTCGGTTGCTTTAGCTTTTAATTGTTTTTGAGCTTGCTCCATTTCAGGCATAATCTGAAGAAGTGTTTTAGAGTCGATATGCCCTAATTTATTTTGAGCGAAAATAGAACTCCCTGCTAAAAGCAGCGAAAGTAAAATTGTTAATCTTAAAAAATGCTTCATTGTTTTATTATTTTATTAATTTATTTTGTGTTTATTCCTAGTTTATTCAATACTTTATCGCTTAAATCTAATTTAGGATTGCAGTAAATAACAGTAGGTTCGTTAGCCATGTCAAAAATCGCTCCATAATTTCCCGACCTTGCAATTTTTTTTATTGCACCATAAATATCGTCTTGAATAGGTTTGATTAGTTTTTGGCGTTTTTTATATAACTCGCCATTTTGTCCAAAATAGCGTTGTTGTAATTTTTGTACAACTACTTCTTTCTCATGAATTGCTTTTTCTCTTTGTTCTCTCATTTTGGGAGATAAAAAAACTTCATCTGCTCTAAACTTAGCGTGCATCTCTTTTATCTCTACAGTAATTTTTTCAATTTCTAGCTGCCAGCTTGCCGAAAGTTTGTTTAAGCGAGCTTGTGCATTGGCATAATCAGGAATTTTACTTAAAATGTATTTTGTATCAACAAAACCGTAGCGTTGCTGTGCCGATACTCCAAAGGAGATAATTGCTATTGCAAATAATGATAAAAAGATTTTTTTCATGGTTTGTAGCTTTTACACTTGTCAAATTAATTCATTTATATCCTAAAGAACAAGGTAATTGCGTTTAAAATATGTTAAAACTGTTTACCAATTACAAAATGAAATTGACCTCCGTTTACCCCAGGGCGATTACCTTCGTCAAATCCATATCCCCAATCGATACCCATCAAACCAAACATTGGAAGGAATATTCTTAAACCAACACCTGCCGAACGTTTTAAATTGAAAGGTTGATAATCTTCAAAATCATACCAAGCATTTCCTGCCTCAACAAATGCCAAAGCATAAATAGTTGCAGATTGAGCTAATGATATAGGATAGCGTACCTCTGCTGTTAATTTAGTGTAGATATTTCCTCCTTTTCTTCGTCCATTTGGTTGAAGTGGTGTTAATGATCCGTTTTCATATCCACGTAAACCGATATTGTCGCTACCATACATACTGTATCCCGACATACCATCACCACCTAGTTCGAAACCTTCAAAAGGAGAGCGTTTGTTTTTGTCGTAGTAACCTAAATATCCAAATTCAGCTCCTGTGTATAGTACTAATTTGTTATTGCTTGCTAACAACGGATTATACATTTTTCCTTTAAATACCCATTTGTAGTATTCAATCCACTTATACTTTACCTTATCAATTGTTCTTGCATAATTAATATCTTCAAAAAGAGAATAAGGTGGGGTAAATTTAAACATCAATGAAAAATCAGATCCACTACGAGTATATAACGGATTGTCAATCGAACTACGCGATAAAGTTGTTGTAAAACTTAAGTTGTTTGATGTTCCGTTGGCAATTAAATAGTATGACCAGTTTTTCAAACTATAATTCTGATAACTTACATCATTGTATAATGTAAAGAAGTTATCAGGCCATTTTAAACGACGACCTAAACCAACACTTACTCCAAAAATCTTTTGGCTACGATTGGTGTCATAATTATTGGCCATACTTTGATAATAGTTGTAGCGTCTGTTATAACCTGTTTGTTTTTGATAGTATAAAGAAACACTCAACGACTTGGGCTTTTTACCTCCCAGCCAAGGTTCGGTAAACGATAAACTATATGAGTTGTAATAAGATCCATTTGTTTGTGCTCTAAGACTTAAAGTTTGACCATCTCCTGTTGGAAGTGGATCCCATGCTTCTTTATTAAAGATATTACGAATAGAAAAGTTCGAAAATCGTAAACCAACAGTACCGATAATCATTCCAGCACCCCAACCTCCAGACAACTCAACTTGGTCGTTTGATCTTTCTGTTAGCTCATAGGTGATATCCACTGTTCCATTTTCAGGATGTGGCTGTATGTCTGGGTGTATTTTCTCTGGATCGAAATGTCCTAACTGAGCCAATTCTCGAATACTTCTGATAATATCTGATTTGCTAAATAATTCACCTGGATAAGTATATAACTCACGGCGAGCAACGTGTTCGTGTGTTTTGTTGTTTCCTTTTATATTCACACGATTAATACGTGCTTGTTGTCCTTCTACCAATCGCATTTCAATATTGATAGAGTCTTTTCCAACAACTGTTTCTACTGGATTAATATTAAAGAAAAGATATCCATGATCGAGATATTGATTACTAACCGCATCTTCATCGGTATTTAGTCGTTCTTCTAAATAAGTGCGATTGTAAACCGAGCCTTTCTTTATCTTTAAAACTTTATCTAAATAAAACTTCGGATAAACGGTATTTCCTACCCATGTGATTTTGTTGAAGAAATATTGTCTTCCTTCTTTTATTTTTAAGTGTAGATTCACTCGGTCGGGTGATATCTGTTCTACGCTATCAGATACAATAATCGCATCACGATATCCTTTTTCATTGTATTTTTCAATCAAGCCAACCAAATCTTCGTCCCATCTAGATTTGATGTATTTCGATGATTTTAAAAAGTGCTTAAATCGTTTCTCTTTTGATTTTTTAATCCACTTTTTAATTTTCTTCGATTTAAAATCCTTGTTTCCTGTGATAAAGATGTTTTTAATCTTTATTTTATCATGTCTGTTAACATGTATATCCAAATCAACGCTATTACTGATATTGGGGTTGTCACGCTGCACAACCAAAACTTTGGTGTTGTAAAAACCTTTTGCTTTAAAATAATTTTCAATAACCGTTTTGATATTGGCTATCATAAAGTCAGTAACCTGTACCCCTTGTTGTAAGTTTTTCAGCTGATCTTTCTTCAGTTTCTTTGTCTCGTTTTTTGAAGTCCCTAGCAAGTTTACTTTAGCCAATCGAGGTAGCTCTTGAAGATAAATATTCAACCATAATTTATTGCCAACAATTTTAGTTGCTGATATCTGTATATAAGAGAAAAGCTCCTGTTTGTTTAACTTTTTAATGGCTTTTGTTATTTTTTCACCAGGTAACTCAATATAATGTCCTACTCTTAATCCCGATAATTGAATAAGTACATTATTATCTAAATGTTTTACTCCAGTAACAGTAACACCCGCTAATTCATATTTCTTAGGATTGGCATAATTTACTGTCGGGTTATAAATTGTATCGGTTTGTTGAGCTATTGCTGAAACACTAATAAGTAGTGTAAATATGAATAAAAATCGTTTAATCATGTTTAAATGCTTATGTCTTAGTTATTGTTTTAATTGTTCACTGGTCTTACCAAATCTACGTTCTCTGCTTTGGTAGTCAACAAGAGCTTTATAAAACTCTTCCTTAGAAAAGTCTGGCCAGAGTATCGAAGTGAAATAGAGTTCGGCATAAGCCAATTGCCATAAAAGGAAATTACTAATTCTAAATTCACCGCTAGTTCTAATCATCAACTCAGGATTTGGTATTCCTGCTGTATTCAAATGGTTTGTAAACAGATCATTATTGATGTCATCTACATTTATTTCGCCATCTTTAACTTTTCTAGCGATTGACTTTACTCCATTAATTATTTCCCATTGTGAACTATAGCTTAATGCTAATATCAGTGTGAGTCCTGTGTTTTTTGCCGTTTCGTTTATTGCTGCATTCAATCTTTCTTGAACTTTTTCTGGCATTGCATCTATGTTACCAATGGTTTTTAGTCTGATGTTGTTTTTCATAAAACCAGGCATCTCGTGTTCAATAACATCAACCAAAAGCGTCATAATACCTAAAACTTCGTCTTCAGGACGATTCCAGTTTTCTGTAGAAAAAGCGTATAAAGTAATGTAGGGGATATTTAATTCTCCAGCGGCTTCAATGGTGTTACGAACTGCTTCCACACCATTTTGATGTCCGATGATACGATGCTTGTTGCGTTGTTTTGCCCATCGCCCATTTCCGTCCATAATGATTGCCACGTGCTGAGGTAATCGATCCTTAATTATTTTATCTTTGAACGACATATAATTTTATTGTTTTTTATTTCCGTATGAATTACACTCATTATCGTTTGAGAAAACTCTAAGACTGATAATGAAACCACAAAAAGAAACCCAATCATTGTTGTGGAGCAGACTGTTTTGTCCTAAGTTGTAAGGATCGCTTAACTCATCTAACGTATCGGTAAATGTTTTTCTAAAACTCCACTCGGTTGTTAGGGTTACCTTATCGCTTAATATAAATTTAGCACCCAATCCCAATGGTATTGTGATGCCTCCGTTTGTCTCGCTCCATGCCAGATATCCTATTCCGGCTGTAATGTATGGGCTAACTTTTTTTGTTTTATTTTTTTGAGGAACCCAAAATGGTTGAAAGTTAAATTCCATTTGTAGGCTCAAATCAACAATCTTTGTTCTAAAAGCATGCTTTCTATTTTGTTGTAACTGATTATTAAAGTCAGTGTCAGATGCTTCTATATTAGAAAATATCAAATTGCCTCTTAATGCATATCTATCACTGAAATTATGTCTAAAAACACCACCAATAGCTAATTTACTGTTATAAAAGAGAGAATTGGTATTGACATCTCCCATGTAAAAAGCAGTTCCTCCATAAACTCCTAGTTCAGAATAGCTCTGAGATCGAGCATTTAGACCAATAAGTAATAATATTCCTAAAAAAAGGTTCCGCATAAGATATCTCTTTCGTCCTAAAATAGTACCCATTGTTTGATTTCTTTAAATTATTTCAAAGAATATGTAACAGAAATAACACGTACTTATTTTATTCACAAGGCACAAAAGTAATATATAATATCAGATATCTACCTAATCATCTTAAAATAAAATATATTCTACGTTAATTTTTGTTAAGTCTCTATTTGTAGGGTTTATAAGGGATTTCGAGGATGAAAGCACGTAAATTTGCTCTTGTAAATGAACAAAAAAAGTGAAGATAACTATAGGTCTTAATCGTTCTGTTTTGAAGTTTAATATTTTGCCTTGCTATTGTTTTTTTATTTACATTTAGCCCAAAGAAAATAGCCTAAATCTGTAAATCGATTGAAGTAATAGAGATTTTTATTTTTACTTGTGTTTGATGGAATAAAATATTGGCAGATTTAGATAAACTAACATATAAAACAACAAACAAATGAGTGTATTAATTATTTTCAACAGAGAACCGTATGACAATACAGATGTAACATGGAATGGTTTACGTCTTGCTGACACCTTAGTGAAAGGTGGAACTGAGGTACGTATTTTTTTAATGAATGATGCTGTGGATATGGCACGTGATGTTTGCAAGCCACCACAAGGATATGATCAAGATTTATCTCAGATGTTAAAGGACTTGATTGAAAAGGGTGTGAAAGTACAAGTTTGTGGTACTTGTATGTCACGTTGTGGTATTTATAAGAACCACCCTTATTTTGAAGGAGCCGAAAAATCAACAATGAAGGCTTTGTCTGAATGGGTGATTAGTAGCGATAAGGTTATTTCATTCTAATTCTTTATCAGGTATTGATATAACACACCTGTAAAAGTGTAGTGAACAAGTGTTGTAACCTTGTAATAAATAAAACAAACTACACCTACTGAAATTAACGGAATTTGTATTGAATGTAAAGCTTCCTTTTAACAGTATAAGTATCTTGATAAAAGGAAGTTTGTTTTATTCTTCTGCACAGTATTGGTAAAAAAGAATAAAGACTTGCAGATTTAAAATTGTTTCGTATTTTTGCAACCCGAAAATAATATCTCTTCGGGGGTTTGACAAAGAGGCTGTATCTGATGCTAGATACCCCACCTCCTGGAATAAACTATTAAATTGTAATAATAATGTACGCAATTGTAGAAATCGCAGGTCAGCAGTTCAAAGTTGAAAAAGAACAAAAGATTTTCGTACATCGTTTAGACGCAGAAGAAGGCGACAACGTAGAGTTTGCTAAAGTTCTTTTGATTGATAACGATGGAAATGTGGCAGTAGGAGCTCCAACAGTAGAAGGTGCTAAAGTTACTGCAAAAGTGTTAGCTCACTTAAAAGGTGATAAAGTAAAAGTATTCAAAAAGAAAAGAAGAAAAGGATACAAAAAACTGAACGGACACCGTCAGTACTTATCACAAATACAAATTGAAGAAATTGTTGCTTAATCCTTAAAAAATATTAGAAAATGGCACATAAAAAAGGAGTCGGTAGTTCGAAGAACGGTAGAGAATCGGAAAGTAAAC